>OKSM01000446.1_pt1 | contig 14762 bp, 17 predicted proteins | sample 1606281 | NCBI WGS metagenome assembly OKSM01 (sample SAMEA3879549, study PRJEB24766) | human gut metagenome | biome: human-associated habitat; feature: feces | place: USA | collected 1985/1987
AAGCCCCTATCCTGGAATATGAGCCCCTTTCAGGGGCAGCTGCGCCGCAATTGACATGCTATTTGACCAAAAACCGCGCAGATATTTTTCTGGATTTTGAACACCCTTCGTAAAGGGGGCGTTAGTAATGGTAAATACCTACTTATTAATATTTCCCGTCGATTTTCCCGCCTTGCGTGGCGCGGAATGCCTCCATGAGTTTGAAGCATTCTTCCGCGTCGAAGTGGCGTGCTTCGGCATAAGTCTCCGCCATCCAGCGGTGCATCTGCGGCGTTGCCGGCAGGCGTTCAAAATTCTTGCATCCCGCCTGAATGTCGAGCGGTCCGACCGCCATGCGGTTGAGGTCAACCAGTTCGAGCTTGATGGTGCCGTCGGGCTGTTGTTTGAAGAGGATGTTGGCGCGTCCGTAGTCTTTGTGGGCCAGTCCGTTTTCGTGCAGTTTGGCCGTCAGCCGTCCGATGGCCCGCAGCACGTCGGCCTCATAGCTGAAATGCTGTTCAAAGAGCGCTTCGTAGCGGTGGGTGCAGTCTGATTGCAGCGTGACGAAATAACTGCGGTCAAAGCGCAGGCCGAGCACAGAGCGGATGTTATAGTAGCCAACGGGCTGCGGCGTGCCGATGCCGAGGCCCTGCAGCAGGAGGGCGTTGTCGTAAGAGCGTTTCGCTTTTGAGGCGCGGAAGATGCCATAGACAAACTGGTTGATGAGGTGCGGACGGCGGAATGCCTTGACCACCAGTTTTCGGCCTTCAAACTCCATGATGCGCAGTTCGTTGCGCCCCTTGTGGATCACCGTCCCTTCGCCGTTTGCCATGTGTTGCGGCAACGAGCGCATGAAAGGCTCCAGCGCGGCGAAATAAGGATGAAGCACGAGCGTGGAGGGGTGGGGCAGGGAAGTGTGTGAAGTGATAGATGCGATGGGCATAGCTTAGATTTTATCCAGTCCGCGTGTGTATTTCAGCCAGTAATACTTCAGCGGGTTTTTATATTTCAGTTGTTTCCACGGGCGGCTCTGGTGTGGCCGGTGGACGACGGGCAGCGTCGTAAACAGATAGTTGTGGAGGCCAGCGGCGAGTGCTTCGTGTGAGATGGTGACGTCATACCAGTTTTTCTCTGGATTAAGTAGTCCGAAATCAAAGCGGCGCATCAGTTCCGGCGTGAGCAGCGAGCAGCAGAAACTCTGGTGCTTGCGGTTGTCAACCACCTGGTTTTCCAGTCCTTTGGCATAAAGGTAAGGATAATTGATATCTCCCGCTTCGTCCACCGTCACCGAAGCCGCGATGCCGCAGTCGGTGCGTTCCGTGGCGCCGTCGTAAAGCCCTTGCAGCGTGTCGGGGCGCACCGTTACGTCGCTTTCAACGATGCAAAGTCCCGCTTCGGCCTCCAGCGCTTCGCGGCGTGCCGTTTGCAACACCAGCAGATAGTTGGGCGATGGATGGTCGGTGAGGTCCGCGAGGTTGACGAGGCGGAACCCCATCTCTTTTGAAGCCTGCTCCAGCCTTGCCGTGTTTTCCGGCGTGCTGAAGTCGTTGTAGATGGTATAGGTGTGAGGCACGTTGAGGTTGGAAGCCAAAACCGCCTTGATGGTGTCCATCGTTGATTCAATGGAGTCTTTCACCGGAGTGATGATGTGTAGACACTTCATAAGCGTTATTTACAAGCAGGTGTTCAGAATCGGCAAGTGCGACGTGTTTTGGAGAGGAAAACCGTTGCCGTCTGGCCTTTCCGTTTTTCCTTTTCATCGTCCTTTCACATTGCTGATTCTGAACACCTAATAATTATAATCAGAAAGCCATGGAATGAGAGATACCCCGGCGTTCCATGTCAAGCAGCGTTGGTTTGAGGCGTTTCATGAAGCCCTCCCAAGAGCGGTTTTTCTGGAGGCTCCATCCTGCTTCGGCCAGGGCTTGGGCGCGAGGGTAAGCCTGATAGAAGAGGCGTTCTGGCGAGTTGATACATTCGCTCCAGAGCGTACCCGTCACGCCGAAGAGGTTTTCCTTTTCAAACTTCTCGTCCATGCCCCATGCTGGGTCGAGCTTATAGGTCTGTTGCAGCGAAGTGACAGGCATTCCCCAGTTCACCTCCGGCATGTCGCCGCCGCGCATCGGATAGTCGAGATAGCAGTGTTCGCCCGGGCAGAGCATGATTTTGGCTTTGTTCTTGATGGCCGCTTCGATGGCCGTCTTGGTCAGTCCGTGGCGCCATGCAAACGTCACACATCCCGGCTGTATTTCCTTGAAGTCAGTTTCATACCAGAACATCGGCGTTTTGTTGTAGCGCGTGCGGAGCGTGTCGATGACGCGGTCGAAGAGATATTTCTGCAGGCGCCAGTTTTCGCTGCGGTCTGTTGTCGTGATGCCCAATTTCTTTTTCAGGGCGCGGCATTTTTCGCAGTTGGTCCAGCAGTCGAGCGCTGGATTGCCCGCTTCGTCGCCTCCCAAGTGGATGTAGGGCGAGGGGAACACTTCCGCCAGTTCGCGGAACACGTTGCCGAGAAATTCATAAACAAAAGGTTCGCCCGGACAGAGCAATTCGTTGCTCACACCACAGGTTGTGCGGATGGGCACGAGTTGTGCGCCGCAGGTCAGTTGCGGGAAACAATGGATGGCGGCTACTTCGTGCCCCGGCATTTCTATTTCCGGGATGATCTGCACGTGGTATTTGGCAGCATAGGCCACGAGTTCCTTCATCTGCGCCTGCGTGTAGAAACCAGAGAGTGGAATCTGCATGTCGTCCATGCCCACGCGGGCCGACCCGGCACCTGTCAGTTCCGGATAAGCCTTGATTTCAATGCGCCATGCCTGGTCGTCAACGAGGTGAAGGTGGAGCGCGTTATATTTATAGCGGGCCATTTCCGGCACGAAGCGCTTCAGTTCCTCAAACGGGATGAAGATGCGGGCAGGGTCCACCATCAGTTCGCGAACATTGGTTCGCGGCGCGTCCTTGATGGTGAGGGCAGGCAGATAGTCGCAGCAAACCGACGAGGCGTCGGCGCGGAGCAACTGGTCGAGCGTCATTAGTCCGTAGAACACGCCCGTTGCCGTGCGTCCCGTGATGCTGACACCTTTCTCGTTGACCGTCAGCACGTAGCCCTCCTCTTCTGCCACTGAAGCGTCGATGGCCAACTGAAGCACAGCGGCCCCGCGTTTGCCCACGTTGAGGCCGCGGCCTGCGAGCATTTCGTTGGCGCGTTCCACCTCGTTGGCAAGGTTCTTAGGCGCTTTGACAATCCAGTTGCGCTTCACGGCCAGCACCTCGGCATTCTTGGCGACAGACATTTCGGCAGGAACAGGCACCAACGCTTCTTCTGGCACACACGTCACGGCCGCTTTCTTGCTGTTGTCAGCACCGAAAAAGCACTTCCATCCTGCGGCCTTGCGATAGTTCTCCTCGCTGCCGGCAGGCACCTCGAGGCGGCATTTTTCTATGTCAACGCCTTCAAACGCGGTGGCATCGCATTGGGGCGGCACCTTGCTGAGCAGTTTGATGGAGCGCAGGTTGTTGCAACCACGGAAGGCAAAACCGCCTAAGTGCGGCGTCCCTTCAATGGCGATGCTTTCCAAACTGCTACATCCAGAGAATGCCGCAGCGCCCACTTCCTCCAGTGTGGCGGGAAGCGTTAGTTGCTTTAAGGCGTCGCAGGCAAAAAACGCCTGAGTGCCGATGCTTTTGAGGTTGGCTGGCAACACGACAGACACCAGGCGGTGGCGTGAATGAAACGCGTTGGCCGGCAAGGTCGGGCAGTTGGCCGTGGAGAGGTCAACATGCTTCAGTTGCCAGCAGAGGTCGCGCAATTGCCGGATGTCGCTGTTGCCTTTCGTGGTCAAAGTTCCGGTCAGTTTGACACTTGTGGCGGCGGCTTTCTCTCCCGCCGTGAGGTCCTTCATGTTGGCGATGGTCTGTGCGCTGAGCGGACAAGCCAGGCAGAGGGCTAAGGTTAATGAGGCTATTTTTTTCATAAGTAGGTTGTCAGGTTTTTTAATCTTTGGGAAATCCAATCAGACGTCCAGCGAAACCACGCGCGAACCATCTTCCATTTCTTCGATGTTCACGCTGACGGCATCGCCAGGCAGGAGGTCTTCGATGAGCGTCGGCCATTCGATGAAGCAGAGTGCGCCCGAGTAGAAATAATCTTCATATCCCATGTCATACACCTCTTCGATTTTTTTGATACGATAGAAATCGAAGTGGTAGATGAGTTCGCCCGTGGTGTCAGAGCGATATTCATTGACCAGTGAGAACGTGGGGCTGTTCACCATGTCGCTGACGCCGAGCACGTCGCAAAGCGCTTTGATGAGTGTGGTTTTTCCGGCCCCCATTTTGCCGTAGAAAGCGAATACCGTGTGTTCGCCCATAGCCTGCACCATTTGCCGTGCGGCCTCGTGCAGTTCGTCGAGAGAGTTTATTCTTATTTCCATGATTCCTGAAAGTTGTAAGTAGGTGTTCAGAATTAGTTTATATTGAATTGTCGTATTATTTTGTTTCTACGGCTGTCTTGAAGAAGGAGCGTAGCGGGCTACGTGACTGATGAAAGGCAGTTGTAGGGGCAAAAGAATACGGCAAGGCAATATCAGACAGGTTCTCCCCTGCATGGATACTACAAAATAATTTTGAACACCTACTTATGTTCTTGCACAAAGTTACGCTTTTCCTGCAATCCGACAGCAAGGAGAGGCAAAAAAAGCAGTGAGGCTGCGGAGTATTCAGCTAAAAAAAGGTAATTTTGCAGGTTGAGTAATGGTAAGTAGAATGGTTTCTGCCTGTTTCTTTTGCCATTCCTGGAGTGGGTATAGGATTGCTTGCAGAATGCAGGTTGCCACTCCTCTGAAGCTGTACAACAGAACAACAATACATTATATATATATGTTCGACATTATTATCATCTTGATACTCGTGGCCTTCAACGGTTTCTTTTCCCTGTCGGAAGTGGCGTTGATTTCAGCGCGTCGCACCCGTCTGCAGAGCGAAGCCAAGGCCGGCAGCCGTTCGGCACGCATGGCGCTCGACTTGATGAACGACCCCGACAAGTTTCTCTCCACGGCCCAAATTGGCATCACCATCGTGAGCATCCTCACGGGTCTCTATTCCGGTGAGACCCTCGCTTCCGATTTCGCCACCGTGTTGGCAGACTGGGGCGTTTCGCCCGATATGGCGCCGTCGTTGTCCAAAACCATCATCGTCTTCATTGCCACCTATCTGCAATGTGAGCTCGGCGAACTCTTTCCGAAACGCATCGGTATCGATCTCGCTGACACCACCGCCCGTCTGTCGGCGCCGTTCATGACCTTCTTCGCCCACCTGTCGTTCCCCTTCGTGTGGCTGCTTTCACACAATACGGAAATCCTCATCAAGATTTTCCGTCTCCACCGCGACAACACCCACGTCACGGAAGAAGAAATCAAAAGCGTCATTCAGGAAGGCACCGATGCTGGCGAGGTGCAGGCTGTGGAGCAAGACATTATGGAACGCGCCCTGGTCTTGGGCGACCGAAAAGTGGAATCGCTGATGACCCACCGTTCTGAAATCGTCACCCTCGACGTGAACATGACCGCCTCCGAGGTGGAGCAGGTGTTGCGCGAAACGCCTTTCGCCGCCTATCCAGTGGTGGCAGAGAATTTGGACAACGTGGAAGGTGTCGTGACGCTCAAGGAATTGGTGCTCCATTTGGGCAAGCCCAATTTCTCCCTCTCGAAAATCATGAAGAAGCCCGTCTATTTCCCTGAGAACATGACGGTCTATAAAGCCTTGGAACAACTCAAGTCGCGTCGTCTCAACCGCGCATTGGTCTGTGACGAATTTGGCCTCGTTCAAGGCATCGTTTCCCTCAAAGACATTCTCGAAGGTCTTGTGGGCAGCATCGACGAACCCACCGAGGTGCCCGACATCGTGGAGCGTGCCGATGGCCGCAGTTGGGTGGTGCGCGGCCAGTGTCCTTTCTACGACTTCCTGGCTCACTTCGACAAAGAAGACCTCTACACCACCGAGTTTTCCACCGTCGGCGGTTTGATTCTCGACCGCCTCGAGCACATTCCCCATGAGGGAGAAACCTTGACTTGGAACACCCTGCGCTTCCGCATCCTCAAAATGGACGACACGCGCATCGACTCCGTATTGGTCAAACTGATGTAGACCTTCTGCGAAGAAAACCATGTGGCGTTTCTTCCGAAAGAACGCCCAATCTATACCCATTATGAAACATCTCCTTACGGGCCTTTGCGCCCTGCTGGGCACGGCGGCGATGGCGCAGCAGTCGCCAACAATGCGCTATGCCAACCGCCTTACTCCCGTGCAGCAATACGTATGTCAGCGTACGCCTTCGCCCCTCCACATCGATGGCCGCCTCGATGAAGCGGCCTGGCAGCAGGCGGCAGACATCACGCATTTTGTTGACATCAGCGGCGGGAATCATCCCGCTCCGCGTTACCACACCACCGCCAAGATGCTCTGGGACGACGATTACCTTTATGTCGCAGCCGTGATGGAAGAGCCCCACGTATGGGCCACGCTCACGAAGCGCGACACCATAGTCTACCACGACAACGACTTCGAGGTCTTTATCGACCCCGATGGCGACGGCCACAACTATTTCGAGGTTGAAGTCAACGCCCTCAACACGGTGTTCGACCTCTCGCTGACACATCCCTACCGCGCTCCGCAGCGCCCCTTCGTGCAGTTTCAGTGGAATTGTCCGGGATTGCTCGTGGCGACGTCGGTGCAAGGCACGCTCAACGACGCTTCCGACACCGATCGCGGATGGACGCTCGAAATGGCCATCCCCCGGCAGGCACTCGCCTCAGAGTTTGAGCGCGTATTGGAGGCCGGAAAGCAGTTGCGCATCGGCTTCTCACGCGTGGAATGGCAGCACACGACAGACGCCGCAGGCCGCTACGTGAAGAAAAAAGACCGCAACGGCCGGCCTTTGCGTGAAGACAACTGGACATGGGGCGCCACCGGACTGGTGGCGATGCACATGCCAGAGCGATGGGGCTGCGTGCAGCTCTCGCCGACAACGGCGGGAACCACGCCGGAGGCTTTCGTGCCGATGGCCGATGCCGCGGAGCGTCGCCTTCTCTGGGCGGGATTTTATGCGCAGGAGGATTTCTTCAAGCGCCATCGCCGCTATGCCACCACCTTGAAAGAGTTGGGCTTCTCGGAGGCCGACTTCAAGACGTTGCCGAAAGGCGTGCGACTTCACCTCGAAACCACGAGCCGAACGTATCAGCTCTTCGCCACCTATGCCAACGGGAAACGCCTGACGGTGAACGAAATGGGGCGCATTTTTTAGTGATGTCATTACTAAAAGATGCTCTTCGTGGCGTGCCCCAGTTCCATTCTCCATCTGAAAAAATACCTATTAATATATTCTCAAACCATGAAAAAAACATTGCTCACCCTCATGGCGGCTTTCTTTGCCCTGCAAATGGCCGCCCAGCCGAAAGTCTACGCTTGGATGCGTTGGGACGAAAACACAAGCAACGAGAAATCTCTGCTCAAGGAATTTAAGGAATTTAAGAAGCGCGGCATCGATGGCATCTGCCTCAATGCTGGATTTGATTCCTTGCGTACCGCCATCGCGTCGCGGGCGGCAAAAAAAGCTAAACTCGAATACCACGCTTGGATGCCTGCCATGCTTCAGCCCGACTGTCCAGCCTCTTGGTATGCCGTCAATCGTTTGGGCGAACCGGCCAACGAGCATCCGGCTTATGTGCCACATTATAAGGCGCTCGACCCTGCCAACCCCGAAGTGGGCGATTTTCTCTGCGAACAATACCGCCGCATTGCCAGCATTCCGACGGTTGACTATGTGCAACTCGACTATATCCGTTATCCCGACGTGGTGCTCTCTGAGGGATTGTGGAAGAAATATGGCCTCGTCATGAACGGCGAATATCCCAAGGCCGATTATTGTTACTGCGACAGCTGTGTGGCGAAATTCAAACGCCTCACGGGCATTGACATCCGCCAATACACCGACCCTTCGAAGGTGGAGGCATGGGCGCAGTTTCGTTGCGACCAGATAACGGCGCTCGTCAACCGCATTGCCAAGACGGTGCATGAGAAGACAGGTAAGAAAATCAGTGCCGACGTCTTCCCGGGCCCCAACAGTTACGCCCGCTGGATGGTGCGTCAGGAATGGCAGAAATGGGATGTCGACATGCTCTTCCCGATGAACTACAATGACTTCTACATCGAACCTGCCGGATGGGTGGGCCGCGTGACAAAAGAAGAGGTGGAGAGCTTGAAGGGCAGAAACATCCCTCTCATCAGTGGCATCTTCATCTGCAAGGACTGGCGCGACAAGCAGAACGTCATCGACCCTGAATATTCCGGACTCCTGCCGTCGGAAATTCGCGAAGCCGTGGAGTCGTCGCTCAAAGCCGGTGCCGATGGCATCAGCATCTTCACGCCGCAGGACATGACGCCCGAACATTGGGAGGCCCTCAAGGCTGTTCTCGGCCGCAAATAAAGATTTCTGTAAATATTTTTTCAACATTACTTTTTATAAGCCTGCGCACACTCATAGGTGCGCTTGAGGTATTCGGTGCCGTCGAGATCGATGATGTTGCGCATATGTCCTCCTTAGTCCCCGGCCGGGGCCTTGACGATCGAGTAAAATTCCATGGGAGCCTGAGTGGGGTTTTCCAGGTCAGCGTAGCCGGTGAGGGTGATCTGCATGGAGCCGCCGCCACGGTGAGCCGTCTTGAGGCTCAGGCCGCCGGAAGAAAGGGCGTTGAAAATTTTGCAAACCAGAAAGCCGCCGCCGATCATAGGGCCAACCCAGTACAGCTCCCTGTAGTCCTTCAGAGCTGCCTCGATGCGGGGGACCACATGGGTGGGGTCGTCCGCGTCGATGTCAGCCGTGCCGATAGCCAGCTTGAGCACGTCGGGGCTTGCGTTGGGAGTGGTAAAGGCGATGGTGGCGGTGGTTCCGGTGACCTCATTGCCCTGCTTGGTGTTGGTGGGCGCGTTGTCGATGTCGGCCAGCGTATCCTCCATGCTGTTGCTGTAGGAGATGGTCACGCCGCCCTGCGTGGCGCATACGACATTGGTGCTGTCGATTTTGGGAGCGGAAAGGTCGAATGTGGAAAGCAGGTTGCCGGAGCCTTTCGGGATGCTCTTGAACGCATCCGGGGTCAGCACATTGACCGCGAACTTTTTTGCCAGAGTTTCAGGCATAAAGGATCCTTTCTCACGGGACAAGCCGTGTAAGCTCAAAATTGAGGTATTCGCACAGATAGCCCTCGGGCGGGTTGTCAAGCGGCTGCGCCCACGGGCTGCCTTTGCGCAAAAGAATAGCGCCGCCCTCGCATTCGATGGTCAAACCATCTGCAAGGGCTGCGCTTATCTTGTCTTCGGTCTGTAAAATAGGCGTCCGGCCTTTGGCACTCGGGTACCAAAGCCGGGCGTGGAAGGTGCCGGACTCATTCCAGCCGCCGGGGATTGTCGGTTGATAGGTCAGATACGGCAGTTCTATGCCGGGCGGAATGTTGTCTTCCAGGTAGCCGGGGATGCCAAAGCTATTAAAAAAGGCGTTCAGCGCCCGGTTGATGCTCTCAGACGGTCCCATTACGGCAGCACCGCCTTTTTGCACTTCACGGCCCGTAGGCCCATGCCGGATTCCGCCGGAGCATTGCCCTCATCGGCTGCGCTCGTCACCTGAAATGTCTGCCCGTCGCTCACCCGCTTGACGTAGTCCGGAAAAGCCAGAGGCACACCGGTGTTGACCAGCAGCGTATAGGTGGACGCTGTAGCCGCCTGCTCTGCAACCTGAGCCTCCACGGTGGTATCGTGGCGCTCCACGGCCTCAAACTCGGGGCCGTCCTGCCAGCCGGACACAAAGCCCCCCACGCCGTCAGGCTCATAGCTGCGGGTCTGGAAACAGTATTTTTTCGTGAAGCCCTGCATCACGGTGGATGCAGCGAATGCGTTGACCATGTCACATCTTCCTCCACTGGTTGATCTCGGATTTATAGCGGGTTTTGCCGTCAGCGGGCAGCCCATCCGCGCCTGTAGCCATCGTGCCGGACCACCCGGCAAAAGACTGGGACGCATACACTCCGCCGGCGGGCAGCGCCTTATCGTATGCATCGATTTTTTTGGCCAGCGCGGCAAAAGCGGGCGGCACACGCATGGGCTGCACCGTGCCGTTAAAGGTCTCTGCTACCAAATCACCGTCTCCAGCTTTGTGTACGCCATCGTTGAAGATAGAGCCGCACACGAGGAAATACTGTCCCGGGACTACCCCGGCGGGCACGGTGTCCGGCTCAAAGGCGAACTCCCCGGCAACGGGGTCGTCTGCCCGGTCAAAGAAATTGTGCGTCAGTGCGCACAGCTCAGGGACGGTCATTGGATGCCTCCTCCTCAAAAAGGGCGATTACTCGCCCGGGGTGATAGTCTGGACAGAAATGCCGTCCAGATACTCAGCGAACAGGGTCATGCCCATGACGGCGAAGCTCTCAGAGACTGCGGTGTGGTAGTTGCCCTGAGTGTGGAAGCCGATGAGGTTGCTTGCCTCGCCCGCAGTGGTGTAGACCAGACCAGCCTTGGAAAAGTCGCTGTCGGCGGGGTCAACATAGTACAGGACGATGTTGTCCACCGGGGTTGCGATGACCTTTCCTCGTGCGATTTCGCCGCTGGAAAGCAGGAAGATGGTGTTGTAGCCCATGAAGTCCTTGATGTACTGGAAGCCGAACTGGTTCTGGACGGTGATGTTGGCCGCGCCCAGGTACTCGTACACATCCAGAATGTTGGCGAAGCCCACGACGCCGGTGACGGTGCGGTGCATGTTCTTGAACTTGTCCTCAACGCTGCCCTTGGCCATCGCCAGAGCCATCTGGAAGGTCTTGGGGGTGCCTTTCAGGGTGCCGGTGTTCAGGTACTTGTAGAAGCGGTCGGTGACGTTCGCGGTCAGCTGGTACAGGAACTCGTCATCGGTCTTCTGAACGGCGACATCGTAGCCGTACTTCTTGATGGCTTCCAGAGAGACGGCTTTGGCGAACTTTTCGACAGTAATGTCAGCATAGGTCTTTTCTTTGACGGTGAACTTGCTGTAGGGGATCTCCTCGCCCTCAGCAACAGTGCCGCTCTGAAGCGTACCCTCGGCGTACTTGCTCTTGAGGGTAGTGCCGGGCTGCATCCGAATGGGGCGCATGATACCCATGATGTCGCGCAGATGCTGCCAGTTGCGCTGGAAGCGGGTGACGAAGTCGATTTCCCGGGGGTTGACGGTAATGTCGGTAGTTACGATAAGGTTTTCTTTTGCTGCCATGTGTTATTCCTTTCCGCCGCCCGTGAAAAGGTCGGCATTTGCAGCAATCGCGGCCTGGCGTTCGCCGGCGTCCTTGATTGCAAAAATTTGGTCTTTGGTCATTTTGGAGCCGGTGTTGGTGGGCGGGGTGTCCACCTTTGCACCGGTGGTCGTGGTTGTAGCCACAAAGTCGCCCCACACGTCTTTCTGGCTGTCCATGAACTTCTTTGCGTCCTTGACCTTGCCGTTCTCGTCCAGCTCCAAAGCGTCGATGTCCGCGCCGGTCATTTTTACAACGCGGTCAAAGTGCTTTTCCAGCACGCCATTGTCCTTCAGCAGCTGCTTGTATGCCGCTGCTTTCGTGGCCCGGGTGTCCTTCTGGGCCTGCTGGGCCTTGTAGTCGGTCAGCGCCTTTTCGGCGGCTTCCTTGCCGCTGTTGGCTGCGTCGCGGTCCTTTTCGGCTTTGGCGAGGGCTGCGTTCTTCTCATCGAGCTGGTTCTGCAAGGTGTCCGTTTCCTCATGCAGCACGTCCAGAATTTTCTTGAGCTTGCCGCTGGTGTCGGTCGTTTCATCTTCCAGAATCGCCCGGAGAGTCTTGCGTTCGAGTGCCATGTGATAGTCCTTTCTGCCCTTGCTCGGGCTGCCATGCTTGGCAATAAGGTTTATTTGCCGGACGTGCTGCCGGTGTGGTGCCGCCTGTGGGGCTTGAACCCACGGCCCCCGGATTACAAATCCGGCGCTCTGCCAACCTGAGCTAAAGCGGCATAAAAAAGCGGCTGACGCTGTGCGCCAACCGCTGAGTATTAAATTTCAACATGAGAACTGACGTTACCGCCAGCCCATTCAACAACGATTTTGATATGCGCCGGGCTCATGCCAGTAGACTTGTAAAGCAAACCAAGCTCTTCTTTGGCAATTTTTGCTTGACCCCAAAAATCCTCCGGGCTCATTTTTTGCAGTTTTGCTCTTTCTGCGTTCCCTGCGCCTCTTCTTCGCAATTCTTTTAGGAGCCCTTCATAAAGCCCCCAAAGCCATTGAGCCCCTTCTATCAGCTCTTCGTTGGAAAGCTCTTCTCTAGGTTTCTGTTCAACTTTGTCTTTGACGAACATATGCAAAATAGTGTCTTTGAAAGAAATTCCCATGCTTAAACCTCCTTGTTTCCTTCTTCCACCGCGATCTCTCGCAGCTCGTCAATGTGTTCTTCCACCGCCGGGCGGAGGAACGGACGGGCTTTCATGCCCCGGGTAAAGTGCCACTTGCCGTTGAAGTCTTTCCAGACCCACGGCGTTTTGCGTCCGTTTTCCTTCTCGGCAAAGATGCCCGTGCCCAGCTCCACATAGACGCTGTAAAAGAGATTTGACCCGATGGTCACGGTCTTTTTTGCAAGGTCAAGGGCAAAGGTCAGGCTCTGCTTGAGCGCACCGCCTACATAGCCCTCAATGCCCGTGCTGTCTGCCGTGCCAGTAGGCACAAGCAGCTGGGCGTAGTCCTGCACCTTCATGCCCCAGATGGTCAGCACCCGCTCTGCCCATGAATCCAGCGCCTCATGCAGCTGCGGGGTATTGTCGGTGAATTTGATGTCGTAGTTGAGTTTCATGGTTATTTCTTACGCTTTTTTTGTTCTGCGTTGTGATTGATGCTTCTTAAAATCATCTCGCCAGAGAAGTTATATCTGCTGTCAATGACCTGTTTTGCCGGGATTTCGTTCATTTTGGAAAAGTTTTGAGCGCTGGCGCTCCGGTATTCTTTTGCAGCTGCAATCCAAGCGTCATTGTCCGCAGTAATTCTGCTTTTGAGCTCGGCCGTCATTTTGCTGCTCGGATGCCTTTGCTTGAAACCTGCAATCTCTTTTTTGTTCTGCTCTTCCATGCGCTTGATATTGACATCAATCGTATCAAAAGCGGTCTGAATAATATCTTGCGCCCAAGCGACCTGTTTTTCGCTGCCCTTAATCGGCAGCGATGCTGCGTTAAAAGCAGCCACCTTAACAGCCTTTGCGCTTTTACTCGCTGTGCTTTTACTCGCTGCGCCGGACCCGCCCATCGTAATACCTCCCCATTACTTTGTTGTATTCAGATTTTATAACGGTTGCGTTGAAATCCATGTCAGGCAGCGGCTTGCCATACCACAAAACTTGTGTAGGATTCAGCCGCCGGATAGCTTCTTGACAGCCCATCGTAAATAATGTTTTTGCCAACTTTTCGCGCATACAGCCGCACGACGAAATGGACACAATGGCATTTCTTGGCTCGCCATCAAAACACCACTCGTAGCTTTCCGGCCAGACCCACTCGATAGTTGGAATGACCTTGATGCAGTGCATCTGCCAGTAAGCTGCAAGCCAGTGCCGTTTGTACATACTCCAAATCTGTACCGCTTCCGGGTGGTCACGGTACATAGAAAAGTCCGGCGAACATACTGCACCGAACTGTTGCAAAAGCGGGATGTATCTGTCAGATTGACGCCACACAGCTTCAAAAGCACGGTCAACGCAGTAAAAATGGACGCCTTGTCCGGCTCTGTCGCTTGGTTTGGTCTTCTGGATTTTGTCGAAGGGAATCCATTCTAACTTATCAATGCGGATGTCCGTTTCCGGCTTGATGATTGGCATGTGAAATTTGCCAGCGCCAGGGAATACCGCCTTGTGAGTGTTTTCTACCGGGTAATACGGCACAGTTCATCCCTTCTTTCTCTTGCGCTCTTCTGCCCGCCACATTTGCTCGGCTTCTGTACCGCCTTTGGCTTTATACCACTCGGTGTAATCCATGACGGGTGTGGTCTCTTTGGTCACATTGTCTCGCTGCATGGCGTTCTGCCGGGGATACTTGCCTAGTGCAGAGGACAGCACGCAGCGGCAGTGGTAGACCATCTCCGGGGCGGCATTGGGGTCGCCGGGGCGCTGAATCTCGTATCCCATGACCTTAAACGGCTCGTCAAGCTCTGCCGTCTGCTGGTCAAGCAGGCGGTGCATCTCACGGGTGCGGTAATCGTGGGTGGAGTTCCACCGCTTTTTGACCTCGATTCCCAGGGCCTGGGCGTTGCGCATCTGCTGCAATGCCCCGGCGTTCTGAGCGCCTGTGAGTGCCGTGATGGCGTTGTTCATGGCCCAGTGGATCTCTGTATCAGCCATACCGTTTACGGCCTGCACAGCGATGTCGTGGACGCTTTTGCCCTGCACGATGCCCTGCATGACGTAGCGGTTGAACACTCGGGCGTCATAGGTGCGGTTGCTTTCGCTCTTGATGCGCTTGTTTGGCACCATGCGGGGGTTCTCCTTCAGAAGGAGTTTGACCGCTTCGGTGTTGTACAGGGTAAGCCCGAACGTCACGCCTGCGGCCTGTTCCAGCTCGTAGAACGCCCAGTTTGCGCCAAAGGAAAAGATGTTGTATTGCTCGTCCCGGGCCAGCTTGTAGGCCGTCTCTTGGGCTGTGGTGCAAGTTTGGGTGATGCCGTCCAGCTTTGCCCGCATCAAATCGGACTGAAAGACCTGGTTTTGCAGCCAGATGCGGTAAACGTC
>OKSM01000447.1_pt1 | contig 14758 bp, 9 predicted proteins | sample 1606281 | NCBI WGS metagenome assembly OKSM01 (sample SAMEA3879549, study PRJEB24766) | human gut metagenome | biome: human-associated habitat; feature: feces | place: USA | collected 1985/1987
CTCAAGGGTTCTGACAAAAAAAACAAATGTAAAGGAATCCACACGTGAAAAAGTAGAGCAGGTCATGGCAGAACTGAACTATCATCCAAACTCTATGGCCAGAGGACTTGCTACTGGAAAACAGAATATCATCGCGCTTGTAGTTTCCGATATCCGGAATCCTTTCTACGCACAGCTTGTCTGGACGATTAGTACTTCTCTTCGCGAAAAGGGGTATCTTATGACACTTTATAACAGTGCAGATATGACACGAAAAGACCGTGAATCTCTCTGGAGTCTTTTAGACTATGGATTCTCCGGTCTGATTATGGCAGACGCAAGAAAAGAGGATGATTTTTCTCAATTCTTAAAGCAGGCTGACTGCCCGATTGTTCTCGTCAACAGGACACTCGGCATTGCCAACACATACGATACGATCACTTTGGACAATATGCAGGGCGGATATCTCGCAACAAAGCATCTTCTAGAACTTGGTCATCGGCGAATCGCCATGCTCCGCGGACCAGAAATTTCTACAACCAGTCAGGGACGTTACGAGGGATATGTCTATGCACTTCAGGAAGCCGGAATTCCATTAGATAAGACTTTGATCCGTGCGGGAAAACTGAACATGGAATTTGGACGGGAGTTTGCCAAAAAAATTATTCTTCATTCTGACAATCCCCCTTCTGCCGTATTTGTTGGAGGCGATTTCACCTGTTATGGATTGATGGATGCCTGCATCCGTGCAGGAATACGAATTCCAGAAGATTTAAGCATCGTCAGTTTTGATGATATTCCTTTTTCTGATACAGCAATGGTTAATCTAACTACAATCTCCCATCCTTATACACAGATTGGTGAGCTTGTTGCTAAGAAGATTGTCCATAGAATCGAACAGCCAGATGCTCCTGTCGAACAAATCACATTGCTGCCAACCCTTGTAAAAAGAGGAAGTACAGCACCATATAAAAAATAATTTTTTCTTTTAAACTTTTATCAATGAAAAACTCAAAAGCTGCCGTTTTACAAAAGATTATTTTATAAAGCGGCAGCTTTTTATATTAACTGTTTTTTTCTAATTCGATAGATTCATCCGCCAGCAGATGATACAATTCATCAATCTGGTCGTCAGAAAGCACCCTCTCATTCTTTTCATTTTCTTCTTTCAGTGTCTGAATCAGCTGCTTCCTATGGATTACAGGAATTTCATTTTCAGGTGTTCCATCCCATGTAATTTCTGCATGCTCTGGGAATATAATAACAGAACGCACCGGAATCTTAGTAGCCCCGATTCTCTGCTCTATTCTCTTTGCAAAAAATCTGCTCTCATCCATTGGATTCTTGAACAGGTACTCATGCTGTTTGTCCTCCTGTCCCTTCTTCCCTTTTTCCGTGTAATATTGCTTGTAATCTCCATGTTTCTTCAGAACAACCTTTCCGCTCTGATTCTTCACATTCAAAACGTACAGACATAGATTTAGTTTATATCGCCGCAGACTGGTTGCATCATTTCCCGGTAGCAAAATGCGCATTGGAAAACGGTAAAAATGTAGCTATTGAAGTTCCCTCGGCCATGAACCTGCAAGAATGCTGGGACTTAATTAACCTGAGTGAAAAAACCCGCAAGCATTGCATGATTCTTGAGAACTGTTGCTATGACTGGTTTGAAATGAATACACTGAATATGGCACAACAAGGTGTATTTGGCGAAGTAATCCGTGCCCAAGGAGCCTACATTCACAATTTAAGCCCGTTTTGGGATCATTATTGGAAAAACGGCAAAGAAGACAAACTGGGATGGCGTTTGGATTATAACATGAAACACCGGGGTGATGTATATGCCACTCACGGCCTGGGTCCTGTAGCACAAGCATTGGATATCCATCGTGGTGACCGTATAACCACTTTAGTAGCTATGGACACCAAATCTGTTGTTGGTAAAGATTTAGTGGAGAAGAGAACCGGCGAAGAATGTAAAGAATTCCGTAACGGAGACCATACCACCACCCTGCTTCGCACAGCAAATGGAAAAGTTATTGAAATCCAACATAATGTAATGACTCCCCAACCTTACAACCGCCTGTACCAACTGACAGGAAGCAAAGGGTTTGCCAATAAATATCCCGTTGAAGGATATGCTTTGGATGCAGCACAACTGACCGCATCGGGTGTGCAACCCAAAGTAGACGATTTGAACTCTCACGGATTCTTACCCCAGGCAGAAATGGAAGCACTTGTTGAGAAATACCAGCATCCTATTTTAAAGAAATATGGTGAAATGGCAAAAGAAGTCGGCGGCCATGGCGGTATGGACTTCATCATGGACAGCCGTCTGGTATATTGCCTGCAAAACGGACTGCCTTTGGACATGGATGTATATGACCTGGCCGAATGGTGCTGTTTGGCCGAACTGGGAGCTATCTCTATGGATAACGGCTGTGCGGCAGTAGCCTTCCCGGACTTCACACGAGGTGAATGGAACGTGACCAAAGGTTACAAACATGCATACGCTTCACCCGAAGACGAAAACGCAAGCATGGAAAAAGCAAAGGCTTTCACCGCGAAACTGAAAGAGCAGGGAGCTAAAGAATGGGCGAAAGAAGCTAAGAAGAAAAAGAAATAAACAGGAATAAACAAGAAAAAATGTGCCGGAAGTCACTCTGTCATAAAAGGCAGCCCAATTCTTCAGGCACATTTTTTTATGCCGTCCGAACAACAACCGCTTCCGGATTTTATCGAGAATCAAAAAAAGGATGTAACCGGCATTCTTATAATTTTCGGCCAAAGCACTTCGACAGTGTCAAATTCAATCCGACACGCCATTTTGTCAAAGAAGTATACAGAAAGGGTGAAAAGGAACTGGAACACGCAGACCCCACATACGGTTTCAAGACGTCTTCTTCCAAGCACACTCAGGAAGAGCGATTCGGCATGCTGATGGAATATCTAAGGGAATACACCTTCATCACCCGCCAGGAATACCCTGTTCTCTTATATCCTATGATAGATTTCATCGAAAGGAACCCTGCCCCGTTCTCCCCAAATGCCTTTGTTCCCATCCCGTATGCCGCAAGGTATAACCATATTGATGCCTGCCCCATGGGGCAGCTTCAATAGTTTCTTCATCCGCCTGCTGTCAAAACCTTCCAGCGGACAAGTGTCATAGCCTTCGTTTGCCATGGCAATCATAAAGGTTTGGGCAGCAAGGGCACAGGATTTATTTACCGTCACACGCATATCGCATTCCGAAACTTCCAGCATCATAGGGCGGAACAGGCTGATGGTTCTCGCCAATATCACCCTGAAAAGCCCTAGAAGCCCGAAAAACCTTGCATAAATGAAAGGCATCAGTTTACCATAATACAGCTTCCTGTCCCTAATACGTTTTTCCTGACGCTCTTTCGGACTATTACGCCTGATATTTCCTTCTTCAAAGTCAAGCACAAATTTAGCACGCTTTTTATACAAATCCTGACGAGTAACAAAAACAACAATTTCCGAAGCCGTAGAAGCAGCCGACTGCCCTAAACAAGCTTCTGAAACTTTCGCCATCAGTCCGGGATTCGTTATTTGATAAAATTCCCACAATTGCATATTGGAACTATTGGGAGCCAGCGTAGCCAGTTCAAGACAATGTTTCACCTTTTCCGGGTCTATCGGTTTATTTTTATCATACCTCCGCACAGACCGGCGGAAGTTCAATACCTCTTCTAAATTCATTTCCTATTCAAATTAATAACTTTATTTCTTACTGAAACATTGCAGGATGACTTCTGCCATTTTCTTGGAACTGAACGGATTCTCTCCGGTGAACAGATTACCGTCAATAACGACTTTTGAAGTCATCGGAATCAATGCTTTCTCGTAGCGGGCACCTCTGTCTTTCAGTTCGGTTTCCAAATCGAAAGGCACGACCCTTTCCTTTCTTGCCAGAATTTCTTCAGCCCGGCTGAATCCTGTAAGCTTCTTATCTTTAACCAGATATTCGCCGGAAGCCAACGTCACATTCAACAATCCACAAACACCGTGACAAATGGCTGCCACCTTCTTTTCATTTTCATATTGCTTTTTTAAGATGGCTTGCAGGACAATATTATCCGGAAAATCATACATGGAACCATGTCCTCCCGCCAAATAAACGCAATCAAACTGAAATTCGGAGACTTCATCCAAACTTTTAGTATGCTGCAATACATTCTTAAATATGGAATCTTCCCAACAGGTTTTAGTTATCTCATCCATGAGTAAGGGATTCAAACTCTCCGGATCGATAGGAGTATCGCCTCCTTTGGGACTGGCAACGGTAATTTCTATTCCTTGCTTTTTGGCGCCGTGATAAATATGGGTGAGTTCGCTCAGCCATAATCCGGTTCTTAAATTCTTATTCACAAATTCGCCTTCTCCGGTTACTATTGCCAGTAATTTCAAGTTATCCATATTTATAGTTTTAGGGGTCATGCCTATATAACATAACCCCTATCCTATTGTATTCCAAACAGACAAATCATTAATATTATTTGGATTATTTCTTCATCCTTATAATAATCAAATGACAGATTTTACCGAGTCCTAACATTTTATAGGTTATTCTTGTAAATATTCGCCATCACCTTCTGGTATTGATTCTCAATCTGCATATACGCCTGAAGATTCTTATAAATACTTTCCGTTTCCACAAAATATTCAATCAATGAAATTTGTCCTTCGGTCAATGCCTGCTTCAATAAATCCAGCGAACGGTACATCAAAGGGACATCATACGCATTCATGGCATCCTTCAACTGCTGCATCTCATTGAAAAGAGACATCAGGGAAGCCTCGACCCGGTCTTTAGCACTTTCTTGCATAAGCTGAGCGCTGATAGCCTGTGCCTTGGCTATCTTTACCTTTTTACGATTCTGAAACAAAGGCAAGGAGCCCCCTACCACAAAACCATTCATCGAAACCGCATCATCCGTGTTACGGCGAAAGCCGGCTTCCAGCTTCGGCAACCATCCTTGGCGGTCTACCGAAACCTGCTTCTCGGCGGCACGGGCAGTGGCGGCGGCGGCCTGCAAGTCAAGGTCTGACGCCATCACTTCATCCCTCATAACATTGTAATCATTGATTTCCTGTATGGCAGGATACGTGGTTTCAGCAAACTCCAAAGGCATGTTACCGTTCATGGCAAGCAGAGACTGCAAGGCAGTGCGGTGAGCTGCGCTGTTTTGGGCAACTTCCGTCTGCACATTCATACGCTCCATCTTGATTTTGTTGACTTCCAATATATTCGCATCACCGGTAGTCAGACGTTTTTCATAAAGTGCCTGTAATTCATCCGCATTTTTCATACGGATATCCATCAATGTCTTTTCCTGATTCAACAGAATAAGGTCCAGACAGAGATTCTTCGCATTCAGCAGAATATCCCGGCGGGCAGCCTGTTGTTGCTTGTCCACCGCTTCGTTCTGCAAAGTAGCCTGCCGGTTGCGGGCAATATACTGAGTAGGAAAATCAAAACCTTGCGAAGCAACGAATTCCGTACCGTGACCACCTTCGGCACCATTACTGTAAAAAGAGCTGTAGCTCACCGTAGGATCAGGCAAGTTGTTGTTTGTCCGGTTTTCCATCTTGGTCGCATCGGCGGCATGTTTCTGTGCCTTGAGCTCTTTATTGTTCTGCTCGATGCTTTTCAAAATGTGCTCAATACTCTGGGCCTGCATCAGCAAGGGAGAGCAGAGGGCTATTATAACTAAGATTCGTTTCATATTATTTCTATTATTTCTTCTTTCGGTTCATCAGTTCATAAACAATCGGAATAATGAAAGCGTTCAGGAAAGTCGATGTCAAAAGACCTCCAAGAATAACTTTCGCCATCGGGCTTTGTATTTCATTACCCGGCAAATCGCCACGGAATGCCAAAGGTATCAAAGCCAGCGCGGAAGACAACGCAGTCATCAGGATAGGGTTCAAACGGTCTAACGAACCGTGAAGAATGCTTTCTTTCAAATCCATACCTTCTTCGCGCAACATATTGTAATGACTTATCAACAACATACCATTACGGGTAGCAATGCCAAACAACGAGATAAAGCCGATAATAGCCGGAATGCTTATCTCACCCGTTGTTATCATCAATGCAAATACCCCACCAATCAACGCCAAAGGCAAATTCAACAAAATGACTCCACTTTGGGCTGCATTCTTAAACTGGGTATAAAGCAACAGGAAGATAACCACGATACTCATAAACGAAGTGAGCATCAGCGTACGGCTGGCCGCCTGCTCGCTTTCAAACTGACCGCCATATTCCACATGATATCCTTCGGGAAGCTTGATTTGCGCATCAATCCGTTCCTGTATATCATTCACCACGCTGCGCAAATCACGACCGCTGGTATTGGCCGAAATCACAATCTTACGCTTCACGTTCTCACGGCTGATGGTATTCGGTCCCATGGCAGAAACCACATCGGCTACATAGTTGACAGGGATTTTCTGACCGTCACCGGTATCAATCATCAGGTTGCGCACCTTCTCCATCTCATCACGCACCTCATCCTTGGTACGGACAATAAGATTAAACGCTTTGCCTTCTTCATATACCTGTGAAACGACTTCACCCGCCATGTTCACTGATACAAACTCGGCAAACTCCGGTAACGAAATACCGAATTTGGCAAGCATCTCGCGTTTGGGAACAATCTTGAGCTGCGGACGTTCGATTTGTTGTTCCACATTCAAGTCGGCAATACCCTCCACACTGCTGATGGCATCCTTTATCTGATTACCGATGGCAAACATCTTGTTCAAATCATTACCAAACAGTTTGATGGCAATGTTGGCCTTGGTACCCGAAAGCATGGCATCGATACGGTGGCTGATAGGTTGGCCTATTTCGATATTCGCACCGGTAATGGTAGATAACTTGGCACGCACATCGGCTACCAGTTCCTGGCGGGAACGGTCTTTCAATTCAAACGGGGCCTCAATTTCACTCACGTTAACCCCTAATGCATGCTCATCCAGTTCGGCACGTCCCGTTTTACGGGCTACAGTCTGTATTTCGGGAATAGACATCAGCAACTCTTCTGCACGGTGTCCCATTTTATCCGATTCTGCCAAAGAAATTCCCGGCAATGAACTGATATTAATGGTGAACGAACCTTCATTGAAAGATGGCAGGAAACTGCGTCCTAATGTAAAAAACATAACCAATGCCACCGCAAACAGTCCACCCGTAAAACCCAATACTGCGGATTTATGATTCAAGGACCATAACAAGGCATTGCGGTAATGCTTTTTCATCCATACGGCCACAAATGCCTCTTTGGGCAATCCTTTGCTTTTATTATTACCTAACAGATAGCTGCACAATACCGGAGTCAGTGTCAAAGCCACTACCGTAGAAGCAAACAACGCCACAATAAAGGCAATGCCCAACGGAACCAGCATACGCCCTTCCATTCCTGTCAGGAAAAACAAAGGAACAAAGCTGACTACAATAATCAAGGTAGAGTTCAAGATAGGCATACGCACTTCCTTCGAAGCATTGAACACGACTTCAATCACGCTCTTACGTTCCTCTTCGGGCAACAAGCGATTCTCACGCAAGTGCTTCCATACATTTTCCACATCCACAATGGCATCATCCACCAACGAACCAATGGCAATGGCCATACCACCCAAACTCATGGTATTGATGGTGAGTCCCATATAGTGAAGAGTCAATATAGAAACAATCAATGACAACGGAAGGGTTACCAATGAAATAACCGTGGTACGTACATTGGCAAGGAACAGGAAGAGAACAATCACCACAAAAACAGCACCTTCATACAACGAATCCTTCACATTACCGATAGAGCTTTCAATAAAACGGCTCTGACGGAAAATATCTGTAGAAACGTGTACATCAGCCGGAAGATTCTTCTGCAAATCCTTCAATGCGGCTTCCAACTGCTCTGTCAGTTCAATAGTCCCGGTCTTGGGTTGTTTGGTAACGGTCAGCAGTACGGCAGGTTTTCCTCTCTCCGAAGCAGTACCCAGTTTGGGTTCCTGCGAACCAATCTTCACATCGGCAATATCCTCCAATGTAACGGGCACCCCTTCCACCGTCTTGATGACGGAACGTGACAACTGAGCCACATCATGACTGGAAAGCACCCCGCGAACAATATATTCGTTTCCATATTCATAAATCACTCCGCCATTGGCATTCTGATTCATGTTACGGGTAACGTTCATCACCTCTGCCAACGTAACATTGTAATGTTTCATGCGGGCAGGGTCAAGCAACACCTGATATTCCTTGATATCACCTCCCAGCACGGCAACCTGTGCCACACCTCCCGTAGAGAGCAGGCGCGGACGGATAGTCCAGTCTGCCAGTGTACGGAGATCGAGCATGGAAGTAGTATCCGAAGTCAGACCGATAATCAGCAACTCACCTAAAATAGAAGACTGAGGTCCCATGGTAGGTTTACCTACATTCTCGGGCAGCTCCTCGCTGACCAAGGACAATTTCTCACTGACAATCTGACGGGCCAGATAGATATCGGTATCCCATTCAAATTCCACCCACACAACGGAAAAGCCATTGGTGGAAGATGAACGCACCCGGCGCACATGGGTCGCACCGTTCACGGCAGTTTCTACAGGAAAGGTTACCAATTGTTCCACCTCTTCGGCGGCCATACCATTCGCTTCGGTCATAATCACTACAGTCGGCGCATTCAAATCGGGGAACACATCGACTTCCGTATGAAAAGCCGTGTAAGTACCGCCGATAAGCAGCAAAACCGACGCCACCAGAACCAATATACGGTTCTGAAGGGAAAAATGTATAATCTTATTTAGCATAGGACGGCTGATTAATGTTCATGACTATGAGCCGGAATCGCATTGCTGGCCGACGCTAATTTCACCTGATAAGCTCCCTTTGTTACCACACGGTCACCGGCTTTCAAACCGGTCAGAATCTGCACTTCCTTTCCGTTGCTCGCTCCCAAAGTTACCTCCTGTTTCTTATATCCTTCCTCATCCAGTTGCAGATAAACAAAGTACAAACCTTGTTCTTCGGTCAGTGCCGTAACAGGCAAGGCCAGCACATCGGGCATTTCCGACGAGAGCAGATACACCTCCACATACGAACCGGGAATCACATCTCCCCGATTATCAAATTCGAAAGTTACAGGCACATAAAAAGAAGTACCACCGGATGCTTTACCATAAGAAAGCAGACGCCCTTTCAACTCACCCAGCTCATATACCTTATTATCGTATGGAGTCTTGAAGTTTGCCGACTGGATGCTATGCAGATAACCATAATATTTCTCGGAAACATCTGCACGAAGGAACAGACGACGGTTCTGAGTGATACTCACCAAAGGCTGGCCTACCGACACATAGTCACCTTCCTGCACCAGACAATTCTTGATATAGCCACCTAAAGGAGCTGTAACGGACACACCTGTTTTGGTCTGGTTCTTTGAAATAGCCTCGTATGCCAATAATGCATTTTCATAACTCTCCTTAATGGCATTGAAATCTTTCTGCGATATTATCTGACTTTTTACCAACTTGGCGGCACGTTCATATTCTTTTTTGGCGGTTTCATATGCGATACGGGTACGTTTTACAGGGTCTCCGTCCGGCATATTCTCAGCAGAGATATTCAGAATGGGAGCCCCCTTGCTCACACTCATACCGTCCGTTACCGGATGGCGGAAAGAAACCACACCGGCTACATTGGCGACTACTACGCTTTCATCGCCTTGTGCTGCCTGCACCTGACCGCTGGTCGTTATCACCTGACGGAATGATTCAGGCCGGATTATTTCCGATTCTACCCCGGCTGCTTTTGCTTTTTCTGGAGCCAGAATTATCTCATCGGAATGTCCGGCTGCAGAAGCTTCCGCTTCATGATTATGCCCTTCGTGACCTTCATTCTCATGGTCGTGGTTTTCTTTTTCATGGTCATGTCCTTCGTGATTATGGTCATGCCCTTCGTGGTCGTGATTATGTGCTTCCTCCGTTCCATGATCGTGTCCTTCGTGATCATGACCCGATTTACTGTTGCAAGAGCCTAAGAGGAACAAGCCTAAGACTCCCATAAAGATAAGTTTCTTCATGATGATATTATTTGTTCTTACTTTTTATTAAATGCAAAATTAGTGTAAAGAAAATGCAACAAAGTTGCGGATAAAAAGATAAACTTTCTATCTGTTAAGCAAGAACATCGCAAGGAGGAGCACGCAACCCCTTTACGTGGGGAAGACACGTAGAATGCAGTTTTTCTAAATAGTAATTATAAGGTAATGTGTTGTGTTCTGTCAACCGCAATGAAAGCGCCAATACATCCGTCACCGTATATAACAGCAAACAAAACGAATAATCAGGAGAAACACTGTCTTGGGCCCGATCCGGAGTTACACTTTTAAACTTGGTCACACATCCGGCATTACATGTATGATTCTCATCAGAACTATTATTATGCTGCTGATGCTGCACGGAACATTGACAGCCGCACAAAGTCATATCATGCTGCAAACAAAGAATTTCCCGGTGATGATGATGAGGCAGAACAGATGCTGTCAACATGATAATGCTGACCAACATCAATACCCATGCTATGTATCGTCTCCGTTTCATCGGGCACAAAAATAGGTGTTTATCATGTAAATTCCAAAAAGAAAGCATGGTAAATGCCGAATTCTCAGCAATTACCATGCTTTCTTTTTGGAATTTACATACAAAGCTTACCAAATAGAGACACGTTTTTCAGGAGCCAAATGCATAGGATCCCCCTCTTTAATGCCAAAAGCATCATACCATGCACCTATTTGAGGGAGTGCTCCGTTCACACGCCATCTGCCCAATGAATGTGGATCAGACTTGGTTTGCAAACGAATCTGCTCGTCGCGGATATTGCCAGCCCACACTCCGGCGTATGACAAGAAGAAGCGCTGTTCCGGAGTAAATCCGTCTTTTACCGGTAGGGGAGCATCTTTTGTCGCATTCTTGAACGCCTGGAAAGAAACCTGCAAACCACCATGATCGGCTATATTCTCACCTAAAGTCAAAGAACCGTTGGCATTGAGTCCCGGCAAAACCTGGATGCTATCAAAGAAATTCACCATTACCTGAGCACGTTCTTCAAAACGTTTGGCATCTTCGGCTGTCCACCAATCTTTCAAATTACCATCCTTATCAAACTGACGTCCCTGATCATCGAATCCATGAGTCATTTCATGACCGATAACCACGCCAATAGCTCCATAATTAAATGCATCATCAGCATTCATATCAAAAAACGGATATTGAAGAATACCCGCCGGAAAACAAATCTCATTCGTGGTCGGATTATAATATGCATTGACAGTCTGCGGAGTCATTCCCCATTCATCTCTGTCAACCGGCTTTCCTGCCTTGGATAACATATAATCCAGTTCGAATTCTGTAGCACGCTTCACATTGGCCCAATAAGAATCTTTTTCAATATTCAAACCGGTATAATCCCTCCACTTATCAGGATAGCCTACCTTTACATAAAAAGAATTCAACTTCTCAATAGCTTTAATCTTTGTGCTGTCACCCATCCATTCCAAATTCCGAATACGTTCTCCCAATGCGGTCTGCAGATTCTTTACCAACTGCACCATACGTTCTTTTGCGGCTGCCGGAAAATATTTCTCCACATACATCTGACCTACCGCTTCACCCAGTACTCCATTTACAGTACTTACAGCACGCTTCCAACGAGGTTGGTTAGCCTGTTTGCCGGATAGTGTTTTTCCATAAAAATCAAAATTTTGTGCCACCAAATCATCACTCAAGTAACCGGCAGCCCTGTCTATCAGACTCCATTGCATATAAGCGATCTGATTTTCAACCGGCAAGCTATTGATAATTTTCTCAACCTCTTTAATCGGCTCCACTTGAGAAACACTCAGTTCAGTCACCCCTTTCACGCCTATACCATTCAAGAAAGCATCCCAGTCAATGCCCGGAATCTCTTTCTTTAATTCATCCAAAGACATTTTATGATAATTGGCCGCAGGGTTACGCTGTTCCACCGCACTGAAAGAAGCTTTTGCAATACGGGTTTCGATATCCATTACAGCCTCCATTTTCTTTTTAGCGGCAGCCTCATCAAAACCAGCCAATTGGAACATCTTTACAATATGTTCCTTATACTTATTACGGATATTGACAGTCACATCATCATTGTCCAGATAATATTCTTTTTCACCCAGACTGATACCCCCTTGATACAATTGAAACAAATTGCTCTTGCTGTCCATGATATCGGCACCCACATAGAAACTGAAATAAGGGAATACACCGCTATGAGCCAGTTCCGCCATCAAAGGAACTATTTCCGATTTATCCTTCACTGAAGCAATCTTTTCCAAATCAGCTTGAATAGGAGTTACTCCATCCGCATTCAGTTTCACACTATCCATAGCCAAATTATAGATATCCCCTATTTTCTGACCTATTGTACCTTGCGCATTCTGCCCGGCAGCAATTTCCACAATCAATCCTTTCAGTTGTTCCCGATTATTTTCAGCAAGCATATCGAATGAGCCAAAACGGGAATATTCATTGGTCAGAGGGTGTTTCTTCATCCATCCGCCACAAGCATACTGATAAAAATCAGCTCCTTGAACAGCCGTAGTGTCCAAATTTGTCAAGTCTATACCCGAAGTCATGACGGCTTCCTTTTTACTGTCGCATCCGGCAGCTACTGCCAGAGCCAATACAGCCATTGGTAAATAATGTTTTGCTTTCATTTGTTCTATATATATGATACATACTTTAACTTCCCTGCATCTCTTCTAATTCCATAGAAACGGTCTCCCATTCTTCTACCGTCTGATCCAAGTCCTTTTTCAGTTTCTGATGCTTTTCATACAAAGCCATATCCGATGCACCTTCGGGAGTAGCCATATCAGCTTCCACCTCGCCAATCTCAGTTTCCAGCTTTTCTATTTTCTGTTCACAATCCGCAATTCGTTTCTCCAATTTGCGAATTTTCTTATTCAATTCCTTTTGCGCCTCATAAGATAATTTGTTCTCACTAACCGTTTCGGGTTCTTCCTTTTTAGTGGCAGACACAGTAGGAGAAGCCGAAAGCTGCAACTCATTCAGACTCTCTATTTTCTTTTTCTGTAAAAAATCATAAATGCCGCCAATGTGTTCTTTTACTACTCCACCTCCGAATTCATAAACTTTGGTCACCAGTCCATCCAAGAACTCACGGTCATGAGAAACAACAATCACCGTTCCATCAAATTCCTTGATAGCTTCTTTCAATACATCCTTTGAGCGCATATCCAGATGGTTAGTAGGTTCGTCCAAAATAAGGAAATTCACCGGTTCTAACAAAAGTTTTATCATGGCAAGACGACTCCGCTCCCCACCCGACAGTACCTTTACTTTTTTATCAGAAGCCTCACCTCCAAACATGAATGCTCCCAGAATATCACGAATCTTCAAACGAATATCCCCTTTTGCCACATAATCAATCGTATCAAAGACACTCAGATTTTCATCCAACATCTGAGCCTGATTCTGAGCAAAATAACCAATCTGTACGTTGTGCCCGATGGTCAGTTTACCTTCGTATGGGATTTCGTCCATTATACATTTCACCAAAGTGGACTTACCTTCCCCATTCTTTCCGACAAAAGCCACCTTCTCACCTCGATTAATAGTCAAAGTCACATCGTGAAAAACGATATGACTGCCATATGCTTTCTTCACCCCGTCACAAATGACCGGATAATTGCCGGAACGCATGGCAGGCGGAAACTTCAACCGCAAGGCTGAATTATCTTCATCATCAATTTCAATAGGAACTATTTTTTCCAATTGCTTGATGCGGCTCTGCACCTGTACAGCCTTGGTAGCCTTATAACGGAAACGCTCTATGAAATCTTCCGTATCCTGAATTTGCTTCTGCTGGTTCTCGTATGCACGCAATTGCTGCTCACGACGTTCTTTGCGCAATACCACAAACTCATCGTAAGCCACTTTATAATCATAGATATGCCCGCAAGATATTTCAATCGTACGATTGGTCACATTATTAATAAATGCACGGTCGTGGCTCACCAATACAACGGCTCCCGCACTTGTCTTCAAAAAGTTTTCCAACCATTGAATGCTTTCTATATCCAGATGATTGGTAGGCTCGTCCAACAGCAACACATCGGGCCGTCGCAACAGCAACTTGGCCAACTCTATACGCATACGCCATCCACCACTGAACTCAGATGTAGGACGGTTAAAATCCTCCCGGCTAAATCCCAACCCCATCAATGTACGTTCTATCTCAGCTGTATAATTGGTACCTCCCATCATCAAAAAGCGTTCATTGTCATGGGTGAATTTCTCAATCAGTTTATGATAGTTTTCTGAATCATAATCTGTTCTATCCGCCAACTCCTGATTCATTCTCTCAATACTAGCCTGCAACTCAAAGATATGTTCAAAAGACATCTCCGCCTCTTCCATCACAGTATGTTTATCACTCAGAATCATGACTTGAGGCAAATAGCCTATCGTCACATCACGCGGAACAGAAACACTACCTGAAGTAGGCGCCTGTATTCCTGCCAATATCTTAAGCATAGTAGACTTACCGGCCCCATTCTTCCCGACCAGCGCAATACGATCTCTCTTATTGATAACGTATGACACATCCTCAAACAGAGGCGTTACTCCAAACTCTACTTTCAAATTATCTACTGAAACCATTCGTTTTTATCCTTTTGCAAAAGTGGCAACA
>OKSM01000449.1_pt1 | contig 14708 bp, 9 predicted proteins | sample 1606281 | NCBI WGS metagenome assembly OKSM01 (sample SAMEA3879549, study PRJEB24766) | human gut metagenome | biome: human-associated habitat; feature: feces | place: USA | collected 1985/1987
CAAAGGAATGTGGGTGTCGTATGGATTCCACTCACCATGATCGGTTCCCTTCATGCCGTGGGCATAGAAATTCGGCTTCAATACGATGGCCACATCACCGCTTCGCTCACGGTTGTAACCATTCACGATGCGCATCTTCACATCCTCAGGAATGCTCTCGGTCATCGTCTTCTCCATATCGCAGGCATACTGCACGCAACTGTCTTCCTTCAACACGTCCACCACGCTCTGCTTGATCTTGGCGAAATCCAACTTGTTTTTCTTGATGATGTTACGGTTGAAAAACACCTGATAGTTCATCACGGTCTTCACCAGATTGCCCACGTTAGGATACTCCTGAGCCAGGGTCTGATTCAGTTTCTCAGCCACCGCATCACCATCCCAATTACCCGCTGGAATGCGGCAGTCTTGCAGGAAACGGGCGTTGTTCATCGCTCCATGGTCGGCACTCAAGAAAACCAGATAATTTCCTTTGCCCACCTTCTCATCGAGATAAGAAAGGAAATCGGCTATCGCCTTGTCCAGACGCAGATAAGTATCCTCGGTCTCTACCGCATGAGTTCCCACCTGATGACCGATATAATCCGTGCTTGAGCAGCTTACTGCCAGCAAGTCGGTTTCATCATCTGCACCCAACTGCTCGCCGTCTATCGCCGCCTTTGCCAAATCAATCGTCAGCGAATTGCCGAAAGGAGTTTTGCGGATAATGCTGTAACCATATTTCTTATAAAGGGCTGGAAGATTGAGCGGCAGCGTAGCCTTCATGCCCTTGCGGATGCCATCCTCATACTCGTTCTCATCTTCCGTACTTTCAACGTAAGTATTCTCAGGATAGAGTGTATTCCATTTTTCCGAGAGATAACGCTCTGGCAGATGCTGGTTGTTGAACGCGTCCACCCACTTCGGCAACTGGTTTATATAATAAGAACTGGTGATAAACTTTCCGCTCTCATCATCAAACCAGTAGGCACCGTTCGGATTATGACCTGCAGGAAGAATGGAAGCACGGTCTTTCAATGCCACTCCCACTACCTTGGCTCTGCCGTTGGATGCAATCTTCATCTCATCTCCGAGAGTCGTAACCCAGAGGTTTCTAGGCGACATCAAGCCCGCCTTGCTGTTGGAACCCACCGGCTTCACGGTTTCATCATCCGTGCAATACACCTTCTTGCCATTCTTCACAAAATTGTTTCCGGCGATTCCGTGGATAGAAGGCACACTGCCTGTATAGAGACAAGTATGACCGATGGCGGTAACCGATGGAACATACGGAATACGGGTGTTTTCACAAGAGAAGCCCTCGTTGAGCAGTCGCTTGAATCCACCTTCACCATAGCGCTTCTGATAGCGATAGAGATAATCCCATCGCATTTGGTCAACCACGATGCCCACTACCAGTTTGGGGCGCTGAACGTTAGAAACATTCACCTGTTGGGCAGCAGCAGAGCCGCATCCCAGAAATGCCAACGCAATAAAACTAAATACCTTATTCATTTCTTTCTTCAAAAATACTGTAATACTTTTTACCGCTGCAAAGGTATTTAAAGGATGTTGCCATCGTGTTACAAAGAAATGAAAGAAGAGTGAAGAAAAAAATACTGATTTCAACTTCATCTTTTCTTCACCAGATAGAAACCACGATGTAACAAAATCATTCTACTTTTGCAGTCGAAAAAAATAAATATGCAAGAAACAATAGATTATGAACAGATTTAAGATTGTATTAATGGCTTCCCTGCTCGTGCAGGGCGTAGCATGTCTGGAGGCGAAAGCCGACAATACTCCAGAAGGAAACAAAACTAATTCTAAAGCATTGGGCGTGAATGCCGTAAGCGGCAAGGTGACCAACGAACAGGGCGAGGCTTTGCCTGGCGTGGTGGTTCGCTGCGGAAACACGAATGTACAGACTGATTTGAACGGCGAGTTCCACGTCAACGTGAACGATGGCGACAAACTCACCTTTACTTATATAGGATACAACACCATCACCAAGGATGCTGACGACAACAACCTGAAGGTAGTGATGAAGGAAAATACACAAGCCCTGGGCGAAGTTATCGTCACTACCCAGAAGAAGAAGCAGAGTAGTTTGGAGATTCCTGTGGCTGTAAGTGCCGTAACAGGTAGCGTGATGGAGAAACTCAATCTCCACCAGATGGACGACGTGGCTCAGTTTACCCCAGGCGTTCAGATTCAGCTGCAGAGTCCTAACAACCCTGGCTACGTGATTCGTGGTGTAACTTCAGATGGCGGCGAGGCTTATTCCCAGCCAAGAGTTTCCGTGTTTATGGATGGCGTTTCTACATCTAGAAGCCGCTCTTCTGCCGTTGAACTATTCGACTTGGAACGATTGGAAGTAGTAAAAGGTCCACAGGGAACTCTCTTCGGAAGAGGTGCTGAGATTGGTGGAATCAACATCATCCGCCACAAACCGGTAAATGAACAGAAGGGCGAACTTTCCCTGAACTACGGCAGCTACAACCAACGCCAGGTAACAGGTTTCATCAACACCCCAATCATCAAGGACAAGCTTGCCAACCGCTTTGCCTTCGACTACGATGCACGCGATGGTTTCATCAAGAACGAGGCAGGCGGCAGACTGAACGGCAAGAATGCCCTGGCTTTCAGAAACTCTACCCAATGGTGGGCTAACGATGATACTTCCGTGGGCGTGGTACTCGATTATCAGCACGATGATTATCCAGGCACTTCCTTCCATAGCATCAACCCAGCCTTTGGCAATAGCAACCCAAACAGTCCTGCAAACCTGGAAGCCGGCAAGCAGTTGGGCATCAAGCGAAACGTGGGTGGCGCCCTGCTCAATATCGACCACAACATCAGCAACCGCTGGTCGTTTAATTCTATCACCGGATTCAGAGCCTTCAACAGCAATGAGCATTTCGATGCAGATGGTACTTATCTCCCACTCCTGCTCTGCGAGGAAAAAGAGAAGGGAACTCAGTTTAGCCAGGAATTCAGATTCAATTATGATGACAAAAAGTTCTTCTCTGGCATCCTGGGAGCCAGCTATTTCTACGAGAATTCATCACAGGATGTCAACGCCAAGGCGAATCTCCAGTACCTCTATCCAGTGTTTATCCAGAAGAGTGTGAAGGCTTCGCTCAGCAGTCAGATAGATAATGTAAAGGGATTGCTCAGCCAGTATCTTCCTGCCGCTTACCTGCCGATGGTAGATGCTGCACTCGCCCAGCTCATGAGCAAGTGGTTCCCTGAGAATCCTGAAAAAGATGCTGATGGCAAACTGAAGGCGCTGACCACCACTCCTGATATTTATGGTGATTTGAAGACTGCTCTGGGTGCTGTAGGAATGGATTTAGACCAGGTTCTTGCTGGCTTGGGCGATAACGGCAAACAGATTCAGGCTACCTTGCAGGGCATTTCAGCCAAAGTGCTCGATACTGCCTATACCGAACAGGGCAAGAATTACGGAACCAACCAGGCTGTAGAGGTTTTCGCTGACGGAACCTTCAAACTCACAAAGAATCTGAACTTCACCCTGGGTATCCGCGGAACTTATGAGAATCAGGAAACAGGCTACTCTTCAGCGACCGTACCAAGCATGTTTGGTGCCATACTTTATCGCCCTACCGAGGGTAGCGCCAAGGTAACTGCCAAGGAGAGCTACTGGTCGTGGGTAGGTCGTGCAGCCCTCAACTACATGATTGGTCGCAACAACATCTACGCCAGCGTGGCTCGTGGCCGTCGTCCGGGAGTGCTGTATTTCAACAACGATCCTAAGGATTTCGAGACACTCGACCCTGAAATCATCTACAGCTACGAGGCAGGTGTAAAGGGAAGTCTCCTGCAAGGCAGATTGAATTACGATTTCTGCGCTTACTATTATGACTGGTATAACTATCAGACATCGGTTTTCAACGCTACCACCAGCAAGTTTGAATACGATGATGCAGGTCGTGCCCACAGTTTCGGTCTGGAGGCAAGCATCAGCTACTCTCCATGCCGCTACCTGAATCTCTTCGGCAACTGGTCGTACATAGAGGGCAAGTTCAACGACAAGGATGACAACGGAAACGCACAGCTTTATGCCGGCAACCGCTTTCGCCTTACTCCAAAGAACAGTTTTGCCATCGGCTTCGACCTGAACGTGCCAACCGGCGAGAAGGCTTCCTTCTATCTCCGCCCTACCTATTCATGGAAATCGAAGGTGTTCTTCGAAGAGAGCAACGAGCCAGAGTTTACCCAGGATGCCTACGGACTGCTCAACTTCACAGCCGGTTACCGTTTCCAGCCAGGCAAGGTTTACTACGAGATTGGAGCCTTTGGCAAGAACGTACTCGATGAGAAATATATCGTAGATGCAGGTAATTCCGGCCGACAGATTGGTTTCCCAACCTACATCGGCGGTTCCCGCTCCGTTGTCGGCGTGATGTTTAAAATGGGATTCTAAGACAATAAGTGCAGACTGGAATACGTTTCATAAGTATAACGAAATACATATTGAAGAAATATATTAAAGATAAAAACAATGAAAAGAATTTTGATTTATATGATGCTGCTGATGGGAGTGATTCTCCCATCCTCAGCCAAGGATAGAGCCCAGCAGGTGATTGCCCACAGAGGCTATTGGAAGACAGAAGGTTCTGCCCAGAACTCCATCTCTTCTCTTCAGAACTCTTATAAGATAGGGGTTTACGGCTCAGAGTTTGATGTTCATATCACACGCGACGGCGAGGTGGTAGTTTTCCACGATGATGATGTTGACGGCATCAAGATAGAGAATGCCAACTATGCCGATATCAAGGACAAGCGACTCAAGAATGGCGAGAAGATTCCTACCTTGAAGGACTATCTCAATGCTGCCAAGTCATTGGGCGATATGAAGCTCATCCTCGAAGTAAAAGAGCACATCCAGAAGAGCGATGAAGACCGCTGCATAGATGCCACCCTGAAGATGGTAAGAGAAGCCGGACTGGAAGCAAGAACAGAGTATATTTCCTTCAGCAAGCACGCCTGCGATTATCTCGTTCGCCACGCTCCAGGAGCCAAGGTTTCCTATCTCAATGGCGACCTAACCCCTCTCGATGCCAAGGATGCAGGCTATGCAGGCATCGATTATGAAGATAGCGTTTTCTACGAACATCCGTTATGGATCAAGGAAGCCCGGAAACTCGGCCTGATTACCAATGTCTGGACAGTCAACAATCTAAAAGCCATCAAATATTTCTTTAAGCAAGGCATCGATTACGTGACAACCAATGAACCGGAAAAAGCCAAGAATTTATAATACAACAATCAGAAAAAAGGGTAAGTTTCTCATCATGAGGGGCCTGCCCTTATTTTTTTTTTTGCAAAAAGACTTAAAAAATAAGCATGAACAAGACAAGGTAATGATATTTTGTTTATTTTTGCAGTATCATTGCAAACAAACAGATTTAAGATATGAAAAAACTACTCTTATCCATCGCCTTTCTGCTCCCTGGTATGGGAATGATGGCGCAGACTCAGGTAACGACTGCCAAAGGTATCCTCGAAGGAAAAGACCTCTCAGGCATCACAGTATTCAAGGGTATTCCGTTCGCTGCTCCTCCTGTAGGAAATCTCCGCTGGAAGGCTCCGCAGCCTGTACAGAAATGGCAGGGCGTTCGCGAGGCCAAGGAGTTCGGACCGAACCCGATGCAGGAACCTCTCTTCGGCGATATGAACTTCGGTACGAAGACCAACAGCGAGGATTGCCTCTACCTTAATATATGGACACCGGCAAAGACCATGAAGGAGCATCTGCCGGTACTCATTTATTTCAACGGCGGAGGACTGATGGCGGGTAGCGGAAGCGAACCTCGATATGCGGGCGATGCGATGGCACGCAAGGGCATCATCTCCATCACAGCCAACTATCGTGAGGGGATCTTCGGATTCTTCGCCCACCCACAGCTCTCTAAGGAAACATCCTACAAGGGTTCCGGCAACTATGGATTCATGGACCAGGTGGCTGCCATCCAGTGGGTAAAGGATAACATCGAGGCTTTCGGCGGCGACCCTAACCGCATCACCATCGTAGGCGAATCGGCAGGTTCCATGTCGGTCAGCGCCCTGATGGCTTCTCCTCTCTGTCAGGGACTCTTTGCCCAGGCAATGGGTTCCAGCGGTTCGGTGATGGGATTCAAGAAGGTGGCTACGCTGAAGGAGGCCGAGGAGAAAGGAGTGCAGCTTGCCCAGAAAATAGCCGAGAAGATGGGTAAGGAAACCGGAAAGAAGGTGAAAAAGAACGCAGGAATGAAGAACCTCAACGAACTTCGTGCCCTTCCTGCCGAGGAATTGATGAAGCTGGCGGAAGTAAGAGCGGTTCCTGTCTATAATATCGACGGATATTTCATGAAAGAACAGCCTGTAGAGGTATTTGCCAAGGGCGAGCAGACCAAGGTGCCTCTGCTTATCGGCGGCAACAACCAGGAGATGACTCCTGCAGCCGTATTGATGGGCAAGCAGCCTACCGTCGAGAATCTGAAGGCGGGTGCCAAGGCTACATTTGGAGAAGAGAACATCGAAGAACTCTTCCGCCTCTACGGCATCAACAGCGATAAGGATGTATTGGAGCAGCCGGGCGTGAACCTAGCTTCGGATATCTTCCTCGATTATTCTACATGGAAGTGGGGCAACATGCACAAGCTGACCGGCGGACAGCCTGTTTACCGCTACCGCTATTGCCATCCTCGTCCTGCTATGGCCATCAAGGGTAAGGTGGCTGCATTGGCTGGTGGCGTGGTAGATGCCAAGGAAGATGCGGCTCCTGCGCCACAAGACAAGGGAGCCGTTCATTCTGCCGACATCGAGTATGCAATGGGTACATTGCCAACCAACCACGTGTTCAAATGGCAGCCGGAGGATTATATGATCAGCGACATCTTCAACCAGTATTACGTCAACTTCGTGAAGACCGGCAATCCGAACGGTCTGGGTCTGCCGGAGTGGCCATCCACCAACGGCAAGGCAGTAGCCCCTGTGCTTCAGATAGACGTGAATACCGTCGTAAAAACTGATGCCCAGATGGAGAAGCGCTATGATTTCATAGACAAACTGTTTTGGGAGAAGAAATAATTCTCTCATTACATTGAATCAATCGGAATACAGATTTCATTGAATAAACCAAAAATAGAGATGTTTCAGAAATTCATTATCAACAGAGACGGAGTACTGAAGTTCGGGCGTGTCTACCTGCACCGTGACATGCTGTCACCCGGCGAGCAATGCACCTACGGGGGCGGTTTGTGGAAGATAGATGAAGGCAGAGGCGCCATCGTGCTCTACGGCAGAAGTTTCGACTTCGGCCCTCCCGATTTCGACTTTGTGAAACAGATAGACTGGACGGGCTTGGGCGGCACCCCTCGCCCGCTCTTCTATCTGCCTCATTGGCCTAGCGAAGAAGAGATTGTGCCAGTCATCATCAATTAAGAAAATAGTATAATATTCTATAATTTTCTGTATAAAACTTGCGGATAACAGAATAAAACACTATTTTTGCGAAGAGAAATCCTTCTCGGGGAAAGTGCTCTCTAAGAGAAGAGATTCCGTAAATAAGTAACAATTAAAAAGCAGTATAGTATGAAAAAGAAATTAGTTTTGACAGCAGCCGTCATCGCTGCATTATCAGTTGTCTCCTGCAATGGCAAGAAGACAAATAGCCAGGGGGCTAACCAGGATAGCCTCAGTTATGCTGAAAATGATTCGCTCAATTCCAACGATGTCATTCTCGATTCCATCGCCGGCACCTACGAGGGAACTCTCCCTGCTGCCGACTGTCCGGGCATCAAGACCGTTTTGACGCTCAACGCCGACAGCACCTACCAGTACTCAGCCGACTATCTGGAGCGCAAGGATGGTCACGACGAAGCGAGCGGTATCTTCAAGGTATTGGCTAACAACGTGGTAGAAATCATCCGTCCATCGAGCGGCGAGACATCTTACTACAAGGTAAAGGATGCCAACAGCCTCATCATGACCGATTCGCTGGGCAATGAGCCTGAAGGCGCCATGGCTAAGCACTATGTACTGACTAAGAAAAGGTAAAAGAGCCTTTAAAAGGTAAAAGGGTAAAAAGAGCCCCCTAGCGTAACATTCCGCTAGGCTCTTTTTACCTTTTTACTTTTTTACCTTTTTACCCTTTTATCTTTAAAACGCCTTTTTTGCCGGTTCTCACAGCGCTATTATTACAAACCTGTTACATTCCTGCCTTTCAAGTTAAAATCAATTAAGTTTTGCACAGGAACCTTCGCTATTCCAGATATTTTTCCTAATTTTGCGCCCACGTTTCTAACAGATGAAATGATTTTAAGATTCAATGGCATATACTAAATAGATTAAGGATAAAGAAAAATGGAACATGTTTTTACTGAATCGATGTTTTTGGTGGGATTCGTGATTTTCATCGCCGCCATACTCGTATTAGACATGCTGGTCATCGACCGAAAGGCACATGTGGTGTCTATCAAGGAAGCCGGTTCATGGACGGCTGTATGGATTATTCTCGCGCTCGCCTTCGCCGTATTCATCTATTTTCATGGCGACATGGTGCACGGCATCGAGAACTTCGACGACCTGAAGCTGATAGCCTCGCGCTATGCTTCGCATCTCAAACTGGACCCGAACGACTATGAGGGGAGTCTGCAGCAATACCGGCACTATATGACCATCTCCTACATCTCGGGTTATCTGATAGAGAAAACGCTCTCGGTAGATAATCTCTTCGTGATGATGATGATTTTCACCTCGTTCGGAGTAAACAAGAAAGATTACCAGCACGTACTGAACTGGGGTATTCTGGGAGCCATCGTACTGCGCTTCGTCTTCATCTTCGCGGGTGCTGCGCTCATCAGCCGGTTCGCCTGGATATTACTCGTATTCGGAGGATTCCTGGTTTACAGCGGTGCCAAGATGTTCCTCAACAGGAACAAGAAGGAGGAAATCAATGCCCTGGAGCATCCGGTAGTGAAGTTTATGCAGAAGCGCCTGCATCTGGGTCCGCTGGTGATGACGGTGGTGTTCATCGAGTTCTGTGATCTGATTTTCGCCTTCGACAGCATCCCAGCCGTATTCTCGGTATCGCTCGACCCGTTCGTGGTGTTCTTCTCGAATATCTTCGCCATCCTGGGCTTGCGTGCCCTCTTCTTCCTGCTGGCAGCGATAGCAGACAAGTTCCGCTATCTGAAGGTGGGTGTGAGTGTGCTGCTGGTGTTCATCGGTGTGAAGATGCTCATCCACGATTTCTTCGAGATTGATGCTGTCAGTTCGCTGGTATTCATCATCCTCGTACTGCTCGTCAGCATCGGGGCTTCGGTGGTGATTCCGCAGAAACAGGAAGCGTTGGAAAATACGAAATAAGCAAACCATTCGTAAAGGAGATTATCATCAGGTAATCTCCTTCCAGGAAAACATAAAAAGGGCGATTGCTATTCCCCACACAAGGGATAAGCAATCGCCTTTATCTTTTATGAACTCAGTTCAGAAAGAAGAGCAAATGAATTGGCTTACCCTTCGGCCGCCGAACTTTGTTTCTTCACTCTTCTCTCTTCACTCAATTTACTTCCAAGGATTCTCTGTTGGGTAAGGCAGGCTAGCTGGCTGGTTGTAAGCGATATCCTTGATGCCAAGATACTTGAATACCTCGAACAAGGTCTTACCTACGTGAGAGAATGCTACGGCTCCGTGGTGTGGATAACCCTTCTGAATCAATACGTGACGATAGAAGCGGCCCATCTCGTTGATGGCGAAGATACCGATACCACCGAATGAACGGGTAGGAACATCGAGAACCTCACCCTCTGCGATGTAGCTGCGGAGGTTGCCCTCAGAATCGCACTGCAGACGGTAGAATGTGATGTCAGAAGCTGCGATATCACCCTCCAAAGTACCACGGGTGAAGTCTGGTTTACCACCATTCTCCAACAAACGGTTCTGGATGAGCTGATACTTAATCTTACGGCTAGAGCACATCTTGCACTGTGGAGTGTTACCGCAGTGGAAGCCCATGAAGGTATCAGTCAACTTATAATCATACTTGCCCTTGATGTCCTCATCATAGATATACTGAGGAACAGAGTTATTGATATCGAGCAATGTAACGGTATCGTCAGAAGCACACATACCGATGTACTCAGAGAGCGCACCATAGACATCAACCTCGCAAGCTACAGGAATGCCGCGGCTAACGAGACGGCTGTTTACATAGCAAGGCTCGAAACCGAACTGGCTTGGGAATGCAGGCCAGCACTTGTCAGCGAATGCTACATACTGGCGAGAACCCTTGTGAGCCTCTGCCCAGTCGAGCAATGTCAACTCAAACTGTGCCATTCTGCGACTGAGGTCAGGATAGTAGCAGCCTTCGCCCATCTCCTTGGCCATATCAGCGCAAACCTCGTCGATACGTGGGTCGTTCTCGTGCTCCTTGTAAGCTACGAGAAGGTCGAGCTCTGAGTTCTCCTCAATCTCTACACCGAGTTCGTACAAGCCCTTGATTGGAGCGTTGCAAGCGAAGAAGTCCTGTGGACGTGGACCGAAGGTGATAATCTTCAAACCCTTCAAACCGAGGATAACGCGAGCTACTGGTACGAAATCCTGAATCATCTTAGCTACGTCCTCTGCTGTACCTACAGGATACTCAGGGATGTAACCCTTCAGGTGGCGCATGCCGAGGTTGTAAGAGCAGTTGAGCATACCGCAGTAAGCGTCGCCACGACCATTGATCATGTCGCCGTCACCCTCTGCAGCTGCAACAAACATACAAGGACCATCGAAGTTCTTTGCAATCAAAGTCTCAGGAGTCTCAGGACCGAAGTTACCGAGGAATACAACCAAAGCGTTGCAGCCCTGCTCTTTCACTTCGCCCAAAGCCTTGAGCATATCTTTCTCGTTCTCAACTGTAGTCTGGCAGTTGAAGATTTCACCCTTGTACTCTTTTACGATGTTCTCACGGCGCTGAGTAGAAAGCGCGATTGGAAAACAGTCACGGCTAACGGCAATAATACCGAGCTTTACTTGTGGAATGTTGTTGCTTACCATAATTTTAGTTTATTACTTAAGTTTTTGTATAAATTGCTTATATTTATTGATTCTTTTCTAAATTTGTTTGGCTGACAATTATTCATTGTTCCGAGCACAAAGGTACAAATATATTTTGTATCACCAAGCGTTTTAAGGAATTTTTAATTCAAAAAAATGGCGCAAAACCGAAATTTTGCGCCAAATGTAACATATGATAAAGTTCTTGATACATTTCATACATGTCTCTATTATCATCTGATACCCCTTTTCTGCCTTAACATCTTCTTTAATATCTTCGCAGCGGGCGGTACCGGATGGTGTAAATCTGATTGAAGTACTCCTTCCAGCTGTTCGGCTCCTTGTCGTCATCACGCACGATACGGATGCCGTAGAATCGGGTACCCGTCTCCTTGTATTCCCGGAATCCCGACAACAGCTGCTGTGGCGGATCTGGAATCAGGAAGTCGGTAATCCAAAGCACATCGGCATTCACGTAATGGAGTCCGTCGTTGTCGAGAAGGTCGAACATCTGGGTCATCATCTTCTTTGCCGATGTTCCGCCTCCGATAAATGGAAGGTGGGTTGTGGTAGGCTGCCGCCGGATGCCTCGCCCGGTATGCGCCTGTCCATCTCCGTCGGACGGAGCTGCATCTGCTTCGGCTGATTCCATCATAGTGATTCCTATTCTCTTCAGGCGCTCTGCCTTGCGCTTCGCCATCAGGTCGATGGCACGGGTACTGACGGAGAAATCTATCAGGAAGCAGTCTCGCTCCAGATCTTCTGCCGTTTCTTCCAGCAGAGAGATGAGTGTAGAGGATATCCTTTCGGGCGTGCCATACATACTGGCTGAGGTGTCCAGACAGACGATCATCGGACCCTTGCGGGAGGCATGGGTAAAGCCCAGTTTGCGGGATGGTTTCGACATTTCGCTCTTATAACGGAAGGTCTGGAGTCTTCGCGTGCGATACTTATAGATAAAGAGGCCCTCCATATCTTCATCGCTGTACTGTGCCAGTTCGAGGGGGAGAAGGGAGTTGAGATCATCGCCCACGGTAATGCCCTCGATATCGCTACCCGCTGAATGCTCCATCTTCATCTCTACGCCCGATGCGATGGTGAGCCGGTCTTTGCCGTTGGCATCGGCTACTCGTCCCATCTTCGCCACAATTTCCTTGATTTCGGGATATTTGTCCTGAATCTTCACCTGGTTCAGACGGCGTTCAAACTCCGTTTCGGTCCATCCGTTCGTCATCAGTTCCCAGGCTTGTACGGCGCGCTGTTCCGAAACGCCCTTCGTCTTCATGTTGCGGGTTATCTGGTCCATCATGCGCACCAGTCCTGTTTCGAAGTTGTTCTGACGGAGCGAGATGAAGTCCTTCAACTTGTTCAATACCTGATGGTCGATGCAGACCTTCCAGTCTCTTACCAGCCTTTCCCAGTTTTCGGGTTTCGAAGCCCCGCCTCCAGTCATCAGCTTGAGGAAGAAAGGTTTATCGAACCCATCTTCAGCATGTTCCTGTTCCAGCTGGTCGAGCAAAGGGAGCCACACCTGTTCATCCATCCGCTTGAAGGGAGCCCAATCGAGCACATCATCTGCCCGATGACTCTCGGTCCAGGCACGCTGGCGCTGGAACCGCATGTGATGGACGCATTCCACGATGAATTTTCCCACGCTATCATAGAACACCTTGCTCTTAATCTTGCTGTTCACCACCTGTCGCACGAATTTCTGCACCTCTTCGCCAGTTTCTTCTATGGTTACTTTCAGGGTAAAGAGATGAATGAGATAATCCTTCAGCGGGTCTTCCTTTAAATTCCAAGGCATGGCAGTGCCTGTCGGATCAGGAACCTTCACCTGTCCCGACTTGCAGAAATCATCCAGCATCTTCAAGTAATACTGTGCCTCCGCCAAGTCCTTGTTATTCTGATATTTCATAGGAGTAAATCCTTATTTTTTCTCCATCAGATATTCTGCGAAGATTCTTGCAGCACTCTCTACTTTGGCTGCGCAAGGGCGAGACTTGTAATATTCTGCCGTTCTTGCCGAAGCCACATAGCTGGACTGCGCTTTCTCGTGACCCTTCAAGCCAAGGATTTCGGCACAGATGATACTACCGTTCTGCTCCTTCGATTTGGCGAGCAAATCCTGCACCACCTTATAGCATGCCGACTTGCCCTCACGGTCATCCCCCTCGGTCTGTCCGCAATCCAAGCCAACGAGTACCACGATGCCCGAAACGGCACCGCACATCATTCTCATTCTACCTACTCCACCACCGAAGCCGGCACCAATGCGCTTCGCCATCTCATCATCAAGACCATATAAATCGGCAAAGGCAGCCACTACCGACTGGCAGCAGCCATAGCCCTGCATAAAGTTATCCACCGCCTGGTGAACACGCGCCTCCAACTCAGGAGTCAATATTTTCTGTTCATTCATCATGTTTTGATTCTTCTATATATAATAATGTAATAGGAGGCGATTAAACCTCATAAAGTTTCATCGTATCCTGACGGGTAAACGCCAGTTCCTTATAGAAATCACGGAGATAAGCCGATATTTCCGCCTTATCATCAGCAGATGCGAAGAGATTCTCACCCAACTGCTTTTCCAACGAGGTCAAGCCATCCGAAAGGTTTTCTATCTCCCCCTCGTAATCCCTTCCATCCTCCGGATTCCTGCGTACACGATGATATTTGATGTCCTCAGCAAGCGCATTCTTCATCTCCACGAGTTTATCTGCAAAAGGAGAAAAGAGGGCACGGATCACGATGTTTCGGATAGCATCCCGCTCTTCCGGCTCCTGCCACAGACAATGGTAGATAGGAAGCAAATCGCAGATATCCACCTCTTCCCTATCCTGCATGAAGGCAGAAGTGCGAAGCAGGCGGACGATATTCTTCCATCTTCGGTCACTCACATAGATGTTTCTGCGCTCGGCAGCCTCATCCACATTCACGGCTCTCAGAGATTTACGGATAGCGGAAATTGCATCAAGCACCTCCTCCTTCACGCCAATCTTACAGATTTTCTCCGCCCATTCAGCATACTCCTCAGCAGTAATCTTCAAATCAGAAAAATCTGCGGAATCAGATTTCCCCATAGAACCAGAAGAATCTGTGGAATCTGTGAAATCTGTGGGACCTAAGAAATCCGTGGGAGCCTCCAGCAGCATCGCCCGGAAATTCTTCTCCAGCTTAATCGGTCGGCTTTCTATTCTGATGACGAATCGATCCCAGAGCGCCTCCAGTCCTTCTCCCTTAGCCGGCAACTCATTGCTTGCCGCCACGAGAAGTTTCAGAGGAAGATGCATTTCCCGATTGCCGTTTCTGAAGATTTTCTCGTTAATCACCGTAAGGAGCGTGTTCTGGATAGCAGGTCCCGCCTTCCAGATTTCATCCAGGAAAACCACATCGGCAGTAGGTAGATACCCCTCCACCGCACGCTCGTAAGTATCCGAAGTCTTCAGTTTCTGAATGCTCACCGGGCCGAAGATTTCATCGGGTGTAGAGAATCGCGACATCAGATACTCAAAGCTCTGAGCATCCCTAAACGCCGTCTTCAACTGTCTGGCTACCATACTCTTTGCCACTCCCGGAGGTCCCAGCAGGATGATACTCTCACCTGCCAGAGCTGCCAGGAGCGAGAGCGATATCTCCGTCTCCTTCTCATAAATGCCCCGGTTCATCTC
>OKSM01000452.1_pt1 | contig 14661 bp, 8 predicted proteins | sample 1606281 | NCBI WGS metagenome assembly OKSM01 (sample SAMEA3879549, study PRJEB24766) | human gut metagenome | biome: human-associated habitat; feature: feces | place: USA | collected 1985/1987
GGCGCTATGGAGACCTTGGGTATCCCCTACACGGCCTCGGGCGTGCTCGCGAGCGCCTGTGGTGCCGATAAGGAGGTCTCGAAGCTCCTGTACGCCAAGGCGGGCATTCCCATTGCCCCCGGTCTGGCGCTCGAGACGGGAGACGAAGTCGATATCGATCGCATCGTCGAGGTTTGTGGCGAGCGCTGCTTTGTGAAGCCCGCCGTCAATGGTTCGAGCTATGGTATCTCCCTGGTTCACGAGCCTTCCGAGCTGCCCGCCGCCATCGCCAAGGCCTTTGAGTACGGCGACAAGGTGCTGGTCGAGAAGTGCATCGAGGGAACCGAGATCACGGTAGGTGTGTATGGCGAGGACGAAGTGCGCGCCCTGCCGATCGTCGAGATTCGCAAGCCCGAGGACTGTGAGTTCTACGATCTGGACGTTAAGTACGTCGACCCCACGGATATCCATCGCATTCCGGCTCAGATTTCGCCCGAGAACTACGCTCGCGCCCAGGAACTTGCCTGTGCTGCCCACAAGGCCCTCGGTTGCCTGGGCATCTCGCGCAGCGACTTTATCGTGAGTGAGGACGGCCCCGTTATCCTCGAGACCAATACGATTCCGGGTATGACCGATACGTCGCTGTATCCGGATGAGATTCGCCATACGGAGGTCTGTGACAGCCTGATTCGCATGGGCCTTCGCCGAGCGGGCATTGCATGCTAATCAAGGACGCCGTATCTCCTGGAACGCCGCAGTTTGTCATCGATTCCTATGCCACGCTTGCCGAGCGTGCCAAGACGCAGTCGTTCGGGCTTATCGAGGAGGATGTCATCGTCCTCGACACCGAGACCACGGGTCTTTCGGTGCAAGACAATGAGCTGATTGAGATTTCCGCGGCCCGCCTTTCGGGCCGCGAGGTCGTTGACCGCTTCGATACCTTTGTGCATCCCAAGCAGTTGATTCCCGCCGAGATTACCGAGCTCACGAGTATCACGAACGCCGACGTGGCCGATGCCCCGTCGGCTGTCGATGCCGTCGCGGCCCTTACCGACTTTGTAGGCGGCTGCCCGGTCATCGCACATAACGCCACCTTTGACCGTTCGTTTATCGAGTCGGTCAAGGGCGGAGTTAACGTCAGCGATATTTGGATCGATTCATTGGCGCTGTCTCGCATCGCACTGCCGCGCCTGGCGTCGCACAAGTTGTCCTTTATGGCCGACCTGTTCGGCTGCGACTCGGTGTCGCACCGTGCGAATGCCGATGTCGACGCCCTGTGTGGGGTATGGCGCGTGCTGCTCGTGGCGCTCACCGACCTGCCTCAGGGCCTTATGACGCGCCTGGCCGATATGCACCCCGATGTGCCTTGGTCCTATCGCCCCATCTTCTCGTTTTTGGCGGGGCAGAACCCGGGCTCCATCTTCTCGCTCAGCGCTGCGCGCGCCGACGTTCTTAAGGCCGACCGTGCCGACGATCGCGTGGATGCCGATGAGCTGCCGGTGCTCAAGATGCCGAGTCGCGAAGAAATCGAGGCGGATTATGCCCCGGGCGGCCTGGTCAATCGCATGTATCCCACGTACGAGCCGCGCGATGAGCAGATTGCGATGGCACTCGAGGTCCGCGATGCGCTCGTCACGGGTACGCACCGTGTAATCGAGGCGGGTACGGGCGTCGGTAAGTCGATGGCCTATCTGGTGCCTTTTGCCGAGGCTGCACGCCGTAACAACATTACCGTTGGCATTGCAACCAAATCGAATAATCTCGCCGACCAACTCATGTACCATGAGCTGCCAAAACTTGCCGAGCAACTGGACGGCGGCCTGTCATTTTGCGCCCTCAAGGGCTATGACCACTATCCGTGCCTGCGCAAGCTTGAGCGCATGAGTCGCGGCCAGGTCGAGATTACCACCAAGCGCGATCCGGCGGACACGCTCACGGCGGTCGCGGTCATTATGGCGTACGTCTGCCAATCAGCCGATGGCGACCTCGACTCACTTGGCATTCGGTGGCGCAGCGTCAACCGCCCCGACTTTACGACGGCCTCGCGCGAGTGTGCTCGTCGCCTCTGCCCGTTTTTCCCTGATAAATGTTTGGTCCACGGCGCTCGTCGCCGTGCGGCGCATGCCGATGTGGTGGTCACCAACCATTCCCTGCTGTTCCGCAATGTCGCGGCCGAGGGCAGGATTTTGCCTCCGATTCGTCATTGGGTAATCGACGAGGCCCATTCCATCGAGCGCGAGGCGCGCCGTCAGTGGGCGCGCGTGGTGTCGGCGGACGAATCACGCGTTCTGTTTGAGCGCCTGGGTGGCTCGAGCACCGGCGCGCTAAGCCAGGTTTCCCGTGATTTGGCAACCTCCGAGGGCTCTACGCTCTATCTGGGCCTTACTGCCAAGGCAACGTCGACGGTTGCGCGCGCGAGCATGGCAATCGCCGACGTGTTCGATGGCGTTCACGAGCTCGGTCGCCGTGCCCGTGGGGGTTATGACAATGCCAATCTATGGATTGGCCCCGAGCTGCGCGAATCTGACGACTGGCATGATTTCTTACAGTCGGCCTACGCTGCCATCGACGCATTGGAACAGGCTGACAAGAGCGTCGACGCGCTGGTGCAAGCCGTCGCCGCCGACAAGCCCGAGGTTGTTGTCGACCTGGGTGATATCTCGCGCCGCCTGCACGAGCTGGCCGAGAACCTCAAACTCATCATTGATGGCACCGATGAACACTACGTGTATTCGCTGCAGGTCAATCGCAGGTTGCGTGCCGGCGGAGAGTCAATGACCGCAGAGCGCATCGACATTGGCGAGGCCTTGGCAACCGAGTGGCTGCCCGAGGTTCACACGGCTATCTTTGCCTCGGCGACCATGACGGTGTCCAAAAGCTTTGAACACTTTAACCACGCGGTCGGCCTCGATCGCATCGGTGCTTCAACATCTTCATCGCTGCACTTGGACTCGAGCTACGACTTCGATTCGAACATGGCTGTAGTCGTTGCGGGCGATATCCCCGATCCGCGCGATCGCGAGAGCTATCTTACGGCGCTCGAGCGCGTGCTGGTCGACGCCCATCTTGCCATGGGCGGATCGGTGCTCACACTGTTCACCAATCGGCGCGACATGGAAGACCTGTACACCCGCGTTGAGCCCAAGATGGCCCGTGCGGGTCTGGAACTCAACTGTCAGCAGCGCAACTCATCTCCCCGTCGCCTGCGCGACCGGTTTATCAACGAGCCGACCTCGTCGCTTTTTGCGCTTAAGGCCTTCTGGGAGGGATTCGACGCCAGCGGCGAGACGCTGCGCTGCGTCATCATTCCCAAGCTGCCGTTCTCGAGCCCCGCGGACCCGCTCTCGTGCGAGCGCAACCTGCGCGAAGACCGCGCTTGGGCGCGCTATTCGCTGCCCGAGGCGGTGCTCGAGGTCAAGCAGGCGGCCGGCCGCCTTATCCGCTCGTCGACCGATTGCGGCGTGCTGATTCTGGCCGACCCGCGCCTGGTGACGAAGGGCTACGGAAAGAAGTTCTTAACGTCGCTGCCCACGAGCTCCTACCAGCGCATCGAATCGGCGCAGATCGGGCACTATCTGCAACTGTGGCGCGCACGCCACGAGCGGCGGCGCTAAAGCGGACAGACGAGGGTTTTTGCCATATCGCACAGACGCTTTGACAGGGCGGGGTCATCCAAGATGCGGATGGCTCCGCCCGCTGCGATTACCTGGCTCAGTAGCCAACGCTCGGAGCCGTAATGCACGGTTACCGTTGCCGTGTCTGTCCCGCTGCGCTCGATTAGGGTGATGCCGGCCCAGTCCAGATGCTCCGCCATATCGAATGGCATCAGGAGCTTTGCGCTATGCTGCGTCCGGGCAAGGGAATCGTGGAGGGATGCGACGTCCGGTGCGTGAGACACGACGGAGTCTTCCGTCAAGGTGAGTCCCTCGATTTTATCCATGCGATAGGTGCGCTGCTCATCGACTGCGATGTCCCAGGCAATCAGGTATGTTTGGTCGCCGTTTGCCGTAATGCGCAAGGGGTCGACCAGACGCTCGCGTGGCCGTGCATCGTCCATCGAGCGATACGAGATGCGGCAGCGAACGCCGTCCTGAATGGCGCAGCTCAGCTGCTGCCAGTGCGACCCGTGGTTGACGGTGTCAAAGACGCTCTGGTTATAGCCGAGCTCTTCGGGTAGAAGAGCATGCCGAATCCGGGCTGCCGTATGCGGCTCGATCCCCAACGATTCAAGTTCGTGGTTGAGCACAGCGCCCTCGGCGGCACTCAGGCGCAACGGTAGAACACGCCCGGCGTCGCCGGTGAGGACCACACGCTCGCCGCGGCATTCGCAGATGATGCGCGCGCCCGATTCTCGGTTCGCGAGCGTCGAGACGATCTCGAGAATCTCGTCGAGCGACACCCCTGTGATGTCAAAGCGGCTGCAAATCTCGGCTCGTGTCATGCCGCTCTCGCCGGCGGCGTAGAGGGCCTCCATGATGTCGATGGCGCGCGAGAGTCTCTGCTCGCTGGTGAGTTTACGCACGGGCATGCTCGTGCACCGTCCTTTCAATGAGGCGGTTCCACGCCTGCTTGAGCGATTTGGGGGCCACGGGCCTCATGCCGTCCACGGCGTGGGCCATGCAAAATGAGGCGGCGGCTTCAAGGTCGCGCACGTCAACGGTCCAGATCCATCCCGCATCGGTGTGTGTGAGCTCACCTCGCCCGCGCGTGAGGCCGTTGATCATATCGATCTGCGTCTGAGGGGCGAACGAGAACGTGGCTGCAACGGGCGGTCGGTCGGCAAAATCGAATTCAAAGAACAGATAGTCGTTGAGATTGAAGTCTGCAGGGATGGCGTAGGCCTTCGAAGGACGCCAAGCGCGAACGATACGGTCGCAGCGGAATGTCCTGATGTCGTCGGTGGCATTGTCGAGGCCGCAGAAGTACGCCACGCCCTCGCGCTCGAACATGCCGTAGACGCAGACGGTACGTTCTTTCTGCTCGCCGCGTCCGTTCTGATATAAAAATCGCAGCGCGCATCGCTCGGCAAAGGCGCTCCATACCGCATCGACGGTGGGAGAGCGGCGGATCGGTGCTTCGTCCACCGTCGTCCTGCCGGTGAGGTAGGCAATTTTGGAGCGAATATCGGCAAGCGGCGCGGCAAAGGTGGAAGAGCCGGCCGCTAGCGTCTGGTCGATGGCGTTGAGTAGGATGTCGGCGTCGTCTGCGGTGATGAGGCCGCCTGCTGCAAACGTGTGCTCGCGGTCGATTGTCCACGAACTTTCCTCGGTCTCCTGCGCACCGGCGGGGCGAACCTCCTTGATTAAGATGCCACGCTCGAGCAGTTTGTCACGATCGCGCCGAAACTTGCGCTTATCCGAGTCGATATTGCCCGAGCCATATCCCAGGTCGGAATCCAAGACGATCTGCTCGGTCGTCAACGGTTCGGGGGAGCTGTTGAGCACAAAGAAAAGATTGAGGATGCGCTGAGCCGTTTTATCGAAACCGGGCTCCGAACTTCCCTTTTTAATTGTCGCGGTCGCGTCGCTTGCCGTCATAGAGTCCTCGCATGAGAAGGTGGTTTGCTGCCATGATTTTAGTCCGATATGGAGATTAGGCTATATCCTTGTCCGCTCGGGGCGTTAAGATGGCCCGAATTCGGTCGTTTGCGCTCGCTCGGGGTATACTTTCGACTATATACGGTTCTAATGTGCATGCATTGGGCCTATTTGTCGGATTATGGATGTGGAGCGCACATGGCGAACACCCAGAACTATATTAACCACCTGCTGCAGAACACCGGCATTACGCCGGCATGCAGCGAAGAAGAGCGCTTGGCTGCCGAGGATATCGCTCAGATCTTCCGCAACCACGGCTTTGATCCCGAGGTTCAGGAGTTCAATGCCCCGGCGCCCAGTAGATTGGCATTTGCCGTTACCGGTATTCTTGCGTTTGCCGGCGCCCTGCTGATGGGTATCGGCGGCGGTATCGGCTTGGTCGGCACCTTGCTGGCCATTGTCGGTGCCGTTCTTTACGTGCTCGAGCGCACGGGCCGCCCCGTGGTTTCGCGCCTGGGCAAGACGGGCGTGAGCCAAAATGTCATCGCCTACCACAAGGCCTCGGGCCCGCTCGCATCTCCGCGCAACCGCCCGGTGGTCGTTGTCGCACACTACGACTCTCCCCGTGCTGAGCTGCTCGCCCGCGAGCCTTATGCCTCGTATCGTGCGCTCATCGCCAAGCTGTTGCCCGTTGCCACGGTTGCCCCCGCTGCCGTTGCCATCCTGCGTATCCTGCCGCTCCCCGGCGCGCTCAAGGTTCTGCTGTGGATTGTCGCGATCCTCGCTTCCCTCGTTGCGCTTGCCAACGCGGCAAACATCATCTCTAACCGCCATATTCTTCCCTATACGTCCGGCGCGGTGTGCAACAAGTCTTCTGTCGCCGCTATGCTCGGCGTTATGGACAACGTTGCTCCCTTCCAGGGCGAAAACGAGTTTCCCGACGATGTTCCGTTCGATACCTATTTTGGGGAGCAAAAGCGTCGTGCCGAGGAAATGGCGCGTGCAGCGGCGGAGTATGCCGCGGCCCAGCAGCAAAACGACTACGGCAACACCATCGAGTACGAAGAGCCTACCTACGCCGAGGACGAGTTCGGTCAGCCGATTGCTCCCGACACTCAGACTGAGCCCGAACAGGGCGAGGCTTTCGACGAGCAGATCGAGGGCTTTGAGGGTGCGTCTGCCGACGAGACGCTGATTGGCGCCATCGTGCCCGAGGATCAGAATCAGGCTGTCCAGGCTGAAGAGTTCAATGACGAGGTCTCCGCTGCCGAGCCGGTGGAGGAGCCTGTCGCGGCCGAGCCCGAGCCCAAGCTCTATCGCAATGCCGCCGGCAACATCCGCTTTGGTTCGGATGCCATCCGTGCGCTCGGAATGCTTCCCGAGTCCTGCACGCTCGATTACGAGGAGGGCGAGGAGCCGACGTTTGAGCCCGAGCCTGCGCCCGTTGTCACTGCGGATGATGAGTCTGCCGCGGTTACCGCTGCCGTTGCCGAGCCCGAGGCGGTGTCCGCGATCGATCCCGCGGCAGGACTGGACATTTTGGCTCCCGCCACGCCGGCGCAAGACGTTGCGGACGAGTCTGACGACGATTACGTTGAACAGCCGAGGCGCGTGTCTTACGAGAGCGATACTGATTTCTCTGCCGAGATTCCCGCGGCAACGCCCCATGCCGATATTGCATCCGCGTTCTCTTCGATTGGCGCCAGCGCTTCCAGCTTCTTTAAGGGTGCGCTTGCAAAGGGCAGGAAATTTGTCGACGATTTCGAGGAGAAGCGCGCTGCCGCACGCGAGGCTGCCGAGCAGGAGGCTATCGCTCAGCAGCAGGCAGCCGAGGCGGCACGTGAGCGCGCGGCGCAAGAGTTTGAGCAGAACGAGGCTATGCAGTCCGTGCCCGTCGACGCCGCCGAAGCTACAACGTCCTTTGAGTCCCAGCAACCGACGTCCGCGGATGTTGTTGAGGCGACAACGTCTTTCGAGGCTCAGCAGCACGTCGATAGCACCATGTCGTTTGATGCCGCGCAGTTCGATTCCACGATAACGTTTGAAAAGCAGGGCACCGCGATTGCCGAGCCCCTTCCTGTGTCCGATGAGCAGGGCGACGCGGTGGACGATGACGAGCCCATTGATGCTGCCGAAATTCAGGATGCTGCCGAGGACGAGCCCGTCGAGGCCAACTCTGACGAAGAGCAGTACGCGGCAGCCGAGCAAGATGATTCGACCGAGGTCGAGCAGGAGGAAGTGTCTGCGGTTTCCGAGACTCCCGAGACGGATGGGTCGAGGCCTTACTCCACGCAGATTTTCACCATGCCGACCCCGAGCGGTTCCGGTGCCACGGTTGCCGATGTTGCTCCCACCCAGGACGAAACAGTCGATTCCCTTATGGCCCAGATTTCCTCCCAGGCATCGCCGCGTCCGCAGATGAATGTTCCCGATCCGGCGTCGGCACCGTCGCCTGCACCTTCCTCGTCTCCGCTGGCTTCGGTCCCCGATCCGTCGCTGCCGTCTATGAAGCAGGCAAACGTTGCGTCTCGCACGTCGCTGTTCGACCTTCCCGATCCCTCTGCCCAGGTCAACGACCCCTTTGCTACTGACCAGGGTCCCGAACCCACATCGGCACCCGTTGCGCCTCCTATGCCCGTTGCGTCGGGCGCGCAGCCGATCGAGACCATTTCGGCTCCCGCCCCGGCGGCACCCAAGTCTCGCAAGCGCGGTCTGGGCGGTCTGTTTGGTCGTAAAAAGAAAAACGATCAGGACAGCATGAGTGACTGGCTGGGTGTCGAAGACGATTACGATGCTAAGAAGTCTGGCCGCGGTATCGGCTCGTGGGATAACTTCGAGGACGATAACGACGGCTGGAAGGGCGGCGCCACGTCTTCCGATGGTGCATCTGACGAGGACATGCTCTCGGCTGTCGCTTCTATGGGCGATGACGAACTGCTTGGTCACGATATCTGGTTTGTGGCGACGGGTGCCTCGGATTGTGATGGCGCCGGCATGAAGGCGTTCTTGGCCTCGCATCGCGATAAGCTCCGCGGCGTATTCTTCATCAATCTTGAATCCGTCGGCGCCGGTAGGCTTTCGGTAGTGACGGTCGAGGGCGAGCAGCAGCTGCTTAAGGGCGACCGCCGCATCATGAATCTGGTCAGCAAGGTCTGCAAGTCGTTCCATGTCGATTGTGGTGCGCTCGAGATGCCCTATGCCAAGACCGATGCCTATGCCGCACTCGAGGCGAGCCGTCGTGCCCTCACCATCGCCGGTGTGGACGGCACGCGCCTGGCTTGTGCTCGCACCGAGGACGACCTGCCCCACAACGTTAACCCGACGAACATTGCCACGGTATCCGAGGTCGTGACCGAGGTTATCCGCCGTTCGTAGGCGGAGCTCTAAGGAGTCAACGTGTTTTCGTTCATTAAACGTCATTGGCCTGTTTATTTGATTCTGACCCTTATTGCCGTCGCTTTGGGATTTGGGGCTGCCTATATCGTGGGTGTAAAGGGGTCGACCCCCGCATCCGCAATCAGCGAAGAGGTGGAGCAAGAGCAAAGTACGGGTGCCGATGGAATCCCCGAGTCCGAGCAGGCGCTCGTCGACAGCGGATCTTCATCTGCCGAGTAGATGTGGCGATTTAAATGATTGAAAGCGGGAGACTGACTCGCCCGCTTTTTATCGCGTTAGCGCTTCTTTGGGATCGACCTAAGGCGAGCGAACCATAGGGCTGCCGCACCCGAGGTCAGGAGCGCGGTGATGCAGGCGGCGATGGGAACTGATCCTGTTGCCGGTAGGTCCTGCGGTAGGGTGCAGCGCTGAACGACACGATCCTCGTCATGTGACTCAAGTTTGTCGCCGCCGCCGTTGCGACAGAGGTCGACACGGGCGCTGTTGGCAACTGGTGCCTGGGGCGTATGGGAAGAAGTTGCCTGCATATGGACTACTGCACTCCGGGCGTCTGTACCGAGGGTTGCCTTGGCGTCATCGAGATCGTCATGTTCGTTTTTAAGGTCTTCGCGCTTCCAAGAATCTTCGTCGCACCTGGTTGCAAAGTCGGCGTCCACCGCACCGTACTCAAGGCGAATGCCCGTTACGATGGTATCGACGGGAAGGTCGAGCTCATTTACCTCAAGCGTGATTGATTTTGTGGTCGGGACATCGGTTTTCCAGAGTTGCCAGCCTTCGTAATCAACGAGACGACGGTCCCCGCCCAAGCTCTCTTTAACTTCGTCGGACTCAAGCCAGGGGTTTTCATGTCCATCGTCAAGTGTTGCGTTTGCCTGTTCGTCGATGCCTGACGAGCCCAGTGGCGTTGTGCGGTACCACACGTTGCACAGACCGTTGAGGTCGCCGATGGCAATAGGGGTTTCGATTGAGACGAGTCTTGCCGTACCGTCCTTGGCGCACTCAAGATCATCGGTAATCGTGAACTCATCAACCCAGGTGGTCGACTCGTTTCGCGCATCGACGGTGTAGGAGAAAAACCCTTCCGCATCGGCTTGTGTCGCGGCGCGGTTTTTGCCATCGCCGTTAGCCAAGAGGCCATCCCCGGTGGGCTGGGCAATTTCTTGACGCTTGTCGACCTGTCCCTTGATCTCGATCGGTGCGTCCTTCATTGCGAAAGATTGGACTTCTCCCGTAGCCTTCACTTCAAACGTTATCTCCTCGGCAAGGTCGTAGGTTCGCGGGGACATCATTTCGCGCAACGTGTAGGTGCCGGGCGCAAGATGTTCGATACGGTGCGGTTTATCGGATGAGGTCCAGGAGTCTATTTCGGTTTCGTCTTGTCCATATAGGGTGAGCTGAGCGCCCTCCACCTCTTGTTTTCCGGTTAGGTCGACTTTTGAGATATCGATCTTGGTGAAATCGTCGGATACTCCGAGATGGGCTTCGATGACGGACGTTGTCTGGTCGGCATATGACAGCTCGACCGTATGGGGACTTTGGTCTAGGAGATATCCTTCGGGCGCTTGGGTCTCAACGACTTCGTAGCATGCGGTTCCACATCCCAGCGAAAGATGGCTCGCACGGGCGGACCCCTGCTCGTCAGTCGTTACGGTGGCGACGGTTTCGCCGTCCAGGGCAACGATACTGCCGTCGGGGCGAATAATATCGCCTGCGGCTCGGATATCAAATACAGCCCCCATGAGTTTGCGCCCGTCGGTAGCGTCGGACTTTACGATTTCGATGCTACCGGTTGCCGCATCGTCGAAGTATGAGGCAATCGCAACGGGCGTTAGATACCTGTCGGCGGGGATTGTTATCTCGAGATCCTCTCCGACAAGATAAGGTTTCTTTGCCGAGACTTCTCGCACGTAGTAGGTGCCCGGGTTAAGAGACTCGGGCAGCGTGACGGTACCAGTTGCGTCGGTCGTAAAGGTGTTCAGGACATTGTGGGACGGATACCAGCACGTTTGCGAGATGGGCTCGTGGTTGCTGCCGAGCAACTGGAAGCTAAAGCCTGCAAGGGGAACCGCGGCACCGGTTTGGGCGTCGCGCTTAGCAATCTGGAGATGTGTCGATAGGGCATGGTTGTCCACGATGTACTGAAGCTCGGCACCGTCGGCAATCTGTTCAGCCGAGACGGTCCATTCTCCTGCCTGTTTAAAGCCTTCGGGGACGGATTCTGGGACCTCCCGAAGTGTATAGCCGGCACGGTCGTAGGGGATGGCTCCGTGGGCGCCGTCGGGCCGCTTGCCCGCGCCGAACCATGCTCCGGGCTGGTCTTTGGTGGAGGCAAAACCATAGATATTTGTGGTTAACGTTCCAACAACCTGTTGTGAGCTATTGCTGATGACTTCAAAGACAACGCCTTCCGCGGGCTGCTCCAAGCCAGACTGATCGCTGTTGCCATGATCTTTGAATTTGGAAATCTCAAGGTCAAATGCAATCGGAATATCGGAAACGCGAGATTCGAGCTCGACGACGCCCGAGTCGCCCAGCTGGTCGGCTCCAACGGTGTAGGTCCAGCTGTCGCTGGGCAGCAGGTAGCCCTCGGGGGCCTTCGACTCATAGATGGTGAAGTTTCCCAGGGGAACGTTATCAAGGGCCGCTCGACCGTTTTCGTCGGTCGTGAGGGTTTGCGTCCATCCGAGGGTGGATTGAGAGACGCAGGTAAACTCGGCACCGGCAAGCGAGGTCCCCGCTTGGGCTCCAGCGCCCGTTGCGGCGTCGGTCTTTACGATGCGCAACGTGATGGTGCCTGACTGCTCATCGATTGTGACATGACCACCATTGCCTTCCGTGGTAAAGGGGATGCGGTCGCGTCGAGGGATATAGCCTGCCGGTGCCTTTGTCTCTACCAGGTAGTATGCCGTGTTAGGTAAAAGTGTTGCCTGTGCTCGGCCGTTGCCGTCCATTTTGAGCGTGCCCACGCGCGCGTCGCTCACGCTCTCGAAGATATCGAATGTTGCCCCGTCAAACTGATAGGTGCCGTTTCCGCTGGTAATGACGGTGTTCGCGGACTTCTTTTGGAAAGAAACAGAGACTGCTGGCAGCACGTAGAGCATGTCTTGACGTTTGCTGCCGCCCGATATGGGTCCCAAATAGCGCCGTGCGCGGTGCGGAGCGGCTTTGATGCCTCCCGATTTTGCATTGTCGTGAAGCCACCGTGCGGCAGCCACAACCTCATTGTCTGCGGTAAAATGCCCGCTCTTTGTTTTGCCTTGAGCTGTTGTATAGGAGTAAGTGCCGTCGACATGGGTGGTGCCGTTAAGCATCCATACGGCAAGTTGAGTGGCGGCACGGGCGCGATCGGGCGACAGGCTGTAACCGCCAAATGACGTTGCGGAAGGATATCCGTGACAAACGATTGCCGCGAACTCGTCGTCGAGCCATACCCAGCCCTGATCAAAGTTGAGCCATGGGCCGCCCGGCTTGGTGGGACCGGGACGTTCCTGGTTCATACAGTACGCGATTGAGGCGTCTTGAGCCTCGTACTTACCGATGAAGAAGGGCCCACAATCGTCGCTAATGGTGCGAAAGCCGAGCTGATCGTACCCGTCGATGGCAAGTGCGGGTCTCGGAGCCAAGCAACTGATGAGTAGGAAGAGGAGTAGGAGCAGCGGGCCTGTTGCGATTGCGGTGTGGACAGAGTGCGTGGGTGCGTTGGACATGGCTGCTCCTTATCCCTCGTGCGCCGCACGGGGAGGCTGCGGCGCTTGGGACGAGGCTACCCCCGAGGTTCATGCGGGTAAGTACCGGAAGCTGACCAAAAGCTTGCCCGATTTCCGACAAATTGGGTTCATATGGAACAATCAAATAAAACCGCAGGTAAAAGATGGTGAAATAAGGACACCAGAGGTCCCTGTCTCCACAATTGGACTGTTTTTCAGACGATTCTCCACAGCTAAAACAAGCATCGCCACCCTTGTATCGAACAAGACAACCGCGTTATACTAGCCAACACACAAGCGGGCATCGCCAAGTGGTAAGGCATCAGCTTCCCAAGCTGACACTCGCGGGTTCGAGTCCCGTTGCCCGCTCCACGCAAAACAGCAGGTCAAGAGCTTAGAGCGCTTGGCTTGTTTCTCTTTTTCGGCTCCGTAGACCACGGAAATAGACCAAATGTAGACCAAACTCCGGTGAAACCGTTTTTCGCCCCGACGCCGCCCGCGTCTCCTCCGGCCCCTTTTTAGGGCTTGGGAAAGTTGGGGCTGATCGGCCCGTGTGCCCCTCCCCGCCCTTTTTTAGTTGTTGACATAGTTGACGTTAAAGCAGCGGGGCCGCACCCCTGATACCGCCCTTTTTAGTTGTTCAGATAGTTCAAATTGAGCGCCTTTTTAGGGCTTTAGATAATTGCGATTGAATCCCTTTTTAGGGGGCTTCAGAAACTTCAGATTGAACGGCCCCGCCCTCGGCGCGGTATCGGTTTGGAACGAGCGCGGTTTTGGTCTACGGAGTCCGCGCCCCGATACCGCCCCGGCGACGGGGCCGCCACCTCGGGCGCTAGGCCCTGAGCCAATGTTCCCCGCCCCGGCCCCTCACGTAGACGGGGGCGTAGGCGGCAACTATCACGCCGTCAACGGTAAGCCCGTCCTCCGGCTTGGCGTCCCGGGCCACCGTGGCGGCCTCTAGGGCCGTGTCCAACGGCTGCACCTCCAACGTCCCCGCCTCGGCGTCAACGCGCCGAATACGGGCAATCTGGGGCGCTGAGGGGCAATCGTCGGCGGTCGAGCACGCCACCAAATCGCCGCGCTCCGGCTCTAGCGCCGTGTCCACCTCCACGACAACCCCCCCGCAGCGGGCACCGCGCCCGCTATCTCCGGCAGGCCCTCGGCGCTCATGCCCCCGATAAATCGCGTCGCCATGTCTCCTCCTCGTCTCTCCGTTTCGTCCCGGCGCTCCCCATGTTGCGCCGACGCCGCGCCCTCGGCGGCCTCGCCCCGCATGTCCCGGCGAAACGCTGAAACCCTGCACACGCCACGCCCCCGGCCCCGCCTCGCGGGTTCGCCCCGGCATGAAAAAGCCCCGCCGGAGCGGGGCTGAACTAGGCAAGCGGTTAGACCGATTAGCCGATTGATGGGCTAAAGGAAGATGCTAGGGTCATGCTCCATAAGCTTAGGCTCACCGGACGAGATGGACTCTTCCAGAAGGTCGGCATATTCGCAAACGTACCCGTAGAACATAGGCTCATAGCCGAACATCTCAATAAAGACGGGTTTGGCCTTCTCGATACGGGCTTTTGCAAGCTTCTCCTGCTTAACCTGGCTTTCCATCAAATCAGCTCCTCAAGCATCTCTTCGAATATTTTAGTTGATTCAGGTAGGTATTTCCGCAGGACATCAAGCGGTTCCTGATTAGCGGTGCTTGCGCTTTCCCGTTGCCTCGGCCTCCGCCGCCTCGATCTCTTTGAGGGTGTGTGCAGCGCTCCACCGGGAACGGCTGAGGGCATCGGGCACCCATCCGGCATGGATAGCCGCTTTAGCCCTCTCCATGCCTATTTCCCTCTGCCGTGGCTGGGCCGTCCGTTAGGGGCGTCGAGCGTTCGAGTGTATAGCCCTCCGCGCCTCTCCTCGCCTCGTATCCGGGCGGCAACTCGATACCGTGCTCCCCGCAGGCGTCCGTAGTGTAGGCGGCCCCGCTGGCGTCGAGTCGGGCCACCGCCCGCTTTCCGCATACCGGGCACGGGGCGTGGAACAGTCCCCCGCCCGTTTCG
>OKSM01000474.1_pt1 | contig 14251 bp, 10 predicted proteins | sample 1606281 | NCBI WGS metagenome assembly OKSM01 (sample SAMEA3879549, study PRJEB24766) | human gut metagenome | biome: human-associated habitat; feature: feces | place: USA | collected 1985/1987
GGAGCGTTCCAGTTCCAGTTGTTCCAATTAATTTTTTGAGCGTTCCATTCCACCTTCTTATATATATAACTATCTATATATTAAGTAGTTATAGAGTCTCTATAAAGAGATATTGTCCTATGAAAACCTATTTGGAACAATTGGAACAACTGGAACGCTTGCCCGAAAATCACTTCTGTTTTGATCCTGTTACCAGCCTCCCCGAAGTCCCCATTTCCTCTAGAAGACCTCGACTCCGTTTTATCTCTTTTCACCTTCGCAATCATCGAAAGTTCGTTTGTGGTTCTCTGTCATCTCTTAATAGTAGTATAGTAGTACCAATATTCCTCTTCTGGAGTTTTCAAGTAACCTATGCCTTGCAGAGTTAAAAGCATTTTAAGTATCTTAATAGGCAAAATCCTATTGTAAAGTGTGAGAAATTAATATTTATTCGTTTGTATTTGGGTAAAAAATGAAAATAAATCCCCTTTCATTTTGTTTTTTGCCAGTTTCTTCGTACCTTTGCGCATGGATTCGGCAGGAGCCGCTTCCAGACATTTTAGTAAAAACAAAGCATTGACTATTATTGTGGTCTTCCAGAAAAAGCCTAGGAAACTTTCTTTCTGAATATACGACCGCACCAATAATGGTTGGCTTCATCTGTGGTAAGCATAGGTGAGCCTCTCGTCAAATATGTAGAGTCAATGTTCATGCCTGATATAGGGTGTGAGCATTCTTATATTTGACGGTGGTTCAGACATTTCCTAGGCTTGCCACGGAAGACCTTAAGAATTGTTCACACCCTTCTTTTGTGTCTCTTGGTGAGTAGCCTGATGATAGTTGGATGCAGAATCTAACTATCGAATAGAATGGACAAATTAAATCTCTATCATGAGCTTGAACAGCTCTTGCGAATGAATAGCCGTTATTGTATGGATGACGGTAGATTACTGAAGAACCAAATAGTGGAGGATGCTTTGAGCATTCAGCCTCTTCTTGTAAAGGAACTTCTTGGTAATGAAAAAATGAAGAAGGTGTTCTTTACCGATGTTGAGGGGGTAATGGTCTTTGATAAGATAAAGTTCCAGCGTTTTGTATCTGATACTCAATTTTTGGGCGGCAGCTATACGATGTTCAAAAACAAAATCGGTTTGGCTAATGAAAATGGCCGCTTTGTGAGTGAAAGCAGAGAGGTGGTTCTTTCCTGGCCTTATAAGGACTGTATGCTTGAAGGTGGTCAAACGAAAGAAGATGCAAAGCGAAACGAAGTATTTTGGAATGAGACTCTGGCTCCAGATGAGGTAAACCGATTGACAGAACCAAAGGTCTTCTCTAACTTTAAGCGTTATGATAAGGAAGGTGAGCATCAGGTGGATCATCTTTCTGATAATGATAATTTAATCATTAAAGGTAATAATCTGCTGGCCTTACATTCTTTGAAGAAAAAGTATGCGGGGCAAGTAAAATTGATTTATATTGATCCGCCTTATTATTTTAGGAAAAAATTATCAACTGATACATTTAAATATAATTCAAATTTTCACCTTTCTACATGGCTTACTTTTATGAGAGATAGATTAGAATGTGCAAAACATCTGTTAGCACCTTCAGGAACTATATGGATACATATGGGAGATGAAGGAATGCATTATCTTAAACTTGTAGCCGACCAAGTTTTTGGAATAAATCATTTCATTGGAACGCTTCCTAGGCGTACACGAAATGGAAAATCTGATGTTCCATTTAATTTTTCTCAAGATTTTGATTGGCTTCTCGTTTATACAAATGTAGAAGAAAGTCAAGCTGTAATGGGGAGAGCTGTTGAACGAAAATATTACACAACAGAAGACTATCCTGGAAAGCCGTGGAGACTTGCTGACTTGACTAAGCAGACAACAGCAAAAGAAAGAGAAAATTCTTTCTTTACTATGGTTGATCCAAAGACAGGAAAAGAATATCCTCCAAGTGAAAAGAGAACGTGGTGCATAACAAAAGAAACATTTGACTCTCACTACAAAAGAGGGTATATTGTCTTTCCTGATGATTATGACTTTCTTAAAATAACAAAACCATATAGTCGAAAATTCAAATATGAAGACGAGGCCAATGGTAAGTTAAGTTCAATAATATCTGATTGTCAAATTCAGCAGTTCTTAAAGTCATTATTGTATGATTGCAAAAATGAAATAGGTAATAACGAAATTAATGATCTTTTTGGGCGTGATGAGTTTGATTATGCTAAGCCTGAGAATTTAATTAAGATAATTATGGAGGCTGTAACTAATGAAGGTGATTTGGTTATGGATTTCTTTTCAGGTAGTGGTACAACTGTAGCTGTAGCTCATAAGTTAGGGAGAAAGTATATTGGTTGTGAACAGATAGACCATCAAATAGAGTTAACAGTTAATCGGCTTAATGAGGTAATTTGTGGAGAACAAGGCGGAGTCTCTAAGAGCATCGGCTGGCAAGGTGGTGGCTCTTTCGTCTATTGCGAACTTTCAAAAGCGAATGGAAAATTTGCTGATGAGATAGAAAATGCAGAAACAACCGGTCAATTGATGGATATCTGGAATCGCATGAAGGCTACAGATTATTTGAACTATAAGGTTGACGTAAAAGAAGTAGATGCCAACGTGGCAGACTTTGAAGGTTTGAACTTGGACGATCAGAAACGCTTCCTTATAGAATGTCTGGACAAAAATCTGCTTTATGTCCCTCTATCTGATATAGACAGTAATGAGTATGGTGTGATTGATGAGGATAAGCGTTTGACACGTGAGTTCTATCATAAAAACTGATAAAGATGGCAAAACTACAAGACACTTTAGATAAAATGTTTGGGCAACTAAATATAGCCCAAACGCAATTGCCGGAATATTTTGAAACGGGATTGAATCCTTCAAAACGTCTGCGCCCATATCAGGAGGAATGTATGAAGTATTTTCTGACTTACATGAATCCCGATAAAAACTTTGATGGGAAAGAACGAAGTCCTCATCTACTCTTCCATATGGCTACTGGCTCCGGAAAGACGATGATGATGGCACTTGCTATGCTTTATCTTTATGAGCGTGGATATAGAAACTTTCTATTCTTTGTCAGCAGCAATAATATTGTAGAGAAGACGCGTGATAATTTCTTAAATTCGTCTTCTTCAAAATATCTGTTTGCACCAATTCTTACTATAGAAGGCAGAAAGGTGGAAGTGAAAGAAGTGAAAAACTTCCAAGGGACAGATTCTGATAGCATCAACCTTTGTTTGACTACCATTCAAGGTTTGCATGCAGATTTGACTGCGGAAAAAGAGAATGCTGTAACTTATGAAGATTTTACGGCAGAACCTGTTGTGCTAATTGCTGATGAAGCACATCATCTGAATGCTGAGACAAAAGCGGCAAACAAACGTAGCAGGGAAGAGGCAGAAAACGTTCAAAACTGGGAGCGGACTATTGACAATATCTTTCAGAGAGATAATGGAAAACTACCGAATATTTTGTTGGAGTTTACTGCTACTATGGATTTAGCAGATCAGGCTATTGCCCAGAAATATGATGATAAAATAATCTTTGATTATACATTAAAGCGCTTTCGTGAAGATGGTTATTCCAAGGAGGTTGAGACTTTCGTAACAGACTTGGACGAATTGGATCGTGCTCTTCAGGCTATGATTCTGAGCCAGTACAAACGCAAGGTTTTTGTAAAGTTGGGACAAGACATCAAGCCTGTAATCATGTTGAAGTCAAAATCCATTAAGGATAACAAGGCTAACTATGAAGCTTTCAAAGAGCGTGTTGCAACACTCAAACTATCTGATATTAGCAATATTAGAAATAGAGCAAAGGAAGATCTGTTGGCGGCTTTTGATTATTTTCAATCAAATGGTGTGACAGATGAAAATCTTATTTTGGAATTGCAGAATGATTTTTCCGAAAAGCGTCTGTTGCTTGTGGATGGTAAAACGATTACGCCAGAGAAACAAAGGCTGCTCAATTCTCTAGAAGATGCTTCAAATGGCATCAGAGCGATTTTTGCCGTTGATATGCTGAATGAAGGATGGGATGTATTGAATCTCTATGATATAGTACGACTTTATGATACTCGTGATGCTAACGGAGGCAAGCCTGGAAAAACAACTATGCAGGAAGCTCAGCTTATAGGAAGAGGTGCCCGCTACATGCCTTTCAGAGACCCCTCTGATGATTCTTTGCCGATAGATAAGCGTAAATACGATTGTGATGTTGCTAATCCTTGTCGTGTAGTAGAAAAACTGCATTATCATAGTGCTCATAATCCACGCTATATCCAAGAGTTGCGCAACGCCCTTATTCAGACTGGTATTATGGCCGAGCATCATGTACAAATCAATCTTTTTATGAAAGATGACTTTAAGAAAAGCCGCCTCTATACCAAAGGGATTGTGTTTGTAAATGAAAGAAAAAAAGTGGCAGAAATGGAAGATGATGGCACTTTAGGCAAGTCTATTCTTGATAAGATATTTACTGTTAAAATGCCGACAGGGAAAATGTCTACAGGAATCATCTTTGGAGATAATGCTTCGGCTGAAGAGTTGACTAGCCTTACCGTACCGCAATTTGATTTTTTACGGATTGGAAGTCACGTTGTTCGTTCAGCTATGAATAGGTTTTCTACTTATACTTACGAGGTGTTGCATGAGTTGTATCCAAGTTTAAAATCTTGTGCTGAATTTGTAGCATCGGATAATTATCTTGCAAAACTTCAGGTGAAGGTAATAGGCAAATATGCTTCACTTGCAGAATACGGGCAAGCTGATAAACTATATATAGCTAAAGAACTTCTGAGACAGTTAGAACCTTTGCTTAGAACTCGTGGGAAAACTTATCGGGGAACGAAGACTTTTCTGCCGTTGCCGTTTAATAAGCAATTTCGAGATAATATAATTCTTAAGGTAAACGTATCTGGAGGAGAAAAAGAATTTGGGCGTTCGCAGAAGAATCCGGCAAATTTCGATTATACTCTTGATCTTTTTGAAAAAGATTGGTATGCCTATAACGATAATTTCGGTACTTCTGAAGAAAAGGCACTTGTGAAGTATATTGATGGAATCATGCCAAAACTCAAAGAAAAGTATGATGAAATATATCTTGTCCGTAATGAGAAGGATGTCTGCATCTACAGCTTTGATGAAGGTGGTGCTTTTGAACCAGATTACATATTGTTTCTTCGCATAAAGGGAGATGATGCTAAGTATGATAATTTGCAGATCTTTATAGAACCGAAGGGAAATCAACTGCTTCTGAAGGATAAATGGAAAGAAAAATTTCTATTGCAAATCCAACAGATGGCAGACGTACATTGGATAACTAAGGCTGATAGCTTTAATGTATGGGGATTACCTTTCTATAATGAGGAAAGAGAAGCTGCATTCAATACGGATTTTAAAGAGGCTGTTATTGATTTTGGAGCATTAAAAACGAAGAATAAGGCTTGGAAGATTCTTAAGGAGAATAGCATCTCTCCTTCCGACCGCTTCACCCGTTTCCTCCCTCTGTATTCCATCCAAGCTGCCTGTGGCTACTTCGATAAATATGAGGAGCCGGAGGCGGAAGGATGGGTGGATGTATCTTCATTACCTTTCACTCCGAACAGGGAAATGTTCGTGGTTCATGCCAAGGGCAACTCGATGCTGCCGAAAATTAAGGATGGAGACTTATGCGTGTTTGAACGTTATCATGGAGGTTCAAGGGAGGGAGAAATCGTACTCTCGCAGGTAAATGAATATTACGAGGAATATGGCGGAAAATATACCATCAAAAAGTTTTATAGCGAGAAAACAGTGAACGAAGAAGGGGTGGAAGTTCATTCAAAAATAGAACTGCAGCCACTCAATAAAGATGGCTTCCAGACCATAGAAATCCCGGAAGATAATGAAGCCAAGATTGCTACCATCGGCATCTTGAAATACATTATCCGTTAAAGATAAAAGGGCAAGAGCATTACCTTGTCAATATATGATATGATGCTTTTGCCCTTTCTTTCTGTATGTCTTTTATTCCACTTTCTTTTATTCCGTTTTATTTATTCCACCTCCTCGCACATCGCCATCTCTGCTCCCCGGTAAATCACAACGAGCTGATGAAGCTTCGTGGTTTTCACGGATTTGTGCACGATGTCGCTATTGGCGTAGCGCCTTATCTGGGCTGAGGCTTCCTCGAAGAGATGGTTCAGCTGCTCATCGCTGGTGCCCGGCTTGCAATATTTCAATTCCACGATGTAGGAATCTTCTATGTCCTTATAGATGTCGCAGAGGGGCAGCAGGAAGATGTCGGCATAACCGCCATCGTTGTCAAGTTCAGAAATAGGACGGTAGAACTTGCATTGGCTCGTCATCGCCAGAGTGAAACCATGAACGTAGGCTTCGCCCTTCTGCTTGTCGCGCTGGGAAGAGAAGCGCTTCAGACAATCGGCTATGTAGGCAAAGTAGGGCTTGAATGCGCCTTCGTAAGCCAACTTGCTCTCCAGCTGGGTCTTGTCGTATTGCTCAAAGGTGAGGTCGTCCTCTTTGTAAGTATCCAGCAGATAGGTGTACATCTGGTCGCGCACCACCTCGTTGGGAACCACAAAGCGGGTATTGCCCTGGTAGGTGCCGTCTATCGTTACCATGCCGAAATAGAAGAGCAGACTCAGGAAATTATCTGGGTCGTTGATGCGCTCGGCAGGGAAATTCTCCATCAGGGTTCCCGTGGTGAATCCCCTGGTCACGATATCCTGTATGATGCTGGCATCGTGGGCAAACTCTTTGTCATGGCGGATGAGCATGCGAATCTTGTCGTAGTCGATGCGGATGTTGGTTTCCACCAGCTTCTTCGGAATATCATAGTTGTTGCGGATGTAATTATCTACAAAGTAGAGCACCATCACGGAGTTGTACATGGTTGTGTTGCCGTACTTTTCTTCTGAGAAGCAATAATTATCATACCATGGCTTCATCACTTCTATCAGCTCATCCACGCTATGGCGGAATGGCAGCACGCTGGCGTAATAAGCCAGCATCTGGCGCACTTCCTCCTCGGTGAATCCCACCATTTCGTTGAACTCCGGAGACAGGGAATAGTTGGTACCGATGTTGAAACCGCTGGTCAGATCGTCCATTGTTACGGGACTTACTCCTGTAACGAAAACTCTGCCCAGTGAATCTCCTGCGGCTCCCTTGGTTGTGTCGAAGAAATGTCGTAGATATCCCTCACCGTGAGTCTGCTCGCAGTATCGTTTTTCATGCTCCTTGTGGGCAAGAATCTGATTGGTAAAGTGGTCGTATTCGTCGATGAAGAGATAAATCTTCAAGCCTGCTTCAGCACATTTGTCGCATAGAAATCCCAATTGGGCAACGGCATCTTCCTTTTGGTTCATCTCTTCCTTTATGTCCGGTGGCAAAAGGTGGGCGTATCTGCTGCAGAAGGAATTGAACTTGTTGTTGCAATGGGCATCAAGTCCTTTTTTATAATTATCCAATCCTGCTGAAATCATGGCAAAATTCAGGTGAAGGATGAGATAGCTGTTGCGTTCAGGGGTAGGATTCTCTCCGATGTAAAGCTTGCCGAAGAGGCTTTCAAACTTATCCTTCTTGTTGATGTCGTAATAGTTTTCGAGCATGGAGAGGGTAAGGCTCTTGCCGAAACGGCGAGGGCGAATGAAGAAGAAATACATGTTAGATTCTTCTATTTTCTCTATGAATGGGGTCTTGTCAACATAGTAACAATCTCTTTCCATTACATCCTCAAAGTTCTGCATTCCGTAAGGGATGCGCTTGCGATAGATTCGCTTTTGTCTTTCTATTTTTGCCATAATCGAAACCTGCTTTTTGTTTTTATGCCGCAAAGTTAAGATTATTATTTGGAATAAGCAAAGTTTTCGGGGCTTTTTCTTGGTGGTTTATCAGAAAATGAGTAGTTTTGTGGGCGTGAATCAAATAGATAACGAATAAGACAATGGATAAGACAACGACTCAAATTACGATGCTCGGAACGGGAAATGCTACGGTTTCCCAGATTTATAATACCTGTTTTCTGCTCAAGACTCCCAGCACCCTGATGCTGGTGGATGCGGGAGGAGGAAACGGAATATTGGCGCAGCTGAAGAAGGTGAATGTTCAGATTTCTGATATTCATCACCTCTTCGTTACCCATGCGCATACCGACCATGTGTTGGGGGTAATCTGGGTAATCCGTATGGTGGCACAATGTAAGGGTTATGAGGGATTGCTGCATGTGTATGGAAACGATAAGGTGATGAAGGTAATCAAGACCATCATCGACATGATTCTTGCCAAGAAGCAACTGGCTAAGGTGGCTGAAAGGGTGGTGTTCCATCAGTTGGAAGATGGCGATTGCTTCGAAGTGGGGGATATGAAGTTGGAATGCTTTGATATTCAGTCTACTAAGGAAAAGCAGTTCGGATTCCGAGCTGAGTTGCCTTCTTCTTCTGATGAATCGGGTAAGCCTTTGGTCTTGGCGTGCCTGGGCGATGAGCCTTATAACGAGCAGAACCGACGCTACATAGTGGGGGCTGACTGGATGATGTGTGAGGCGTTTTGTCTCTATGCCGACCGCGATACGTTCAAGCCTTATGAGAAATGCCACAGTACGGCGCTTGATGCCGGAAAACTGGCGGAGGAACTGGGCGTGAAGAATCTTATCCTGTATCATACGGAGGAGAAAACACTCACTAATCGTAAAGAAAATTATACTCGTGAAGCTGCCGAGAACTTCAAGGGTAGAATCTTCGTTCCGGATGATTTGGAGGTGATAGAGCTGTAGAATTTCTTTCTTTATAATTGTGGGTTTAATCAGTTTTGATCCGGTAGGAAAATCTTGGTTACTTCCCGCTCTCCGAAATCTATCATGGCGTTGAAGAGACTCACTTTTTCCGCCTTTCTGAGGTTTTCTAGTGTGAGGTCGGCTTCCAGGATGATGCCGGCTTCCAGGAGCTGAGCACGTTTGGTTCCCTGGAGCAGGGGATGCTTGGGGGTGAGCCATCTGTTGCCATCAAAAAGGGCGAGATTGGTGAAGGAGGTATCGGTAATGAGCCCGTTCTTTACAATGATGATTTCATCGCAATCGTCCTTCTGGGCTACCAGGGCGTTGAGCGCACTTCGGTCTGTGCTCTTATAGGTGTAGTCGATATTATTATCCTCTACCACCTTGAGGGAATGAATCTCCTTCATCTTGTAGGGGGCGTACTCGATGGCTTCCACGCCCTGGGTGCCATAAACCACTCGTGCCTTGTAAAGGTTCATTTCCTCTTTTGGGGAAATGAGGGATGAGAGTTTTATTTCTTCAGATGCGAGGGTTGGAAAGAACCTGCGGATGGTTCTCTCCATTCTTGCCTGATGATAGGGTAGGGCTAGAGCCTTGCCGTTTTTGATCTTTATTGTTTCTATAAATTGCTGTTTCATAATCTCTTTTATTTTTTTCTAAGATGAAAGGTGGATTTAAAACGGAAGATAGATTTTCTGAATCACTTCCTCGTATTCCCTCCGGCAATCGCTCTTCGAAGTGATGCCGCCGCCTGCCTTGAAATACAATTTTCGGCTTTTCTTCGGCTTCTTTCCTTCGTTTGCCTTGAAATTCTTTTCTCCGTCGGCTTCAAAATCAACCGGCGAAGTTTCTTCTTCTATGAATCTTATCATGACGGCAGAGTTGAGTTCGCCCTGGTCGTAGATTCCCATGATGCCCGTGTAGAAGCCGCGGTCGTAGCCTTCTGCCTCTTGGATAATCTGCATGGTTTTATCTTTCGGGGCACCCGTGATGGAACCGGCTGGGAGCTGGGCATCGAGGATTTCGCCCAGATGGTGCGGGTAATCTTCGGGCAGGCGACCGCTGATTTCTGAACTGGTTTGCAGGATGTCGCCCTTGTTGGTGTGCAGCACGTCGACGTAACGGTATTTATCTACCCTTACATCTTCTGCCACCCGGCTCAGGTCGTTTCTTATCAGATCTACGATGGTGGCGTGTTCTGCCGCCTCTTTCCGGTCTTCCATCAGCAGCTTTTCGGCATTGGGGAGGGATGCATCCAGGGTTCCCTTCATGGGATAGGAGTAGATTCTTCCGCCCTTGATTCTGACGAAGGTTTCGGGCGAGAAGCAGACGAAGGGGGTGAGATTCTCTTCTATGTTCTCTTCTTTCAGATGAGCTTTATCTTCTGCTTGAGTTCTCTTTCTTCTGAGCAGCAGTTTATACTTCCCTTTTGCACGATGGAAAATTTCTTCTAATGAAAGATTGCAGCTTACGGGAACCCGGTTGGTGAGATTCGTAAGATAGCTGTTGCCCGCCATAATGTTGCTCTTCACGATGTTGAAGCTTTGCTCGTAATCCTCGTAAAGTGGGGGTTCTATCTGCCAGGTAGTCTCCGAAATCTCTTCCTTCCAAGTCTCTTTCCTGGCATGAGAGAAGTTCCCTTTTCCTTCGAAATCGAAGAGGCATTCTTCGGGATTTATATCTGATAGCTTGCGGATGAAGGCCTCGTCTGCCTGGTAGTTGATGACAAAGAGAAAAGGCTCATCCTGGCTTGCCAATCGGTTGATTTTATCTATGATTTCCTGTTTCATGTCTGCAAAGATACTGCTTTTATTTGGATGGGCAAAAAAATGGTCATAAAAGATTGGTGATAAAAGATTGGTGATAAAAAATCCCGAAACATGGAAAATGCCTCGGGATTTGGTTGATATGCGTTTGTGTTCTTTATTTTAATACGCTTCTCCCTGCTCTATTTCTTCCTGCGTGATGCGCTTGCGGTCGATGGCGTGCCAGGCGAAGACGATGTAGGCGAGCACGAACGGGATGAGGAGGGAGACTATCGCCATGGTGCGGAGCGTGAACTCGCTGCTACAGCTGTTGGCGAGAGTGAGCGAACTCTGAAGGTCGATGTTGGATGGATAGTAGGCGGTATTGTTCCAGCCGGCTATCAGCAGCAGAACCAGCACGGTAAGCACGGTTCCGATGCCCGTAAACCAGATTCCCTTTCTATACTGCACGCTCCTCGATGACTTGAAAATGCCGAAAAGAACGAGCACTATACCTATTAATAATATTACAAGCAAGATTGGCATCCCCAGGAGATTGTGAAGATACTTCATACTCTCAATCGTAATGCCGGAAGAAGTGCTGAATCCGTCCTTTATCATCAATCTGATGAGGAATGGCAGGAAGAACAATAGGAAGAGGAGGGCATTCCATGGCAACTGGCGGGTGCAGCGCTCCTGAATCTGCTGGTGTTCGATGTTGTTCTTGATGTAGAGCATGCCCAGGATGCGGGCTAGCATCAGTACGGCAAGTCCCAGCACTACGTTCCATGGGTCGAGCAGGGCATCAAGACCATGACTGGCGTTTGCCCAGCGGCTGATGACGGGTTGCAGACTGTTGGTAATATTGCCCTTGTCTATCAGGAAATTGCTGCCGTTGAAGAAGGTGGCTACGGCGCCGCCAAGGAGCAGCGGACCCACGATGCCGTTGATAATGAGGCAAATCTGAAAGGCCTTCGGTCCAAGAAAATTACCTATCTTGTTTTGGAATTCATAGCTTACGGCTTGAATCACAAACGAGAACAGGATGATCATCCACAGCCAGTAGGCTCCGCCGAAACTGGTGCTGTAGAACAATGGGAACGAGGCGAAGAAGGCTCCGCCGAAGGTGACGAGCGTGGTGAAGGTGAACTCCCATTTTCGTCCCGTAGAGTTGATGATGAGGCGACGCTCTTCTTCCGTTTTTCCCAAACAGAATATCAAGGTGTTGGCTCCCTGTACAAACATGAGAAACACCAGTAGGGCTCCTAATAATGATACGAGGAACCACCAGTATGATTGCAAAAATTCGTATGTCATAATGCTAATGTCATAAAGTTAATTCATAATCTTAAGTTTATCATCTTAAGTTTTTATTCGTATTCCGGTCCTTTCTTAATCTGCTTCACCAGGATGCTGATTTCTACGGCAAGCATGGTGGTGAAGAGTGCCAGGAAGATGAAGAAGGTGGTGGCCACGCTGCCTGCCTCGATGTCGGAGATGGCGGCACTTACTGGCAGCAGGTCTTGGATGGTCCAAGGCTGGCGACCGATTTCTGCTACTATCCAGCCCGATTCTGAGGCGATGTAAGCCAGCGGAATCATGATGATGGCGGAAATGAGGAACCATCGGTATTGGGCGATTTCCTTCTTATAGACCAAGAACAGGCTGAGGGCGAAGAAGAGGATGAGCAGGCAGCCTACTCCCACCATCAGGCGGAAGGCGTAGAAGCAGATAGGGATGCTCGGTACCAGTTCTTTGGCGTCCTTGATGTAACCATATCCGAAGTATTTCATGTTCTCCTTTAAGATAGGGAGCTGGTCTTTCGCCTGGGTTGCGCGATAGGTTTTCAGGGCAACAATCGCCTTCTTGCCCCGGGCTATCTTTTCCTGCACGGATGGTTCCCGGGTGCCATCCTCGTAGGTGTAACCCTTGATAATATCGTTCACGCCAGGCACGTAGCCGTCGGCTGTGCGGGTGGCTAAGAACGAGAGCATGTTAGGGATGGCGATGCGCATGGCTGGCTCCTGTTCGTTTTCGTAATCGGGCTGCCGGAAGGGGTGAACGGCTGCTATCGCCGTGAGGCTTTCGCCGTTTCCACCATTATATAATGCTTCCATCGCAGCCAGTTTCATCGGCTGCACTTGTGCCACCCGATAGGCGGAATTGTCGCCGGTCATCGCAGCCAGCAGGGTGGCGATGAGTCCTACTCCGGCACCCATCTTGATGCTCGCCTTCGCCAGTTGGGTTTCTCTCTTCTTCAGGAGATACCAGCAGCTTACGGCTACTACGAAGGTGGCGCCGATGATCCAGGAGGAAGTAACGGTATGGGTGAACTTGTTGATGGCGAATGGCGAGAGTGCCACATCCATAAACGAAGTCATCTCGAAGCGCATGGTGTCGGGATTAAATTCCTGTCCTACAGGATATTGCATCCAGGCGTTGGCTACGAGAATCCACCAGGCTGAAATGGTGGCGCCAAGTCCCGTGAGCCAGGTAGAGGCAAGGTGGAAGCCCCGGCTCACCTTATCCCAGCCGAAGAACATTACGGCTACGAAGGTGCTCTCCATGAAGAATGCCAGGATGCCTTCGATGGCTAGGGGAGCGCCGAACACGTCGCCCACGAACCAGGAGTAGTTGCTCCAGTTGGTGCCGAATTCAAACTCCAGGATGATGCCTGTGGCAACGCCCATGGCGAAGTTCACGCCAAAGAGTTTTTGCCAGAAACGGGTTACGTGCTTCCAGAACGGCTTGTTGGTGCGGTAGTAGCATGTTTCGGCGATGCCCATGATTACTGCCAGTCCCAGGGTGAGTGGCACGAACAGCCAATGGTAGATGGCCGTGAGTGCGAATTGCGCCCTCGACCAGTCGATGGTGGCTGATGTAATGTCTAACAATAGATTTGTCATCATAGTTGAATGGTTTTAAAATTGTTATTATATAATGTTTTTGTATTTCTTTCGATGTGAAGGTTGCGGGGATTCTGAGTCTTATCTGCTCAGAATTTCCTTGGAAACGAAGCCAGCCTTGTCTCCGTTCTTGGCATTCGTATTGATAAAATCTGGAAAGAAAAAGAGCTTGAGCACCAGGAAGATGATGGCAAGCTTGATGAGGATGACAGCCCACAACGTCTTGCCCAGGGTCATCGTCCTGAAACCATCGTAATAGAGATGGAAAATCCGGGACAGCAGTCCTTGTTTCATCGGTTTTACATCCGTTTTCATCAGGTTTTTATCCTTTTTCTTCTGCATAAGTACTCCTTCTTTAAAAAATCTGCTGCAAATCTACAATAAAATTATGTAACTACCAAATATTTTCTTGAAAAAGTTACAAAAAGATTGCTTTCAGGTATCCCATAAGGGAGTTATTTTAAAGTTTTTCTTTTTTTTTATGGAATAAGGCTTGCCGTTTCATCAGAATTTATTATCTTTGTCCCCTAAAACATAGAAACATTTTAATCAGAAATAATCAGTAGAAATGATGAATATAGAATCAGTTAGAGAGTATTGCCTCTCGCTTCCCCTCGTAACCGAGGCTTTTCCTTTTGATGAGCGGACTTTGGTATTTCGCATTTTGGGCAAGATCTTTGCCTGTGTTGACCTGGAGCGCCCCGAGTGGGTTACGATGAAATGTAATGCCGATTACGCCCTCGAACTCCGGGAAGTGTATCCCGAAATAGAAGGCGCATGGCATTGGAATAAGAAATACTGGAATCAGGTAAACCTTTATGGCACG
>OKSM01000476.1_pt1 | contig 14173 bp, 9 predicted proteins | sample 1606281 | NCBI WGS metagenome assembly OKSM01 (sample SAMEA3879549, study PRJEB24766) | human gut metagenome | biome: human-associated habitat; feature: feces | place: USA | collected 1985/1987
GGCGGATCTTCCGGGGCTCGGCCTGAACGATTTTTTCACAACCATTGAAAAAGAATCCCATGCGAAACAGTACGGCTACGACGCGTATATTTATTCGCTGTTTTCGACACTGTTCCTGCGCCTTCTGCGGACGTGGCACTGCCAGGGAATCTGTTTTGATCTCGAAACCATCTCCGAGAGTGAAGAGAAAAGTATGCAGGACATTCTCGTCTACATCGACCGTCATTCACAGGAGAATATCAACATCGAAGAGCTGGCGCATAAATACAATATGAGCTATTCGTACTTTGCCAAGCTGTTTTTAAAACACTATGGGCAGAGCTGCAAGCAGTATATCGAATTTATCCGTTTGAACAAGGTCGAGAACCTGCTCCTCTTTACCGATTATGACCTGAACTTTATTGCCACCGAGACCGGCTTTGCAGACTGCAGCCACCTGATCCGTACGTTCAAAAAACGGTATCAGATCACCCCGCGGCAGTTCCGGCAGGAGCATCAGTCCACAGTGTCCTCGTCGCTTCCGGCGAAGCTGGGATAACCCCATAATATAGTAATAAAAAAGGCGGCATACCGTTTTCCCCCTGAAACTTTCAGAAAGAAAATCCGGTATGCCGCCTTTTCATATCTTAAATTTTCTGATTTAAACTTCTTAGATGTTGAGCAGATCGCTGAATACTTTCAGTGCTCCGTCTGTCTCGTGAGCCAGAACGCGTTTTGCAAGGACTTTACCAAGCTGTACGCCTTCCTGGTCGAAGCTGTTTACGTTCCACAGGAATCCCTGGAACATGATCTTATTCTCGAAGTGTGCAAGCAGTGCTCCCAGCGTCTTCGGATTTACCTGATCTCCGATGATGATGCTGGACGGACGGCCGCCTTCGAAGTTTTTGTTTTTATTCTCATCTGCTTTACCGCAGGCAAATGCAACGATCTGAGCTGCTACGTTTGCGCAGAGTTTCTGCTGGCTGGTGCTGCCCTGGATGTCGACATCGGTCTCCATCTGGTTATTGCAGAATCCTACAAACTGCAGCGGAACGATATCAGTTCCCTGATGCAGCAGCTGATAGAAAGAATGCTGTCCGTTGGTACCTGGCTCGCCGAAGAGAACCGGACCGGTCGGGTAATTGACCGGCTCGCCGAAGCGGTTGACCGATTTACCGTTGGACTCCATATCTACCTGCTGTAAGTGAGCCGGGAAACGGTTCAGTGCCTGGGAGTACGGAAGAACTGCAGTGCTTGGATAGCCAAGAACGTTTCTCTCGTAAACACCGATCAGCGCATCGAGCATCTCCGGGTTCTGTAATACGTCTTTGTTTGCAGAAAGTTTATCTTCTGCTGCAGCGCCCTCGAGGAATGCTGCGAATACTTCCGGTCCGAAAGCCAGGGACAGAACAGCGCCGCCGACTGCGGATGTGGAAGAATAACGGCCTCCGATGTAGTCATCCATGAAGAATGCTGCCAGATAGTCGTCGCTCTTTGCCAGCGGAGAAGTCTCACTGGTAACGGCGATCATGTGCTTGGATGCATCCAGGCCTGCATTTTTCAGAGCGTCTTTTACGAAAGACTCGTTGGTCAGAGTCTCCAGTGTGGTTCCGGATTTGGATACCAGAACAAAGATGGAATGTGCTACGTCGATCGAATTCAGAACAGCTGCTGCGTCATCCGGGTCAACGTTGCTGATGAATTTTGCTTCCATTTTGAAGCAGCCGTTTTTCTTTGCCCAGTTTTCCAGAGCCAGATACATCGCACGCGGGCCAAGGTCGCTTCCGCCGATACCGATCTGCACAACGGTAGTGAATTTTTCACCTGCTGCGTTAGTGATCTCACCTGCATGTACTTTGTTCGCGAACTCAGCAATCTTCTTCTGCTGCTCTACATAGAAAGTACGCTTGTCTACACCGTCAGCCTCAACAGCATCTCCGAGCTGTCCGCGTGTCATGTGGTGAAGTACGAGACGTTTCTCTCCTGTGTTCACAACTTCTCCGTTGTAAAGTGCTTCGAACTTCTCTGTCAGCTGTGCTTCTTCTGCCAGTTTCTCAAGAGCTGCGAGAACTGTGTCATCCACTTTCTTCGCTGCATAATTGTATGCTAATCCTTCTGCCATCGGAACGCTGTAGTTCTTCACACGCTCTGCTCCGTTCTCTCCGGCCATCACTGCTGCGAGGTCTACACTTTCTGTCTTCTCAAGTTCCTGATAAGAAGTAAGCTTATCCAAATTGTTCCAGGTAATCATCGTTGATTCCTCCTTCATAAAATAAAGTTCATATCCGGCTGTCGGGTTCAGTATCTTCTGACCGGCAGACCATCCATTTCATAAAAAACCTATTGTTAATTTCTCAACAATCAAGTTCATTATACAATCAATCCAATGCAAATTCAACCCACAAACGATATTATCAGAGCAGCTCCGCAAACAGACGTAAGATCAGCTGTCCGAGTCTTAAGCCCGCACTTCTTCCTTCTTTATACTGCTCGGTCACTTCTCTGCTTTCTCCCATCGTGCGGATCAGATCATCCCGGATCTCCAGCACTGCGTCGCAATCTGCCAGGAAGCATCCATTCTCAAAATGATGGTACAGGCTGCGGTAATCGAGATTGATCGTTCCGCAGGTCGCCATTTTATCATCTGCCACACTCATCTTCGCATGACAGAATCCCGGTGTCCACTCATAGATACGGACTCCATGCTTAACCAGATTATGATAGAAGGAACGGGTCACACTGTAGACCATCTTCTTGTCCGGGATACCCGGTGTTATGATACGTACATCAACACCACGCTTTGCTGCCAGTGTGAGTGCATGTGTCATCTCGTCTGTGATAATCAGGTATGGAGTGATAAACCAGCAGTATTTCTCTGCTTTATTCGCCATACTGATATATACTTCCTCGCCTACCTGCTCACCATCGAGCGGACTGTCTGCATATGGCTGGACATAACCACGCTGTTGTGCCTGGTATGCATAGTTGATCACATATTTCTCCGGTACAAGTTCTTTTGACTTTACATTTCCGGCTGCATTCCACATTTCCAGAAATGCTACTGTCATAGACTTGACCGCATCTCCTTCCATACGGATCCCGGTATCTTTCCAGATTCCATACGGATGCGTGATGTTGAAATACTCATTCGCCAGATTGTACCCACCTGTGTAAGCAACCTTTCCATCAATCACAGTAATCTTCCGGTGATCGCGATTATTCAGGAACATATTCAGTCCCGGCAGAATCGGGTTAAATACACGGCATTTGATTCCTAAAGATTTCAGTTTTGTTGCAAAATCCATGTTCACAAACCAAATCGATCCCATATCATCATAGAAGATACGAACTTCTACGCCTGCTTTCACACGATCTTCAAGTACTGTCTGAATCCGTTGCCATGCTTCTTCGTCTTCAATGGCATGATACTCCATAAAGATGAACTTTTCTGCCTTTGAAAGATCCTCCAGCTGTGCATCCAGCCCTTTGATTGCCTCATCATAATAGGTAACATCTGTGTTCTGATAAACCGGGTAACAAGAGTAATTCGTCAGATAAGAAGCGATTGCCCCCGCCTGCGGATTCTCTTTTTTCATCCATTCAAGAATCTGTCTGTTATCCGGAAGATATGGGAGCAGTTTTTTATCAATCTCTTCATATCTTGCCCGCATCTTCTTCGTGCTTCCGTTCAGACCTACGAGAAGATACAGACTCACACCAAGAATCGGGAATGCAAGCATCAGTATGATCCATGGCATTTTCATCGATGAGGTCTTATCCATGCTGTAAAGTCCAAGCACAAGAAAGATTGCCACGATTCTTGTTGCCCAGTCAATAATAGTTGCGTATTCACTTACCTTTGTGAACAGAAAGAGAAGGAAGACGATCTCCAGCAAGATAGATACTGCTGTGAAGATCAGCCTCTTTGTTCCGTTCTCTGTCTTTTTCTTTCCTTCGAGTGTACTGCTGCTCAAATCTACATGCCCCTTTTCTCTTTTCCTTTTAATAATTGCTATTTTCTCTTTGCATAGAAAGACGGAGAATCCGATCACTCAGATTCTCCTGACTCTTTTAATTAACACATACTATAACAGATATGGAAGGAAATTGAAACAAGTATTTTCTTTTTCCACTGTTTTTTTATTCATGTCTAAGTGCCTCGATTGGATTCATGTTCGCCGCTTTCACGGACGGGATCAGTCCGAAGATAATACCGATCAGTGTAGAGAACAGCACTGCTATCACAATCGAAACTCCGCTGATCGCTACCGGAACCGCTGAGACTTTGGATATAATGTACGCAAGTGCAATTCCTCCAAGAACACCTATAATTCCTCCAAGCAGTGTCAGTACCGCTGCCTCTGTCAGGAACTGTGTCAGAATTCTGCGCTTTCTCGCTCCGAGTGCCTTCTTTAATCCAATCTCGCCGGTACGTTCTGTAACCGACACGAGCATGATATTCATAACTCCGATTCCACCAACTAACAGGGAAATGCTGGCGATCCAGATCAGCTGCTGATTTGTCGAGTTACTGATCTCCTGGATCTGTGTTGCCTGTTCTAACAGATCTTCTCCTTTGTATTTCACGGTATCATCTGAAACTGTCAGCATAGCATTTAAAATATCTGCGGCTTTCTCTCCTGCCGCTGTCATATCATCTGTACTTTTTGCACGCACGACAAGGTTCTGTGGTTCGTCATACTGGTAGATGACCGGCCATACATTATCCGGAATAATGATCTTTCCACTCTGGTCATCTGACATGTAGCGGTAGTAATCTTCCATTGAGTTGATTACCGGCTGGGACTCTGCTTTCTTTGCAACCATTCCAACGACAACAAAAGGCTCTCCCTTGATCTCGATCGTTCTTCCGATCACATCTGCATTGTCGAATAAACTTGCCGCTGTTGTCTTGTCTATCAAGGCTACTTTTCGTCCTTCGGAATAATCTTTGTCTGTTAATCCTCTTCCTTTGGTCACCTGATATCCGTAAACATCCAGATAATTTCTGTCAATTCCAAGAATCACGCTGTTACTTAATGACTTTGCGCCGCGGTAAACTGCGTCGTATTCATTTCTTGTATGATATAAAGACGCTGTCTCCACTTCCGGGAGTTCAACGACCTCCTGCAGTGTCTCGTCTGAGATCTCCGGCACTCCATCCGGGAGTGACTGATACTGCAGATCGATCGGCCAGTCACCCTGATAGAGCTGTACATTTACCGCGTCATTTCCTGCACCGACCAGATTCTTCTTAATCTGTTCATTCGTTCCTTTGATCGTGGACACAATTGCTATAATGGAACCGATTCCTATGATGATTCCGAGCATTGTGAGCGCAGATCTTAATTTATGATTCCAGATTCCCTGAAACGCCAGTCTGATGTCTTCTAACATAATGGCACCTCACTCTCTTTCATTTTGATACTGTTCAGTCTTCTTAATAATAGTCGTACAGGGTATCTGCTTCCTGTGTCTTTGCGCCTTCTTTGACATCTCTGCCGTAAGGGAACGCGATCAGGTCGTCCATTGTGAGGCCGGAGGTGATCTCCAGTGAATTGTACATATTTTTGCCAACCTCTACATACTGTTTTGTTAATCTGCCGTTATCGCCCCGCTTGTAGACATAATAGCGGTTTCCTTCCTCGCGGACAAACATTTTTTCAAGATAGATCGATCCATCACTACCTGCTGCAATTCCATTCATCGACAGATTCACAGACTCACCATTCGAGAGATTTGCGTCTCCGTGGATCACGAGCGTGAACGGATAGAAGGACTGATTCTGGTTCTCTCCTGTGGAATAATCGCTTACCGGTGAGTTGCCAACACCTGTAACTGTCGCTTCGTAGGATTCTCCCGACTGCCAGGACATTACAGTCGCAGTCATTCCTTCTTTGATCTGATCAAGCATTGTCTCTCCGACTCTTCCGGTCACATAGAAACCTTCTTCTCCGACAACGCTGACAACCGGTTTGTTCTCATTCTTTGCAGACGCTTCGTCAGTCGCTTCTTTGACTACACCTTCTACCGTACTTTTGATCACGCCGTCCCCGACCTTTTTCTTCAGCTTTTTCAGTTCCAGTTCAGCGGATCTCCTGGAAAGATCCAGATCTTTGATCTTCTGCTCTTTCTCCTTGATTTGCTTCGTCACTTCTTCCTTTGACGGGAGGTCCGGGGTGTCTGGGATAACCGGATCTTCTGAAATATCCGGTTCCGGAGTTGGTTCTGGTTCCGGAGTTGGCTCTGGATTTGGAGTCGGCTCCGGGTCTGGAGTTGGTTGTGGATCCGGTATGACTACCTGTCCTGTTTTTCCATCGAGGATCCAACAGGATAAGAATTTTGTCGGCGCTTCTGCGTTATCTACTACATCAAAGGCACACACTTGACCCTCTTTTAATACTTTGAGCATAAACGGTGCATTTACGGCTGCCCCCGGTGCGCAAAGATAACGATACGGTTTTTCCATTGTTCCGTCTGCATCTTCTTTATTATAAGGAACAGAATCTAATGTGATCTCACTGTAAACCTCTTTTCCCTTTAATGCTTCAGGGAATGGACGCTCGACTGCGGAAGATGGTACATCGTCTTTTTTGTTATCGTCTTTGGATGTATCGTCTTTTGTATTATCATCTTTCGAAGCATCGTCTTTTGAAGTATCATCTTTTGTGTTGTCGTCTTTTGTCGTATCATCCTTCGAGGTATCACCATCCGGTTTTTTATTCTCATCCTCTTTTGATGTATTAAGAACGGTTGTCTTTACAGCACTCATCTTCTGCACAGTTGGCTGCTGTTCTCCATCTGCGCTTGTCTGCACGACGGATGCCCCTGTATCTGCCTTCGCGGTCTTTGTCCCCTTGAGCTGGGTGATCTCTTTCTGCAGGTTCTGAATGTTCAGGTCAATCCCCTGAATCTGCATTTCTTTCATCTCAAGCTCCAGGGAAGAAAGTGTCGTGTCGTATGCCACAAGACGGTCTCCGACTTTCACCGTATCCCCGGCTTTCACGTAAACCTGTGTGATCGGCATAGTATCATCCACGTAAATGTCCTGCTTTTGGTTCGTTGTGACGGTTCCGTAACTTGCAATCCCGCTATCATCGTACCAGCCACCGGAATTCACACTGCTGACAGGAGCTACTTTAACAGCCTTTCCGCTGTTCTTCACTGCGAAACCGATTCCAAGTGCAAGAACGATGCAGCCTGCTGCCACAGGAATGCCGATCTTGATTATTTTCTTTTTATTCATCCGCACTCTCCTCCGTTCCCGGAACTCCTTCCTGCATTGCATTCTCTTCTACAGGTTCTTCGTAACCGCCCTCGGCTCCTGACATATCTGAAGTACTGCCTGAAGTACTGCCTGATGTACCTGAATCGTTCTTCACAACAGCTGCACCTTTTTTGCACTCCTCGCTTGGCCATACAATGTAATCAGAAGCTTTCAGTCCGTCTACGATCTCACAGGTTCCCATATCTTCGTTCGTCTCTCCGAGTGTAACAGAACGCTTCTCCAGCTTGTCATTATCTCCTGCTACCCATACATATGGATGATCTGAATCTGCGTCTACAATGTAGTCACGCATCAGCCACATCTTGTCTGCTTCCAGTGAAGTACTTGTCTCGATATAGACATGCTGTCCGAGCATCAATCCATCCATTGTATCCAATGTGACATAGAATGGATACTTTGTTGCCTGATTATCGCTGTTCTCAGAACCATAACTCATAGAATCCTGGGAACTGTTCTCCGGCTTCTCTGTGTCTACGTTGTCTACTGTACCTGTCCAGATCTCATCTTCATTCACTCTGGAGCGGATCGTCACCTGTGTGCCCGGTGTCAGATCTCCGATGTTCTGCTCGCTGATCTTTCCTTTGATTCTGTATTTTCCTGTAGAAAGGATACTCATAAACGGTTTGGACTCTCCTGTAGAAGGGTCTGTTCCCTGCTGTTCGTTGATCTCCTGTACAATTCCGGCAACTGTAGAAGTTACTGTAGACTGTTCCAGGCTCTTCTGTGTACGGTTTACTTCCAGCTCTTTTACTTTATAATTGTACTCTTCCTGCTTGATCTCCATCTGAAGTTCCTGGATCTGTGTCGTATAGGACAGCTGTTCGCTGGCCGGCGCACTCTTCTTCTCCGTTGTAAGTGTCGCGATCTGTGAATTCAGGCTGCTGATATTGTTCGTGATCTTCTCAAGCTCCAGTTTTCCCTGATCTAATGTCATGGCAAGCTCTTCTGTATCGTATTCAAACAACTTTGTTCCAGGCTCTACTTCCTGCCCTTTTTCAACAAAGATCTGTTTTACCTTCTGGTTGTCTGCCAGTGTCAGTTTCAACGTATCCTGTGCTTCAACCACTCCTGTAAAACGGTTCTGTGTCCCAAGTCCTGTCCCTGTGATCATTCCGACGGAATCCGCATAAAGAACATTCTCTCCATCTGCTCCACCTCCACCTGTCAGATTCTTCACAAGAATCAGGGCGATCACTGCCACAAGGAAGATACCTCCGCCGATCAACATTCCTTTTTTCTGTTTTGTATCCAATCTTCTTTTTTCTTTCGGCTGACTGGAGCTCTGTGTGTCGGATGACTGCTTTCTGATTCCCCGCATCTTTTGCCCTCCTGCTTTGTTTTATTTTTACTTCTTTTTGTGCAAAAGATAAAATCTCCGGGACATCCGGTACAATCTGCACAAAATATTCTCTCATACCATCAGTATACAAGAAATGTGCCTAAAAAGACATTGATATTTTCTTAAGATTTTTTATCTTTTTTCTATAACCGGCTCACAGACTCCTTCTGCCCCGGCAAGCAGAATCATCAGAAGCAAATCTCTCTGTGGTCCAAGCCATGCTTCTTTTGGCTCGTACCATTCCTGAAGGGTATGGATTCCGTCTTCTTCTCCACCTCTTCCAACAGTGATTGCCGGGATTCCCATACTGATCGGGATATTCGCATCCGTACTGCTCTCATACCGATACTCCGGTTCAACCCCCAGCAGTTCTGCCGCCCGGAATGCTGCTTTCACGATCGCACAGTCCTTTGGCTGTGCCCCCGCCGGTCTCACACCGCGTTCTTCGATCCGCACTTTGATCTGCGGCTTTGAAGCATCCCATCTTGCATTTTCTTCTTCCACTGCCTGTTTGATCACTTTATGAAGTTCTTTGTCCAATCGGTTCAGCTCTTCTTCGCTGTCCGAACGGAGGTCTACCAGCATGGATGCAGAACCTGAAATTGTATTTACAGAAGTTCCTCCCTGGATCACGCCTACGTTAAATGTCGTCTTCGGCTCATCCGGAACCTGGAATTCTGCGATCTGTGCGATGGCTCGTCCCATTGCATGGATTGGATTAGGAATGCCAAAGTTCTGGAAACTGTGACCACCTCTTCCGGTAAATGTCACCTCATAACGGTGACTTCCTGTTGCCGTATAGATCACCCCGCCCGTATACTGGTTATCAATCGAGACAAATGCATCTACCTCTGGACATTCTTCTGAAGCTTTGTTGTCGTATCCGAACAGATACTTCACGCCCCTTAGATCTCCAAGTCCTTCTTCACACACATTTGCACAGAAGATCAAGTCTCCCTTTGTGTGAAGATCTGCATGGATCATTGCTTTCGCCACTGTAATCATCTCCGCCACTGCATGTGTGTCATCGTTAATGCCGGGACAATAATAACGATTTCCTTCTTTTCTTATCGTCAGATCTGTCCCTTCCGGGAATACTGTGTCTGTGTGTGCTGCAAGCATTACACTTGGTCCTTCACCTGTTCCCGGCCAGATCCCAAGCACATTTCCAACAGCGTCAATCCTGACATCCCTAAGCCCGATCTCCCGGAACCGCTCCCGGATATACTCTGCTTTTTTCTCTTCCTTATAAGAAGGCGCCGGGATCTGACACATATTGAGCGTATCCTGAGTCGTTGCCGGATCTTCTTCCTTTATATATTCCAATGCCTGTTTTATTTTTTCATTTTCAAGAATCATTTCCCTGTTTCCCTTCGTTCTGTGTACTTTGTATTTTGCTGTAATATACACTTTTAGTATATCATATTTTCTTAATGATACCGTGATTTTGCGGATTTTCTATAACAGTAATTTTTTATTGAACTTTTTCATTTATCGTGGTATACTCTGACTAAAGTTTTGAACTTTTAAATTGAACTTTGTGTTTTGTTAATACTTTATTAATGGGGTCTGACCCCCGGAAGGATAACCCCAGAAAGGAGCTTTATGGAAACCTTTGCAGACAGATTAAAAGCCGCTATGAACGAGCAAGGCCTGAAACAGGTTGATCTTGTTCGTCTTGCCCAGCAGAAAGGGATCAAGCTTGGGAAAAGTCATGTCAGCCAGTATGTCAGTGGGAAGACAATCCCGCGTACCGACATCTTACATTTTCTGGCAGATGCCCTGCAGGTTGATCCTGACTGGTTAAACAATAATAATGATAATGATTCCACACTGTCAGATGTTGATAAGATACAGACATCCGCAGATAATTCAGGAGGTATGAAAGTGAGAGAATTCAAGAAATCATCCAAATTAAATAATGTATTATATGATGTGAGAGGTCCGGTTGTTGATGAGGCTGCCAGAATGGAAGAGATGGGAACTCATGTACTGAAGCTTAATATCGGAAATCCGGCTCCATTCGGCTTCCGTACACCGGATGAGGTGATCTATGACATGAGCCGTCAGCTTTCTGACTGCGAAGGCTACTCTGCTTCTGCCGGTCTGTTCTCTGCGCGAAAAGCGATCATGCAGTATGCCCAGTTAAAGCACCTGCCGAATGTAACGATGAGCGATATTTACACAGGAAATGGTGTCAGTGAACTGATCAATCTTACGATGTCTGCTCTTTTGGATACAGGAGATGAGATTCTGATCCCGTCCCCGGATTATCCGCTCTGGACAGCTTGTGCTACACTTGCCGGTGGAAAGCCTGTGCATTATATCTGTGATGAGCAGTCTGACTGGTATCCGGATATCGAAGATATGCGTAAGAAGATCAATGACCGTACAAAAGCGATCGTTATCATCAATCCAAACAATCCGACCGGTGCTCTTTATCCGAAGGAAGTACTGCAGCAGATTGTAGACCTCGCAAGAGAACACCAGCTGATCATTTTCTCTGATGAGATTTATGACCGTCTTGTTATGGATGGAAAAGAGCATGTTTCTATTGCTTCTCTCGCACCGGATCTGTTCTGCGTGACATTCAGCGGACTGTCCAAGTCCCATATGATCGCCGGATTCCGTATCGGATGGATGATCTTAAGTGGAAATAAAAATATTGCAAGAGACTATATCGAAGGAATCAAGATGCTTTCCAACATGCGTCTTTGCTCTAACGTTCCGGCACAGTCCATTGTACAGACAGCTCTCGGCGGACACCAGAGTGTAAATGATTATATTGTTCCGGGTGGACGTATTTACGAGCAGCGTGAATATGTTTACAAGGCTCTGACGGACATTCCGGGAATCAGCGCAGTAAAACCGCAGGCTGCATTTTATATGTTCCCGAAGATTGATACGAAGAAATTCAATATTGTAAATGATGAGAAATTTGCTCTTGATCTGCTTCGTGACAAGAAGATCCTGATCGTTCAGGGAAGTGGATTCAACTGGCATCAGCCGGATCATTTCCGCGTGGTTTATCTGCCGCGTATTGAAGTGCTGAAAGAGGCGGTTGGTAAGATCGGGGAGTTCCTGCAGTACTATAGACAGTAGGAATTCAAAAAATGAGCTTTGGAAAGCCAAAACTTTCCAGAGCTCATTTTTTCAGGGCAAAGCCCAACTTTATCCAAGCAGTTCTCTTACCATCTCTGCATCAAATTCAACTTTCTCCACATGGTTCACCTCAATCTGATACAGTGCATTCGCTGCGATGTGTTCTGCTGCCTGTTCCAGATCTCGGATTCCTGATGTATTGGAGTACAGTTCAATCACTTCATTGAGTGCCTCTTCTGTCATAATGCACTCTTCTGCCTTCAGGCTCATGCGTTTCAGTACCTTCGGAAGTGCAAATTTGGAGAAGATTACTTTCTTCTCTTCCGGTGTATAATCCGGGATATCAATGACAGCAAAACGGGACATGAGTGGTGCACTGATCTGATCCTTGTCGTTCGCTGTGGCGATTGGATATACACCAACGGTAGGGATCATACACTCCATGTAATTGTCTGTAAATCCAAGGTTGTCCAGCAATGTAAGCAAAACATCTGCCGGGTTTCCGTTTCCCTTTCCGGATGCCGCCTTATCCAGCTCATTAATAATGAATACCAGATTGGATTCCCCTGCCATGGAGAATGCTTCCATGATAATACCTGGCTTTGCGTTTGAATAGATTCTTGAACTTCCTGTCAGCTGTTCCGGATCGTTAATGGAACTCATATCTAGTGTTGTCCAAGGAAGTTTAAGGATTCTTGCAACGGCATAAGCAATCTGGGATTTACCTGTTCCAGCTGGTCCGACAAGCAGAAGTCCGTACGCCGGAAGTGTGTGTGTACGGTTGATCTGAATGATCGTCTCTATGATTCTCTGCTTTACTTTCTCCATTCCATACAGCTCTTCATCCAGAATTCTTCTCGCTTCATCCGGATCGATTGCTTCAAAGTAATTACTCTTCCACTGAATATTCATCATAATAGAAAGTGCTCTCTGTGCGTGACGGCGCTCTTCCTGAGAGACCTCGTGAGAACGTGCAACTGCAAGATTTCTTCTTGCCCACAGACGAATGTTATCCGGAAGTGTACGTCCTGCGCACGTCATAAAGTCTGTAATACTCTGAATACTTGTAAGCTTCATGTCATCTCCGACCTCTTCCTGCTCTTCGTCTCCTGCTTCTTCAGTCGGTGCGTTACTTGCAAACAGTCGTTCGATCATAAACTGAAGGAAGCCGTCCTCAGCAGATAATTTTGTTCCGCCTCCAAATGCGATCTCACGGATTCTGTAAACGGCATAACCATCCGGCTTATTTTCTCCGGAAAGACGTACATTAATGTGATTTTCTCCAAGCCATTTTAAAAGGCTGACAAAACGGGCATCGATCTGAAGAATGTCGGCAATAAAGGTTTCTTCTTCCTCTTTAAATTCAAACGAGGTCCGTTTGGATGGGTTTGTGAAAATACCACAGGGATGATGCGGGAAAGCCTTCTCTTTTGTATCCAGAATTAGGATCGGCTGATCCGGAGAAGTAAACGGTGCGTTTGTGCGGAAAACAGTATACGTACATTCGGAAACTTTTGCTTTTTCCGGGGAATTGCTGAAATCAAAAACGGGCATGACAGAACCTCCTAATAAAATAAGTGCTTATTGGTACAATAAAAACAGTGTAGCACGAATTAAAAAATCCTGCAATCAATATGCAGAATTTTGTATTTTTATGCTATGAAAATATTGGGCAAGCGGATATTCGAAATGGAAGCAGGGGACTTACTTGATTTGGTTAAAAAACAATCAGATTCATGAAACAAAAAAAGAAAAAAAAATATAAACAGCTATTGTGTTCTGTCGTTCTTCTTGCTTTGACACTTTTTGTATTTGGTTTTGCAGCTGACCGCATCCGCCTTTCCAATGAATCCGAGCAGACAACCATTTTAGAAAAAGCAGTCACCCGGACGATCACACAATGCTATGCTTTAGAGGGCAGTTATCCACCTGACATTGCTTATCTCACCACACATTATGGTCTGACCTATGATCCTGACCAGTATCTGATCGACTATCAGTACATCGGCTCAAATTTAAGACCGGATGTCACTATTATTAAAAGGAACTGATTTTATGCTTGAATTAAAGAAAACACCGGAGCATACGATCGACCGTGTCTTCCTGCTTGCACTGCTGGCGCTTTTTGCCGCCACTGCATTTTTAGTTGTCTCCATCGGAGCAAAACAATATCATTCGATTGCAGACAGCATGACCGCAAATTATGAGACCCGTACCGTATCCTCTTATCTGGAAGAAAAAATGAATCAAAATGATGTGGCGGGTTCTGTCGCAGTCACATCCATCGGTGCCTTTCCTGCCATCGCCTTATCTGAGACTGTGAATGACACGATCTACACAACCTATATCTACTGTTACGACGGATATCTCCGTGAGATCACAGTTTCCGATGGAACAACTGTTTTACCGGGAGATGGGCAGGAAATCATTGAAACCAAGGCACTTGCCATTGATATGGTCAGCTC
>OKSM01000479.1_pt1 | contig 14150 bp, 9 predicted proteins | sample 1606281 | NCBI WGS metagenome assembly OKSM01 (sample SAMEA3879549, study PRJEB24766) | human gut metagenome | biome: human-associated habitat; feature: feces | place: USA | collected 1985/1987
GCGCGAGCACGCGCCCGTCGCCATCAAGGCGAGCGGCATCTCCTGCGTCATCGCGGCGAATTTCGCCCGCATCTTCTACCGCAACGCTATCAACATCGGCCTCGCCATTTTGGAGTGCCCCGCCGCGAGCGCGGAGATCGAAAACGGCGACGAGGTAACAGTCGACTTCGACACCGGCGTCATCACAGACGTGACAAAGGGCACGACGTATCAGGCCGAGCCCTTCCCGCCGTTTATCAAGGACATGATCGCGCGCGGCGGCCTGATGGCCTCGCTCAAGGCAAAGGAGGCGGCGAAATGAACAAGACCATTGCCATCATCAAGGGCGACGGCATCGGCCCCGAGATCGTCACCGAGGCCATGGGCGTTTTAGACGCCGTGGCCGCGAAGTTTGGCCACACCTTCACCTACGTCGACGCGCCGATGGGCGGCACCGCCATCGATAAATTCGGCGTGCCGCTGCCGGATTCGAGTTTATCGACCTGCCGCAACGCGGACAGCGTGCTGCTCGGCGCGGTCGGCGGCCCGAAGTGGGACAATCAGCCCGCCGCCAACCGTCCCGAGCGCGGTCTGCTCAAGCTGCGCGAGGGCATGGGGCTCTATACAAATGTGCGCCCCGCCAAGATGTTCTCCGAGCTCTCCGCCGCCTGCCCGCTGCGCGCTGACATCGCGGAAGGCGGCATCGACTTCGTCGTCGTGCGCGAGCTCATCGGCGGCGTGTACTTCGGCGAGCACCGCACGGAAGAGGCGAACGGCGAGCAGAAGGCCACCGACATCATGGCCTACTCCGAGCACGAGATCAAGCGTGTCGCGCGCGTCGCGTTCGAGACCGCGCGCAAGCGCCGCAAGCGCGTCACCTCCATCGACAAGGCCAACGTGCTCGACACCTCGCGTCTCTGGCGCAAGACGGTCACAGAGGTCGCAAAAGACTATCCCGACGTCGAGCTTCGCCACATGTATGTCGACAACGCGGCGATGCAGCTCGTGCGTGACCCGAGCCAGTTCGACGTCATCGTGACCGAAAATCTCTTTGGCGACATCCTCTCCGACGAGGCGAGCCAGATCACGGGCTCGATCGGCATGATCCCGTCCTCCAGCATGGGCGACGGCACGAACGGACTCTACGAGCCCATCCACGGCTCCGCCCCGGACATTGCGGGACAGGACAAGGCGAACCCCATCGGCACGATCCTGGCCGCCGCAATGATGCTGCGCTACAGCTTCGACATGGCCGCCGAGGCCGACGCCATCGAGCGCGCGGTGGATAAAACGCTGCGCTCGGGCTTCCGCTGCGGCGACATCATGCAGGAAAACTGCCAACTCGTCGGCTGCAAGACCATGGGTGCGGAGATCCGCAGCCGTATCTGAAACGATCTCTTCCAAACTTCTTTATGAACCTCTCCTTTGATCCTCTGCATCGCGCGGCGATGCGAAAAAGGTTCCCAAGCCATTGGCTTGGGAACCTTTTTTCTTCCGCTGTCAAATTTTGCCGATCAGCACAACGATCCCGCCGACCGCGGCCGCGACAAGAAGGTACAGCGCTGTGGCCGCACTGCGCTTGGTGTAGACCGTCCGCCACGGCTTCCCATAGGGGACGCCCTCCATGCCCTCGATACGCCAGATCTTGCTGTGGCCGACCCACAGCAGGTCGATGACAAAGCCGTCGAACCAGTTCACGACCACAAGGAAGAGGTAGGTTTCAAAACTCGCGGTCTTAAAGTCCTTCACACCGTTCCATCCGGCGATGACCGCGATCAGCACGACGAAGATCACAAGGCAGAAGAACGTCATAAAGCGCTTGCCCTTGCGCAGCTCCTCAGTCTTGTCGGCGATGCCGCGCTTCTGCGCCTCGTCGAGATACGCGTCCGGGTAAAAATAGAGGCAGTTGCGCCCGCTGTCTCGCACCGCGCATTTGACCAGCGCGAGATAGTGCCGCGTACTTCTCCATCTTGTCTTGCGGTAGTGACGCCAAGTTCTCGCCGTCAGTCCCTACGACATAGAAATCGCCAACCAGCACGTCCTGTCCGAACCGGCGATCAGGCTCAAAGCCAATGAGCTTACCCTCATCGTACAGGAGCAGGTCTACGCCTTCTTCCACGCCGACCAACTGGATCAGGTGATGGTAGTCCTTCACTCCGCTGCTCACGGCTTCTTGCAGAGCCGACAACTCATTTTTCAGGGTGACTACTTCCGGTTTCTTATGAGGACTGACCTTGAGCACAGTGATTTCCTTCTCTTTGCACATAAACCATACCTCCGCTTTCAAAATTGGGATGGCATCGTACACGAGATTTTCTTGAATTGCAAGCCTTTTTTTGCTCAAACTTCTTGCAGAAGCGGTGCCTTGGTTATTGACTATTTTCCCTTAAAATGCCTTTGCCAGTCGTTGAAAATTTCACCCCTATCACTCTTTCCACAGGTTTTCGCGGCAAATACCGTGGGCACCCCTTAGAATTGCAAATGAACACTCTTTTCCAATCACCAATATCACAGTTACTTTAAGCCTCAATGTGTATAATAAATAAGATGACCATTCGCCCTTTTGTTTTAGGGTTTGTTTTGCTCATCTCTAAGAAAATAAGGGTTGAGATCATGCGGAGAGGGGGACTTATCATGAACGATATTCTAAAGCGGTTTTGTTGGTTGGACGACAAAATGACCGCCGGTATCGTCCGGCGGTCATTTTATCGTCTTAGCGCTATCTCGGCCTTCTGCGATCGTGCTCGGCGTAGTAGGCACGCTTGCTCCCGAGCATCTTCTCGTCCGCCTCGCGGACCAGCTCTCTTAGCCCGTTTGCCGCCTCGCAGACGGCGATGCCGTAGGAGATGCTGTAGCCCTGCGCGGCAAGGCTTTCAGAAACCGCCCGCATCCGCGCCTCGTATTCCGCCTCTGCCGCCGGCGCGGGAAACACGACGAACTCGTCGCCGCCGACGCGGTAGAGATCGTCCCTCGGAAACTGCTCCCGCAGACGCTCTGCGACCGCGTGCAGCAGCTGATCGCCCGCCTCGTGACCGCGCTCGTTGTTGATCTCGTGCAGGCCGTTCGCGTCGATATAAATGCAGGCGGCCGGAGCGATGACGCGCTGGTCGCTCTTGCGCAGACACTTCTCATAGGCGACACGGTTCATCAGGCCCGTGCCCTGGTCCGTAATGCTCATACGGTAAACGCCGCGCCGCGCCGAGGCGAGATACCAGACCATAAAACCAAGATAGCTCAGCAGCAGCGCGGTGACAATGATCGCCATCATCGAAAGCGTCTGCACCACGTCGCGCGTGCCCGCCAGCGCCTCAGCCTCGCTCACGCCGAGCACAACGCTCCAGTTGTTGATGCCGACCGGCTCGTAGTGCAGGTAGACCGTCAGCCCCGTGGAGCGGGATACGGTGCACATATCGCCGCCGATGCCGTTGGGGATTTTTTTCATCGCCTCCTCGTAGGTGTAGCCCTTGAGCATTTTGCGGCCACGCAGCTCCGAGATGTTGCCGAGCGAGTCATGCCAGGTATCCAGCAGGATGTCGCCGTTGTTGCCGTCCACAAGAAGGAGGAAGGCATTGCCGTTGTAGAGGTCGATCTGATAGTTTCGGGAAAGCTCCTGCAGGAGGACGACGCCGTAGAGGATGGCGACGGTCTCGCCGTCGCGCACCACCGGCACGACGTTGCGCACCACCAGCTTTTCCGGCGCAAAGTAGCTTGTCACGCGGTCTGAGATGTACGCGCCCCGCGCCGCCTCTGTTTCAAAATCGAATGTGCCGGAAACGTCATAGCGGGCGCCGTCGGTCAGCAGCAGCGTGCCGTCGGGCCGCAGCAGCGCGACGGTGGAGACAAAGGTCTCACTGAGGCTGAAGGATTTCATGATGCGCAGCACCGCGTCATTGTCACGCTCGTCATGCCCCGCGATCAGCTCCGCCATGGCGGAGAGGATGGTCTGATCCGCGTTCGCCGCGTCGACAAGATCCTTTGCGATCTGGCGCGTCGCGGTAGCCAATTCGTCAAAGGAGCGCTGTGTGATCTCACGATTCGCCCGCCGGACGAGGAAAAAGACCGAACAGAAGAGCAGCACGCCGATCAGGAGCGTGACCGCCACCATCATGCCTACTCGTTTTTTGTTGACCATGTTCATTTCTCCTTTATCCTTCCCCCCTGTCGCGCGCCGCCAGGCTGCGCAGGAAGGATTCCGCTTCGCGCCCGGGCAGGACGCGCGAGAAATAAAAGCCCTGAATGAAGTCGCAGCCCGCCGCAAGCACGGCGTCGCACGTTGCCTTGTCCTCCACGCCCTCGCACAGCACGCGGATGCCCATGTCGTGCGAAAGACGGATCATGCCCTCCAGCAGCGCGCGGGCACGCGGCAAGGCGGACTCGATCACGATGCTGCGGTCGATCTTCACGCCGTCGATTGGGTAGGTGCTCAGGTCGGAGAGCGAGGAATAGCCCGCGCCGATATCGTCCAGCACGATGCGAAGCCCCATCGCGTGCAGCCCCTCGATCGTCTGCAGCGCCGCCTCGCGGTCGTGCGCGTAGGAGTCCTCCGTCAGCTCCACCACAAGGCAGTCGCGCGTAAAGTCGTACTGCTCGACGATCTCGCGCACGCGCGCGAGGATCTTTTCGTCTGCGATGGACTGGCGCGTGAAGTTGCACGAGAGCCACAGCGTCCCGCGCCCCTCCCGCTTCCACGTCTGGAGCTGCACGCACGCGCAGCGGAGCATATAGAGATCCAGCTCGGTGATCGTGCCGGCGCGGATCATCAGGTCGATGTATTTTGAGGGCTTGAGCAGTCCCTCCTCCGGATTTTGCCAGCGCGAGACGGCCTCCGCGCCGACGACCGTGCCGGCGCGATCGACAACGAACTGGAGGTACGGCTCAAATTCGCCCTTTTCCACCGCCTTGCTCATGCTGCCGCGCAGACGCTCGAGCTGCTCGCTCTCGTCGATCATGCCGCGCGTGCTGAACGCGCAGGGCGTTTCCGTGCGGAACGCGTGGGCACAGCCCTGGCGCGCGTTGTAGAGCGCAGCCTCGGCGCTGCAGTCGGGGTTTTCCGACAGCGAGCAGATGCCCGCGCGGAACGCGCCGGCATATTCGGCGCGGAAGCCCGCAAGGTAGCCGTCCAGCTCGCGGATAAGCCCCTCGGCGCGCTGCTGTGCCGCCTCGCGGCTGCCGCACTGACACACGAGCGCGAACATCCCGCGCCCCACGCAGGCGAGGTATTCCTCGCGTCCGCAGTCAAGGCGCAGATACTCCGCCGCGCGGGAGAAGATCTCCTCGCGCTCCGCCTCGCCAAAGCGCCGTTCGAGCGAGGGCATATCGCAGCCGATGCAGAAGACATAGACGATGCTTCTGAGCGGGGCGGGGATGAGCGTTTCCATGCAGTTCAGATAATACCCGTCGTTGCCGATGCCGTAGCGCGGGTCGATGAGGGCGTTGGTCTTTTGCTCGGCACGCTTTTTTCGCGCAAAGACTATCAGCGCGACCGCCGCGGCAAGCATCGCCGCGATCAATGCGGCGAGCGTAATGAGCCACCTGGTACGGTAGGCTTCCGCGCCGCTGCTATTCATATAGTCTGCCAGGACGCCGATGCTCTCCGCGCCGGAGAGGTCCTCCAGCGCTTGTGCAAGCGCGCCGGCCAGTTCCGGCGTGAGTGCGTTGGTAAAGCCAACATATATCGCGCGCTCTGCGCCGTCATGTTCTATCGTGCAGAGCAGCACTTGACGGCGCATCGCGCCGCTGTCGACCGTGCCGGAGGGATAGGCGGAAATAATGTCCGCCTGCCGGTTCTCCGCCTGCTGCGCCTGCGTTGTGTTCTTGCTGTACGGAAGATAGACAAGATCGTACCCTGTCTGCTCACTCAGGCGCTCGTACAGCTCCGGCAGCAATCCGACATAGCATTCTCTGCCGCGGTCATAGGACTCGATGGGATAGAGATTGGCGTTTCCCGAGATCAGAAGCGTCTCCCTCGCGCTTGCATCCTGCATACAGCACAGCAGCGCTCCGATCGTCAGCACGGCGCAGAGCGTGATTTCCAAGAGCTTTTTTCGGCGCACAGGCGACACCCCCCTTTATTTCAAATCGATCTTGCGGCGCTCGATGCGCCCCCAGCTGAGTTTTTTCTTCCTATAGCCGATAAAGGCCGTGCAGCGCACCCATGCGAGAATAAAGCGCAGGAACACCAGCTCAAAGAGACACAGACAGACGGCCTTGAGGCCGTCGCCGAACGAGAGCGTGAGGTCCGCCGTGTAGATGCGCGAGAAGAAGGCGGTAAGCGTCAGAACCGAGCCGAACACGGCGTAGATCAGGAAAAAGAGCAGCATGAACGGCACGTTGATGAGGTCGCACCACCATGCGAGCACCATCGTGAACACGCCGAAGACCTCGATAAACGGCGAGAGCAACTCATAGATGAGGAAATAGAGATAGGATACAAAGCTCACCGCGCCGAACCTGTGATTGGAAAACATGACGCGATGCTTGTACATACTCTGGAACAGGCCCAGATGCCAGCGCTTGCGCTGCTTGCACAGATCGCGCAGCCGCTCGGGCACCTGCGTCCAGCAGATGGCGTCGGTGGCGTAGCGGATGGCATAGTCGATGCCGTTGATTGTGCAGTATTCGTGCAGCTTGACCACCAGCTCCATATCCTCGCCCATGGTCTTGTTGTCGTAGCCGCCCACGGCGATGACCGTGTCCTTTTTGAACAGTCCGAACGCGCCGGAAATGATGAGCGAGCCGTTGAAGCGGTCAAAGAGGATGCGCGAGGCGAGGAAGGAGCGGTCGTACTCCAGCACCTGCATGAAAGCGAGGATGCTGCGCGGCAGCCGGTAATGCTTCACCCGTCCGTTTTCCAGCTCAACATCGTTGGAGATGCGGACGATGCCGCCAACCGCCACCACATTGCCGTTTTCCAATATCGGCTGGGCGATGCGGCGCAGAGAGTCGTACTGCAGAACGGAGTCCGCGTCCATGCAGATAAAGTACGGGAAATTTGCGGCGTTGATGCCCATGTTCAGCGCGTCTGCCTTGCCGCCGTTCTTTTTTCGGATGAGTGTCACCGGTACCTTCTGTGCGCGTGTCTCATAGACGTATTCCTCGCGCTGACAGTTGATCTGCCGGCGAATGGGCCGGTGAACAAGGTGCATATCAAATGTCTCGGCCAACACCTCCGAGGTGCGGTCCTTCGATCCGTCGTCCACCACAATGATCTCATAGGCGCGGTATTCCAGCGTCAGCAGCGAGCGCACGGTGTCTGCCACGGTGACCTCCTCATTGTAGGCAGGAACGATGATACTGATGGGCAGGTAGTAATCCGAGGGCAGAATGCTTTTGAACATTTCCTGCCGGCGGTGCTTGTACAGCTCAAGTGAGCCGACGACGACCGACAGAAACAGAAAGGTCGAGTAGCCGATCAGATAAGCGATAAAGAAATAGCCCACCCACTCAAGAAACAGCTTTATACCGTCGTACATACTGCGTCCTCCTTTCGCTCCTCCAGCTCCCGCACATCAAAGCGATAGCGCAGGATCTCGGAGGCGTAGCGGTCGTGCCCCTCGATCACGTCGATCAGATCGCGGTAGCCGAAGCCGAGCTGCTCCAGACTTTTTGACGCGTTGAAGCGGATATACCAGTTGGGATGATAGAGGTTCCTCTCCAGCACCGCCGCAGTCTCCGCCCCGGGATAGCTCGCCAGCACCGACGAGGCGATGGCTGCATACTCCCAGCGCGCGTTTTCCGAGGGCGTCGCATAGCGCAGCAGATCGGCGTAGGCGGGCGGATAGGGATAGCGGCCAAGATAGCGCAGACAGGCAAAGCGCACCTCGTCGTCCTGCGCGGGATCGTTGAGGAGCGCGTGTATTTTCTCGCAGTATGCGCCGGAGGAAAAGCGGAAATAGTTGAGCAGCGTCACCTGCATCCACGGCTGAAACGCATCAAACGCCTCCCAAAGCGCGTCGGCAAGCTCCCTTGTGTCGCCCGTGTAGTTCAGCAAGCCGTCGGAGAGGAGCTTGCTGTGATAATAGAGGCTGCTTGCGTCGATGATCCGCAGCGCACGCACAAGGACGGCGGGATCGCCCGCCGTGTAGAGCGCCTGCATGGCATTCTCGCGGCAGTAGATGCTCGATTCATGCAACAGGTCGAGCAGCATCGTTTTCAGCGCCTCGTTCTCCTGCCCGTCGAGAAGCCGGTATTTCCGGATGATATACGGAAATACGCCGCCTCGATCTCATCGCGGCGGCAGTAATCCTCTGCCAGCGCGATCATCACACCGTTAAGCGCCGTCAGATAGGAGCGGGTCAGCTCTGGCCGCCTCACGCACAGGCGCTCCAGCGCGGCGTCAAAGGCCGCCATGCCGTTCACGCGGCGCAGTCTGCGCTCCATGAAGCGCAGATGCCTCTCGCTGACCGCTCCGGTCTCCGCGAGACGGTCAAGCTCCTGCGAGACCGTCAGCTCAAGGCGGATGCCGTCGCGGAAGGACCGATGCTCCCTGCGCTGCGAAAGGAGCGCCGTTACAATGTTAAAGAGGATCATGCCGGCGCAGATGCCGAGATAGACGTAGATCAGGATTTGAACAAACACCGGCGTTCTTCCTTTCTCGTGTATTTTACTGCCAGAGCTTTTGCAGAATGTAGTACGAGGGCTTGAGCCGCTCGTGATAGCTGACCGTATTGCCCCAGCCCTTGAGCGCCGCGGGATAGATCGGCGTGCGCTCCTGCGCCGCGCCGTCGGTAAGACCGAGGTACATCGTGTCGATGGTGATGTAGTCCACACCGTAGTTTTCATAGTAATCGTCGTGGATGGTCATGCGCGAGGGGTCTGAAAAGTTCAGAAGCTGCCAGGGAAGCTTCAGCTCCACATAGTCGCCCGCGAAGATGAAGTCCGCGAGGGAATCGTAGTCCGGCGCGGCGGGGTTCGCGTTGCCGTAGGCAAGATCGCCCGTCTCGTAGGTCTCAGAGCTTGCCTGCCAGTTGCCCGTGAGCAGCGGCGTCGCCGTCTGGAGCATCAATTCGATGGGCTTGAAAAGCGGTGTGTCCGCGTCGGGCGGGTCAAGGTAGGCGTCCGCGTCGTGCGTTTCGTGGTAGAACATGGCGCGCAGCACCTCGTAGCGCTCCTGCACCAGGAGGCGGCTGTTGTCCCTGCCGTCGATGGCGAGGACGAAGTCCACCGGGTCCTCAAAGCGCAGGCCGAAGTTTTCGCAGTAGGTGCTGCCCGTCTTGGGCGTGGTGTCGATGGGGATGTAGAGCGTTTTCTGTCCGTTCGCAAAGCCCTTTTCATAGGCGAGCAGATAGATGAACTTCTCGTCGTATTTCATCGAAAGGGCGCGCGTGCCGGTATCGAAGAGTTTATCCTCCTCCGTCCACTCCGAGAGGTCGCCGTCCACATAGCAGACGCTTTCCTCCTCGCCGGGGTCGAAGGAGAGCAGACCGAAATACTGCTCGTTGGTCTGATAGTCGCTCCAGTAGGGCGTGCGCTGCAGGTTCACCGCGTGCATGGTGTTCCAGGTGCGCTTGAACCACTCGTCCTGCCAGGTAAAGACGCAGCCGCCCGCGCAGTTTGCCGCGGTGATGTCGCGCCAGCAGTCCACGAGCGCCTGCCCCTGCTCCTGCTCGGACATATGGCCCTGATTGCGTCCGGTGTTCCGGTCGATCTGCGCCATGCCGCGCCCGGTGGAAACGCCGAACTCGGAGATGACGACGGGCATCGTATGATGCCGCCGCAGGGCGCGCAGATAGGCAAGGTAGGTGTTCGCCGCGCCGGTCTCATCGTAGAAGTCCAATCGGCGCAGCACGGAACCGATGGGCGTGCCGGGACCGGTCTCCGCACGGGAGATGACGGCCTTGCCGTCCCAGATGGGCGTGCGGTCCATCGCCGCGGGGTTGAGGATATAGTTGAGATAGTCGGGATAGTAGGGATACACATGGTAGGAGGCAAACTGACCGGCGAGGAAGGCATCCTCAGTGCGGATGTGCTCCACGTCCACCTGCGCGCACTTCATAAAGAAAGTCGTGATATCCTCCGGATAGAGGAACGGATCGGTGGTCGGCCAGTTGGAAAACGCCACAAGGCGCTGGGTCTTGTAGCGGCGGCTTTCATATGAGACGATCCGGTCGCCCACCTGCGCGAGCATGGATTCAAAGGCGGAGGCGTCCTCCGTCGCGGAGAGGTACGTTCCCTGATAGGGCGGCAGATCGGGGTATTTGTGGTTGGTGTAGGTGACGGTCACATCCTCCCACTCCACACCGAGAATATAGCCGATGACCCAGCGGGAAACATCCTTATTGTAAAAGCCCGATCCCGTGCCCCGCCCGAGCGAGATCTTCTTGTTGCCGTGCAGAACGTCGACCAGTGTGCGCCCGTCCCTGACGAAGGTCTCAAGAAAGTCCTTGTCATAGGCGTCGCGGTGGGAGTTTTGGATATAGTCGTTCACCCATACGCCGTGGATGAGCCAGAGCGGTTCCTCGTTCGCCTCCTCGCGCGCGGTGTTGTACTCGTAGAAGGCGTTATAGAAGTCGTCGTGGAGCGTAATGTAGACGCGCACGGTGTTCGCGCCCATCTCCTGCATCTGGGCAAACCAGCGCAGATAGGTCTCCTTGCTGACGGCGTAGTCCGTCGCCCACTCGCCCGGGATGCCCACGCCGAGGTTCACGCCCTTGACGGTGAACTCCTCCGGTCCTGCGCCGCGGTCCATATAAAGGTGCTGCGCGTCGGTGGACATGAAAGCGCTGACCGGCGCGTCCGGCTGAAGGTCGATGTACCAGCCGAGGTAGTAGCGCGCGGTGTCGTAGGCGAGATAGCCTAAGATCAGGGCGGTGAGCACGATGAGAAATCTTTTCAAGCCGCCGCCCTCCTTTCTCGATGGTGTGGTGGTTCAGTGGTTGAATTTCTTGTTTTTGGATTCGTGGCTGTACTGGCGAAGAATGTCGATATTCTCGTCCATCCACGCGCCGCGCTTGATGCAAAAGCGCTTCATCTGCGCGACGGCAGCCGCGTGTGAGTGCGGGTTGCGCCATGCGGGAGATACCATGTTCTTTTCCAGCGTGTAGCCCCAGACGGAGAAATTGCGGTCGATGGCGGGGCCGAGCCATGCGGTAACGTCGTCCATGTAGGCGCAGAGATACTCGTCGCTGAGGATGCCCTGACGCAGCTCGCGGTAGCGGTCGATGACGGCGTTTATGAACTTCTCGTCTTTGCTGAGCATATAGTACCAGACATTGTATTGCAGCTCAAAATGCTGCGGCTCTGCGACCGGATGACTGTAGTTGTCACAGGCGGAGTTGAAGTCCCAGATGCACATTTTGTATTTGCCGCGCACATCCCTGTAGATATAGGTGGAAAGCCAGCCCGCATCATAGTTGCAGGTAAACTCGTTGAGGATAAAGTAGTCCACGAAAGAGCTCATGTCCGCCTGCTCCCACCATGCATAGGGCTCGGTATCATAGTCATAGGAGTAGAGTGACTTTTCAAAGTCGGAGAAATCCTGTGCGATCCACGCCGCGCGCTCCGGCGTGAGCCATTTTGTTCCCGGATAGACGATGTCCATATCCTGCAGATTTCGCAGGGCGTATTGGGAGAAGGTCTCGATGTTTTTGACCTCGTTGCCGCTGCCGCGGTCAAGGCGCAGAGCATAGCTCGTCTGCACGGTGTCCTTCGACGGCTCCGTGAGCTTCAAGCGGGCATCCGCGCCGGAGCTGACAGTCTCCGTCATAACATAAAGCCCCTGATACACTCCGTTGAGCAGCACCTCGCAGAAGCGCACATTCGGCGCGTAGTCCATGATCTCGCCCGCAAGATTGTACCACATATAATTGCGGATGAGCGTCTTATCGAGGTACGGCCCATGCAGCGCCCACTCGTCGAACGCGTCCATGCCCAGCATGGCGACATCGCGCGAGGCCGCACCGTCGTCCGTCAGCGTCTTGACAAGATAGCTGTGCTTATCAAAATAGCGCGAGGAGTTGCCTCGCACTCGAATGTCAATGACGCTCTGAAGCGTCGGCGTGTCGGCGGGGTGATTGTTGCCCTCGGCATGATCCACCACCGAGACGGACGCGCGCAGCAGCGTACTGCCGTCTGCGGTCGTGGTGAAAGCATCGTCCTCACGGCCGCTGCCGCCGCTCTGGATGGGCACGCCCGGGATCGCCTCTCCGCCTGTGTCGATGAGCACGAGCGGCAGATGCGTGCAGAGCGTCTCGCCGTCATGCTCGGCACAGGGTGTATAGGCGGGGCGCTCAAGATGCTGATGATAGCGTGGGTGCTCATCGGTCAGCACGGCTGACAGGTTTGTTGCGGATAGAAGGAGCAGCAGCGCACAGGCCGCAAGAGCCATTCGCTTGTATTTCATGTTCGTCTCCGCTCCCCTCTTTCCGGTTTCTCAGTTCGACACCTCGTCGTTCTGCATGACAAGATTGACATAGTCGATGCTTCCCAGCGAATAGATGCTGCCGGGAATGTCCGGCGTTGTCTGCTCCGCGCGGCGCAGGAGCTTTTGCGTGATCTCGTAGATCAGTTCGACCGTATCCTCCGTCGTGTTTTCCACACGCAGCGTCGCTTTGGCGCGAAAGAGCTTGTAGACCTGCGCCTTGATCGGCTCCTGCTTGCTGCGGTGGGCGCGGATGATGAGCAGCAGCCGGTTATCGCTCTTGATGCAGCCGAGCAGCAGGATCACCGCGAAGGTCACGGCGCTGCCGATGCAGGCCACGGCATAATCGCCCACGCCGCAGCAGATGCCGACAATGATGGACCAAAAAATATAAACCGTATCGCGCGAGTCCTTGATGGCGGTGCGGAAGCGGACGATGGACAGCGCGCCCACCATACCGAGAGACAGCGCAATGTTGTTGCCGATGACGGTCATGACCGTCCCCGTCAGCACCGCGAGAATGACGAGTGAGGCGTTGAACTTGCGGCTGTAGATCGTCCCGCGGTGGGAGATGGCGTAGGACAGGAAGATAAAAAAGCCCAGCACGGCGGCAAGGACGATATTGAGCAGAATATCCTCCCACGACATATCGCGGGGTGTGGTAAAAAGGTTCAGGATCTGTTGTCTCATGGTATTTTCCTCCTATAGCCTCGTCTGACATCCGTTTTGGCGGGCAAGCACATATTTGCTGACAGAAAGCTCACTGCGATCCACGCTGTTGATCAGCTCGCGAAGATAATCGAGCAGAAAGCCGTTGTACTTGACCTCAAGCACCACGCAGTACGGATCGAGCACGGGGTTCATGTTCAGCCGCGGCGAAAAGAGGTCGAAGCAGCTCTCGACGGAAACAATGCGGCTGTCAAAGGTAATGCGTATTTTGTTCTCCTTGGCGATAAATGCCTTGCGGTTGTATTCTACGATCGTTTTGGGGCGATAGCACCGGCTGTGCATCAGCGCGTAGCACTCCGCGGCAAAAGACTCCGGATACCGCAGCAGCGGCGCGTAGTCGCCGCGCGTGAGCGCTTGGGCATCCTCCCGTGTCACGCGCAGAGAGCGCTTGAGCTGACTTGCGCCCTGCTTCTGCTTCATCTCCAGCATGGCGAAGTCTGCCGCCGGATCATAGCAGCGCAGGCGCAGCTTGCGCCGCAGCTCTACGCCCGCAGCCTTTTCGTGGAAGTCCCTGTCGTCGAGCGTATCGAAGTAAAGCGAGCGGACAGGGTAGCCGCTTATGCCGTTGTGCGGGTCCTCGTGCATGACCTGCGCGAGCCGATGGCAGGCTTGCAGCGCCTCCGGCAGCGAGATCAGATATTTCTTTTCCTCGCGGAACACGCGGTTCACCGATGCTCCCTCCTTTCGCAGAGAAAAAAACTGACCGCAGTCCTGCTAAGGCAATACCGCAGCTTTCACTGCGCGGTGTTTCCTTAAAAGAGTGCGGTCGGTCGATCATAGGGGCTCTCCCGCTCAGACATATGGCCCTGCAGCATAGTCTTTCGACGATTTTCTATCTTAAACGATTATACAGGGCTGCGCCGCATAAGTAAAGTCCTTTCTGGCATTTCCGGCATTTGGCGTGTGCCGTCGCTAGTGCGGCGGAAGTCCTCTCGTGCGCGGGAACCGGATGGGATCACCTCACGAAATAATTATAACACCGCCATGAGCAAAACGCAAGAAACGCAGTAATTGCAATGGTTCCCAGCCTGTAGGACTACAATACATATTGGACAAGTGAATAAAAAGATATGAGGAACATGGT
>OKSM01000519.1_pt1 | contig 13698 bp, 10 predicted proteins | sample 1606281 | NCBI WGS metagenome assembly OKSM01 (sample SAMEA3879549, study PRJEB24766) | human gut metagenome | biome: human-associated habitat; feature: feces | place: USA | collected 1985/1987
ATATTTTTTTGCTGAAACTATCAGATGAAGTATATAGGAAAAGTAGAATTGCTGGCAGGATGGTTCCGACAAATGAAAATGGAATCACATATGGAGAGTCTTTGCCAAGCAGGGAATATGCAAGTATGGCCCATACAGTGAAGAATATAGCGTAAAGTCCATAGAACAGAACCGTTTTTTTGATCGGATATTTTCGTTCTGTCATAGAAGCAAACCAGATGATATGTGCTACAACAGTGAGCATTGAGGTAACAGCCAGATGATTCATTGTATCATTACATCTCCTTCAGAGTGATCGAACTGCTGCTGAGTTCGGAATTGATAATTTGAGTATACCGTATCGTTAAGGGGATGTCCACTTTATTATTTTTCTAAAAATGATTGGAAGAGTCAGATTTATAGTGTATGATAAGAATGCAGGGTTAAGCTGTCAGAATTTACAACAGGAGGTTTACATCATGGAAAAAGCAAGAGTGTATTATACTGATTTCCGGGCGAAGCTTGGCGAAGGTCTTCCAACGAAGCTGAAACGTCTGATGAAGAAAGCAGGAATCAGTGAGATTGACATGGAGAATAAATTTGTGGCGATCAAGATGCATTTTGGAGAGATGGGGAATATCAGTTATCTCCGTCCGAATTATGCCAAGGCGGTTGTTGATGTCGTGAAGGAGCTTGGAGGAAAGCCATTTCTTACAGATTGTAATACACTATATCCGGGCAGTAGAAAGAACGCACTGGAGCATCTTTACTGTGCATGGGAGAATGGATTTACACCGTTGAGTGTCGGATGTCCGGTGATTATCGGAGACGGCCTGAAGGGAACGGATGATATTGAAGTTCCGGTACAGGGAGGAGAGTACATAGAGAAAGCGAAGATCGGACGTGCCGTGATGGATGCGGATGTATTTATTAGTCTGACGCATTTTAAAGGGCATGAGACGACAGGCTTCGGCGGTACGATCAAGAATATCGGAATGGGATGTGGTTCCAGAGCCGGTAAGAAGGATCAGCATTCTGTTGGTAAGCCGACGATCAATCAGGAAGCCTGCAGAGGATGTAAGAGCTGTCTGAGAGAGTGTGCGAATGACGGCCTGATTTATGATGCTGATGCAAGAAAGATGTCTATTGATCTTGAACATTGTGTTGGCTGTGGAAGATGTATCGGGGCATGTAACTTTGATGCAATTTCATTTATGGACAGTGCGGCAACCAAGGTATTGAACTGTAAGATGGCAGAGTATACAAAGGCGGTTGTGGATGGAAGACCGAACTTCCATATTTCACTGATCGTTGATGTATCACCGAACTGTGATTGTCATCCGGAGAATGATGCACCGATCCTGCCGAATATCGGTATGTTTGCATCTTTTGATCCGCTGGCATTGGATCAGGCATGTGCAGATGTCTGTCTTAGCGCGACACCGTTGCCGCACAGTCAGCTTGCAGATCGTATGGAAGAAGAGAATTTCTGCGATCATCATGATCATTTTGAGAATACAACACCGAATTCAGAGTACAAGACTTGTCTGGCACATGCAGAGAAGATCGGTCTTGGAACAAGAGAGTATGAATTGATCTATATGAAATAAATGTCAGATAAAAGACGTATTGTAGCAAATGGTTACTGTTCACTCCCGTGTCAATCACTTTGCTGATTGACACGGAGGATGTGTGTTTTGACTTGAATGCATCTCGCCCCATCGCCAAAGGCGATTTAAAATGGCGAGATGCGTTGCTGGTCGCACATCGTGTGAACAGTAACAGCAAATAAGCTTTACAATAAAAATGTTTTAGGAGGAATTGAAGATGAGTGAATTAAGAGTTGAGAGAAAAAAAAACATGGCTGGTGGAAAGGGACACGTTATCATCAAGCACATTCTGGAAGATAAGGAACTGAACGGAAAGTGCAAGATGTATGCAGAAGTTACACTGGAGCCGGGATGTTCTCTTGGATATCATGAGCATCACAACGAGAGTGAGACATATTATATCCTTCGCGGGGAAGGAAATTATGATGACAATGGACGTATCCGCCCGGTAAAGGCAGGAGATATGACATTTACACCGGATGGAATGGGACACGGACTGACGAATACAGGGGATACAGATCTTGTATTTATGGCACTGATCATTTTGGATTAATGCATCGTATTTTTTGAGACTGGCCCATAAATTTTAAAAGTGCATCCGGCAATGATTTCGTAATTGATTTCATTGCCGGGTGCACTTTTTGTAAAGGGAATATTGTGTTCTAATTGGAACTTTTGTATTTTCTGATCAGGCAGGAGATGACTCCGGCGGCACATAGTCCAAACAATACATTGTGGAGGGAACCGTATACATCAAGAGCTCCTTTCACTCCGTAGATCACTTCCGGTGAATCAGGGAGCAACGGGCTGAAGAGGAATGCGGCATAGGAAACCGCAAATACAAGGATAAAAGACCACAGGCCTCTTCCGGTATCTTCTCTCCAGCTGGAGACTCCGTCACGTACGCGGACGCGTGTCATTGACCAGAGAAGGGAGATGAATTCGAAGAACAGGAAGAGGGCAGCTACACATAAGTAAGCGGCCAGAGTCTGGGAAATCTTCTGCGTCTGGATTGCCTCCTGGATATCTCCGTACGGTGTGCTTGCACGGTAAAAGTTGTAGAGTACAAATGCTGTTGTGGCCAGAATTAACACAATAGAAAGCTGCTGAAGCAATGTGCTTGTGAGCCTTGATAATGCCTTTCCGCCTTTTTTGATCGGTGCGGCAAGTTTTACTCCGCCACCGGAACGTTTCCTGCCGGAGGAGCGTCTGTCGTAGTCACGATCATTATATGGATTATTATATGAATCATTATAAGGATTGTTGCGATTTGATCTTCTGTTGGAAGTGTTATAATCGTCCTCATAATAATCATCCTCATAATCTGCATCATCATCTTCATAATCATCGTCATATTCAGGAAGTACTTCTTCGAACTGGCTGTCATCGGAATCGTTAAAGTTATCTCGGTAATCGTCTGCGTTCATAACGATTGTCTCCGTGTTAGAATCAGGTCTGTTTATTTGTTTTGTATCTTCAGAAGTATGAAAATTGATTTCTGGATCTTCTTCATATGTAACTTCAAAATCGTCATCGAAAATGTCTGAGAAATCATTCTTCGGGCTCATATCATTTACCTCACTTTCCATTTGAAACCATGTCGTTGCATGTATCTCACTATGTTATAACGTTTTCCGTGTTTTCTCAACCCTTTCAAATATGAATTTAAAAATTTTTAAGATTTTCAGTGTCTGAAATATCTGTTATACTGGAAGGGCGATGTGATTGATAAAAATGCAGAAAAACAGAAAGCAGGGAAAAGAATGAACTTAATTAATATAGAACATATTTCTAAAATATATGGGGAGAAAGTGATTTTTGATGATGCATCGTTTGGTGTTCAGCAGGGGGATAAGATCGGGATTGTTGGGATTAACGGAACCGGAAAGTCAACTTTTTTGAAGGTGGTTGCGGGAGAGGAAGTGCCGGATGAGGGGCAGGTTGTTCGTCAGAATGGTCTGAAGATTGCTTTTGTTCCGCAGAATCCGACATTTCCGGAGGGGATGGATATCCGTTCCTACGCACTTCAGGATGCAGATGCGGAGAGCTGGCAAGTGGAAAGTAATTTGACGGAACTTGGGATCACGCAGTGGGATCAGAAGATTGACACTTTATCCGGGGGACAGAAGAGACGTGTGGTTCTTGCGAAGATACTTGCAGGAGACTTTGACGTACTTCTTCTGGACGAGCCGACGAATCATCTGGATCAGGAGATGATTTCCTGGCTGGAAGATTATCTGAGATCTTACCGTGGAACTGTTCTTATGGTAACACATGACCGCTATTTCCTTGATCGTGTGACGAACCGTATCCTGGAGCTGAGCCATGGAAAGATGTATGGATATGATGCGGATTATTCCGGATTCCTTGAATTGAAGGCGCAGAGGGAAGAGATGGAGCTTGCAAGTCAGAGAAAGCGTCAGAGTATCCTTCGGATGGAACTGGAATGGGCGAAGCGTGGATGCCGTGCGAGAACGACAAAGCAGAAGGCAAGACTGGAACGTCTGGAAGCGTTGAAAGCAGGAAAAGCACCTGTGACGGATCAGACGGTGGAGCTTGATTCTGTAGAGACAAGAATGGGCAAGAAGACGATCGAACTTCATCATGTCAGCAAGCGTTTTGGGGAGAAGAAGATTCTGGATGATTTCAGTTATATTGTGCTTCGCAATCAGCGGCTTGGAATTATCGGACCGAACGGCTGTGGAAAATCTACGATTCTTAAGATGATCGCAGGTGTACTCAAGCCGGATGCAGGAGAGATTGAGATCGGTGAGACGATCAAGATCGGATATTTCGCACAGGAAGAACAGCATATGGATGATTCCCAGCGTGTGATCGATTATGTGAAGGATATTGCGGAGTATGTGACGACAAAGGACGGACAGATCAGTGCAAGCCAGCTTCTGGAGCGGTTCTTATTTACACCGGATATGCAGTATGCACCGATTGGTAAGCTTTCCGGAGGGGAGAAGAGAAGGCTTTATCTTCTTGGTGTTCTTGCGGAGAATGCGAATGTTCTGTTGTTTGACGAGGCCGGAAATAATCTGGATATCCCGACACTTACGATCCTTGAGGACTATCTGAATTCATTTACAGGAATCGTGATCACCGTATCACATGACAGATATTTTCTGGACAATGTAGTTGACCGTATCTTTGAACTGGACGGAAACGGCGGGATCCGACAGTTTGAGGGAGGATACACGGATTATGTAGAGGCGAAGAAACGCAGATTCGGAGAGGAAAGCAAAGTTATCACAGGAAAGTCTGAAATGAAACCGGCAGAGAAGTCCACAGAAGAGGAGACGCAGGAGAAGAAGACGGGAAAGAACTGGAAGGATGGACAGCGTCAGAAGGTGAAGTTTTCGTTCAAGGAGCAGCGAGAGTATGAGACGATCGATGAGGAGATCGCAAAGCTGGAAGAAAAGATAGCCTCTCTCGACCGTCAGATTGCCGCAAATGCAACGAATTCAGTGAAACTGCGTGAGCTGATGGAAGAGCAGGAGAAGGTAAGAGAGCAGCTCGAAGAGAAGGAAGAGCGCTGGATGTATTTGAATGAACTGGCAGAGGAATTTGGTCTGTGATGAAAAATCTCAAAAAAGAGGGTTGACAAAGCCGGTTCTAGTTGTTAATATTAAGTAAGTAAAAAACAGAACGCACTCTGTTTTATACAAATCATGGAAGGAGCGAACCAGTCATCTAAGTCAGTCATAATATTTTCGCTTCCTGAAGTGAGAAAGAGAGGATACATATGAGAAGTCAGGTATTTTCACTGCTCGTAGATAACAATTCAGGTGTTTTGAGCAGAATTTCAGGACTCTTCAGCCGTCGTGGATACAGCATTGACAGTATTACGGCAGGTATGACAGCAGATCCTAGATTTACAAGGATTACAATTGTTTCATCCGGTGATGAGCAGATCCTATCACAGATTGAGAAACAGCTCCGTAAGCTGGAGGATGTTGTGGATATCAAGGCTTTGAAAGCGGAAGAGTCAGTCTGCAGAGAGCTGATCATGGTGAAGCTTCGTGCGAATGCCGCACAGCGTGGTGAGATTATCTCGGTTGCGGATATTTTCAGAGCAAAGATCGTAGATGTGGAAGAAGATTGTCTGATCATTGAATTGACAGGTACACAGAATAAGCTAGAAGCTTTCTTGAATCTTCTGAAGGATTACGAGATACTTGAACTTGCAAGAACCGGAATTACAGGACTTGCAAGAGGCAGCAAGGATGTTGCATTTTTCTGATCCGGTCAGGATCGGAGAACCGCAGGGAGAACTTGTAGAACAGATAAAGCTAGTAAAGGGCAAGACCTTTCACTATATAGGATACCCCCGAAGAGATCGGGAGCATTCTACTCTATATTTTAAATTCATTTAGGAGGAATGCAAAATGGCAGCAAAAATTTATTATCAGGAAGATTGTAACCTTTCTCTTCTCGAAGGACAGAAGATCGCTATCATTGGATACGGAAGCCAGGGACATGCACATGCGCTGAACTTAAAAGAGTCAGGATGTGATGTTATCATCGGTCTGTACGAGGGAAGCCGTTCCTGGAAGAAAGCAGAAGAGCAGGGATTCAAAGTATATACAGCAGCTGAAGCTGCAAAGCAGGCTGACATCATCATGATTCTGATCAACGATGAGAAACAGGCTAAACTTTACAAAGAAGACATCGAGCCAAACCTTGAAGAAGGTAACATGCTTATGTTCGCTCATGGATTCAACATTCACTTCGGAACAATCGTACCACCAAAGAATGTTGATGTTACAATGATCGCACCTAAGGCACCGGGACATACAGTAAGAAGCGAGTATCAGGCTGGAAAAGGAACACCTTGTCTGGTAGCTGTAGAGCAGGATTACACAGGAAAAGCTCTTGACAGAGCACTTGCTTATGGTCTTGGAATCGGTGGAGCAAGAGCCGGAGTTCTTGAGACAACATTCAGAACAGAGACAGAGACAGACCTCTTCGGAGAGCAGGCTGTACTTTGTGGTGGTGTATGTGCACTTATGCAGGCTGGATTCGAGACTCTTGTTGAGGCTGGATATGATCCGAGAAATGCATACTTTGAGTGTATCCATGAGATGAAGCTGATCGTTGACCTGATTTACCAGTCAGGATTCGAAGGAATGAGATACTCTATCTCTAACACAGCAGAGTATGGTGATTACATCACAGGACCTAAGATCGTTACAGAAGATACAAAGAAAGCTATGAAGAAAGTTCTTTCTGATATCCAGGATGGAACATTTGCAAAAGACTTCCTGCTTGATATGTCTGAAGCAGGTGGACAGGTTCACTTCAAGGCTATGAGAAAACTTGCTGCTGAGCACCAGTCAGAGAAGGTTGGAGCTGAGATCAGAAAGCTTTACAGCTGGAGTGATGAGGACAAACTGATCAACAACTAATCAGTTGTCTGAGATTATAGAATAAGATAATAGAAGACCGGTACTTTCAGGTTAAGACTTGGAAGTGCCGGTCTTTTTGACTGAGGTGTCGTGCAGCAGCCAGGCATCTTTAAAATGCTACGCATTTTATCGATGTGGCGTATCCGCCACATAGTTCTGAACGTATAACAAAAGGCGCATCTGCCATGACGGTAGCAGATGCGCCTGAAAATTCTATTCTCTATTTATAATTAAGCGATAGAGTCAACAGCTTTGGAAAGACGAGCGATCTTTCTGGAAACTGTTTTCTTGTGATAAACACCCTTGCTTCCAGCTTTGGAAATCTCAACGATTGCTGTGTGAAGAGCAGCCTTAGCAGCCTCTACATTCTTCTCAGCTACAGCTGTCTCTACTTTCTTTACAGCTGTTTTAACCTTAGATTTGATTGCTTTGTTTCTAGCAGCTTTTGTCTCTGTTACTAAAATTCTTTTCTTTGCAGATTTAATATTAGCCAATGTGTGCACCTCCAAAATATTCTATCATATGATTTTCAAATGTGATTCATGTGTTCAATAGACTCGGACACGGACGTTCTATCGAAACATACTCATTTATTCTAGTCCAACAAACGTGTTCTGTCAATACATATTTTACAAAAAAATGTTAAAAATAGGCTGTAATAAAACGAATCGTGGTTACAGTATACAAGAATCTATAACCTGACACGGAGAAAAGGGAGGCTATGATGAAAAATTACAGTGTGCGTACGGATCTTGCACTTGAGGAGAAGGAACGTTTTGCATCGGACAATGTAGAAGTGCAGGGAGTTGTTCTGGAGGAAGAGTATGACGAGGAGAATGAGATCCGGCTGACCCGTGTGGTGATCGAGACGGAGAATGGAGCGAAGATCATGGGAAAACCGACAGGCATTTATCTGACACTGGAATCTCCGGATCTGGCATTGGAGGTGGAAGAAAATAGCAGGGTATTACAGGAACGGATCTGTGATTGCATCCGGGAATTGATTTTTCATAAAATTTCCTGTGAAGATGGAAAAGAATTAAAGATTCTTTTTGTCGGGCTCGGTAACAGAGCGGTGACACCGGATGCGCTTGGTCCTTATGTTGCAGATCATCTGGAGGTAAACCGGCATATAGTAAAAGAATACGGAAAATATGCGATGCATACGGAGCAATTGATTGTTCTTAGTGCAATTGTTCCCGGCGTGATGGGACAGACGGGGATGGAAACGGCGGAGATTGTTCGTGGAATTGTCCATGAGACGAAGCCGGATCTGATCCTTGCAGTGGATGCACTTGCTGCGCGAAACAGCAGACGATTGAACCGGACGATTCAGATTGCCGATACAGGAATTCATCCGGGTTCCGGTGTTGGAAATTACAGGAATGCAATGACGGAAGAATCTCTGGGGGTTCCTGTGATTGGAATCGGAGTGCCTACGGTTGTTGATGCGGCAACGATCGTCAATGATACGATGGAAAATTTCATCACTGCACTGGAGCAGTCGCAGGCATTAAGGAGTACAGGAGAGATTTTGCGCTCTTATAGTGCGGCGGAAAAATATGAGTTTGTAAAAGAATTGATCTCCCCACATTTAAATGGAATGTTTGTGACACCAAAAGATGTGGATGAAATGGTTCATCAGATCAGTCATACGATAGCAGCGTCCTTGAATCTTCTTTTTTCTGATATAAATGCAGGAGAAAGTGAATAGAATGATAGAAATGAGCGGAAGGACTCTGCAATGCGTGTGTATAAGAAAAAAACAATCCGACGTATGAAATGGTATGGGGTGATTCTGGTTCTGTCAGGTATTCCGTTAGGAATTGGGATGGGCCGGTCATTGGAAGAGGGGAGAACATTTTTATTAGAAGAAAGTCAGATTTATGCGCAGAAATTGTACCTTCCGCTTTTTTCTTATCAGAAAGAACAGGAATCAGAAAGGGAAGAGATCTTCAGGCTTCCACTTCATGTGTGGATGCCGTTGGCAGGATATCTGGAAGATCAGACAGAAAAAAGGGGAAAGGAAGAACCGGAGGAAGTATTGGAAGATGAGGAGACGATTGCATGGATTCTTCAGTGTCAGGCAAATGATGAACATGCGGTAGATGAAGAGGGAAAACTGGTCGGAGCAGAGCCGGAAACACAGGAAAGTGCTGTAGAACAGCCGGTTCCGGGAATGGATCTTTCTATTGAGCGGCTGCGTGATTTTGAATATCTGACAAGCAATCTTTATACAATAGACAGTTCTACAATGATCGGACCGGAGCAGCTTAATGTGGATGATCTTTTAAACCGGAGTATGAAGATAGATCAAAGTACAGGAGGTCCGAAAATTTTGATCTTTCATACGCATTCACAGGAAGAATTTGCCGACTCCATACCGGGTGATCCATCTACAAGCATCGTTGGGATTGGGGAATATCTGACGCAGTTATTAAATGCGGATGGGATTGAGACGCTTCATGACAGCGGAGTGTATGATATTATTAATGGGAAACTTGACCGCAGCAGGGCATATGAGAATGCAGAAAGTGCAGTACGGCCGGTTCTGGAAGCGAATCCGACGATTGAAGTTGCAATCGATCTTCACAGAGACGGTGTAAATGCGGACACACATCTGGTAACGGAAGTGAATGGAAAACCGACTGCGAAGATCATGTATTTTAATGGATTGAGCAGGACACGGACAAATGGCGATATTGCCTATCTGTATAATCCATATATCCAGGATAATCTGGCGTTCTCCTTGCAGATGCAGATTGCATCGGAACAGTATTACCCGGGATTTGCAAGGCATATTTATCTGAAAGCTTACCGTTATAATCTTCATCTGCTGCCAAAGTCTCTGTTGATCGAAGCAGGGGCGCAGACAAATACGGTGGAAGAGATGAAGAATGCAATGGAGGTACTGGAACGGACATTAAAGCGGGTAGTTACAGAATAAACGGTTGTTGGACAGTTACAGTCCTTTCCTATCAGAAGAAGGTTGACAGAACATATGAGCGAAAAAGAAGTTGAAAATCAGATGGTTAAATGATATCATATTTGTTGATTGACTGTATAGAACAGTTTGAGTTCGAGAAAGAAGGAGAAAGAGTAATGGCGGGAAATAATACATACGATGCAGGGAGTATCGCGGTATTGGAAGGTCTTGAGGCAGTACGGAAACGCCCGGGAATGTATATTGGAAGTGTTTCTACAAAGGGACTGAATCATCTGATCTATGAGATCGTGGACAATGCAGTAGATGAGCACCTGGCAGGATTCTGCAGTGAGATCCAGGTGACATTGGAAAAAGACGGATCTGCAACCGTTTCAGATAACGGTCGTGGAGTTCCGGTTGATATGCATCAGAAGGGTGTATCTGCGGCTCGTCTGGTTTATACGACACTCCATGCAGGTGGTAAGTTTGATGATTCTGCATATAAGACAAGTGGTGGACTTCACGGAGTAGGTTCCTCTGTTGTAAATGCTCTTTCTACTTATATGGATGTGAAGATCAGCAGGGATGGATTTGTTCATCATGACCGGTACGAGAGAGGAATCCCGGTGATCGAACTGGAAGATGGACTTCTTCCTAAGATCGGAAAGACGAGAAAGACGGGAACAACGGTAAATTTTCTGCCGGATGATACGATCTTTGAGAAGACGAAGTTCAAAGCGGAAGAGGTTAAGAGCCGTCTGCATGAGACTGCGTATCTGAATCCGAATCTGACGATCGTGTTTGATGATAAGAGAGAGGGAAGTGTTGAGCACATCGTTTATCACGAACCGGAAGGAATCATTGGATTTATCCAGGATCTGAACCGTAAGAAAGAAGTACTTCATGACCCGGTTTATTTTAAAGGGGAAGCAGACGGGATTGAAGTAGAGGTAACACTGCAGTATGTGAATGAGTTTCATGAGAATGTACTTGGATTTTGTAATAATATTTATAATGCAGAGGGCGGAACACATCTGACAGGATTTAAGACAACCTTTACAACGGTCATGAACCAGTATGCGAGAGAGATAGGAATCCTGAAAGAAAAGGATGCGAATTTTACCGGTGCAGATATCCGTAACGGAATGACTGCAATTGTATCCATTAAGCACCCGGATCCGAGATTTGAGGGGCAGACGAAGACAAAGTTGGATAACCCGGATGCGGCGAAAGCAGTCAGCAAGGTAACAGGAGAAGAGATTGTTCGTTTCTTTGATCGAAATCTGGATACACTTAAGACAGTTCTTTCCAGTGCGGAGAAAGCTGCGAAGATCCGCAAGACAGAAGAGAAGGCAAAGACCAATCTCCTGACAAAGCAGAAGTATTCTTTTGACAGTAACGGAAAGCTGGCAAACTGTGAGAGCAGAGATCCGAAGAAGTGTGAGATCTTTATCGTCGAGGGAGATTCCGCCGGCGGTTCTGCGAAGACAGCGAGAAACAGAAATTATCAGGCAATTCTTCCGATTCGTGGTAAGATCTTAAATGTTGAGAAAGCAAGTATTGATAAGGTACTTGCCAATGCAGAGATCAAGACGATGATCAATGCATTTGGTTGCGGATTTTCTGAAGGATACGGAAATGACTTTGATATTACAAAGTTGAGATATGATAAGATCATCATCATGGCCGATGCCGATGTCGATGGTGCACATATTTCTACCTTATTGCTCACCTTATTCTATCGCTTTATGCCGGAGCTTATTTTTGAAGGACATGTATATATTGCGATGCCGCCACTTTATAAGGCAATGCCAAAGAGTGGAGAAGAAGAGTATCTGTATGATGATAAGGCACTGGAACGTTATAGAAAGACACATACAGGTCCGTTCACACTTCAGCGTTACAAAGGTCTTGGAGAGATGGATGCGGAGCAGCTCTGGGAGACAACACTGGATCCGGAGAGACGTATGTTGAAACGAGTAGAGATTGAGGATGCCCGAATGGCTTCGAGTGTAACGGAGATGCTGATGGGAACTGAAGTACCGCCGCGTCGTAATTTTATCTATGAAAATGCGACAGAGGCAGAACTGGATATCTAAGGAGAAGAAGAATGAGTAATGAATCACAGATCATAAGGACAGAATATTCTGATCTTATGAAGAAATCTTATATTGATTATGCGATGAGTGTTATTATCGCCAGAGCACTTCCGGATGTCCGTGATGGTCTCAAGCCGGTTCAGCGTCGTACACTTTATGATATGTACGAGCTTGGTATCCGTTATGATAAGCCTTATCGTAAGAGTGCACGTATCGTCGGAGATACGATGGGTAAATATCATCCGCATGGAGACAGTTCCATCTACGATTCTCTTGTAGTAATGGCGCAGGACTTCAAGAAGGGACAGGTTCTTGTTGACGGGCACGGTAACTTTGGATCCATTGAGGGAGACGGAGCTGCTGCGATGCGTTATACAGAGGCGCGCCTTACGAAATTCACGCAGGAAGTATGTCTGGCCGATCTGGATAAGAATGTTATTGATTTTGGTCCGAACTTTGATGAGACGGAGAAGGAACCGCTTGTGCTTCCGATGCGTGTGCCGAACCTTCTGATCAATGGTGCGGAAGGAATTGCAGTCGGTATGGCGACAAGTATCCCGACACATAATCTCTGTGAAGTGGTCGATGCGGTCAAGGCATATATGAAGAATGACAAGATCACTACAAAGCAGCTGATGAAATATATCAAAGGACCGGATTTCCCGACCGGAGGAATTGTGGTCAATAAGGATGATCTTCCGGCAATCTATGAGAGCGGACAGGGGAAGATCAAGCTGCGTGGAAAAGTGGAAGTGGAAGAATTAAAAGGCGGCAAGAAGCAGCTTGTGATCACAGAGATCCCATACACGATGATCGGAGCCGGAATCGGAAAGTTCTTAAACGATGTTTGCAATCTTGTGGAATCCAAGAAGACGACAGATATCGTTGATATTTCAAACCAGTCTTCAAAAGAAGGAATCCGTATCGTGATCGAATTGAAGCGTGGTGCGGATGTTGAGAACCTGAAGAATATGCTTTATAAGAAGACACGTCTGGAAGATACATTTGGCGTAAATATGCTGGCGGTTGCGAATGGCAGACCGGAGACTTTAAGTCTGAAACAGATCATAGAACATCATGTGGATTTCCAGTTTGAGCTTGCAACGAGGAAATATACAACTTTGCTTGGCAAAGAGCGGGAGAAGAGTGAAGTTCAGGAAGGTCTGATCAAAGCATGTGATGTGATCGACCTGATCATTGAGATTTTACGAGGAAGTAAATCTGTAAAAGATGCGCGTGCCTGTCTGGTAAACGGTGAGACGGAAAACATTAAGTTCAAGTCTGCGATTTCTAAAAAGATGGCGGCAATGCTCCGTTTTACAGAACGTCAGGCAACGGCAATTCTGGAGATGCGTCTTTATCGTCTGATCGGTCTGGAGATTGAAGCACTTCAGAAAGAACATGAGAAGACATTAGAAAACATTGCCCGCTATGAAGATATTTTAAATAACTATGATTCTATGGCAGGCGTGATCATGGAAGAGCTTGACAGTTATAAAAAAGAATTCGGAAGAAAGCGTCGTACCGTTGTGGAGAATGCAGAAGAAGCTGTTTTTGAAGAGAAGAAGATTGAAGAGCAGCAGGTTGTCTTTCTGATGGATCGTTTTGGTTATGCGAAGACAGTGGATACCGGAGTCTATGAACGGAATAAAGAAGCAGCAGACAAAGAA
>OKSM01000522.1_pt1 | contig 13661 bp, 11 predicted proteins | sample 1606281 | NCBI WGS metagenome assembly OKSM01 (sample SAMEA3879549, study PRJEB24766) | human gut metagenome | biome: human-associated habitat; feature: feces | place: USA | collected 1985/1987
GCCAAGGTCTCGTGCAAGCACGGACTTTGGCTCGTTGCCCGCGTAAATCATAAAATCATATCAGCCGTCCGAACGCGCTTTTTCTCGGATGGCTGATTTCATAAACAGATTTCATACACAAAGCGAAAACATAAGGAAGGAATCATACAGACATGGAATTAACTGGATCACAGATTGTTATCGAGTGCCTGAAGGAGCAGGGTGTGGATACCGTGTTCGGCTATCCGGGCGGAACAGCCCTCAACTTATACGACACGCTGTATGAATACCGCGATAAGATCCGGCACATACTGACGGCTCACGAACAGGGTGCCGCCCACGCTGCTGACGGATATTCCAGAGCAACGGGGAAAACCGGCGTCGTCTTTGCTACCAGCGGCCCCGGAGCAACAAACCTTGTAACGGGAATTGCGACTGCATATATGGATTCCGTTCCGATGGTTGCGATCACCGCAAATGTCGGAGTAAATATGCTTGGTAAGGACAGCTTTCAGGAGATCGACATTGCAGGTGTTGTAATGCCGATCACAAAGCATAGCTTTATCGTAAAAAATGTAGAAGATCTGGCACCGACGATCCGACGTGCATTTAAGATCGCAAAGAGTGGAAGACCAGGTCCTGTCCTTGTTGATATTACAAAGGATGTTACGGCTGCAGAGGCAGAGTATACATATGAAGAACCGGCAGTGATCGAGCGTAATCCGGGAAGAAGATATAAATAAAGTGATCGAGATGATCAAAGTATCCAGAAGACCATATATCATGGCAGGCGGCGGAGTGATCATTTCAGGAGCTTCCGAAGAATTAAAAGAATTTGCCGAGAAGGTAGATGCACCTGTATGTGATACACTTATGGGAAAGGGCGCATATGATGGTACAAGCGAGCGTTATACCGGCATGATCGGAATGCACGGAACCAAGGTATCGAATCTTGGAGTATCCAGATCCGACCTTGTGATCGTGGTAGGAGCACGTTTCTCCGACCGTGTCATTGGAAATGCTTCCAAGTTCGCACCAAATGCAAAGATCATTCATATTGATATCGATGCAGCCGAGATTGATAAGAATATTCCGGCAAATGCAAGCATTGTGGGTGATGCTAAAGAAGTTCTGACGATATTAAACAGTAAACTTCCAACTCAGTCAAATCGTTCCTGGATGGCAGAAATCAAGGATTTAACAGAGAAAAATCCGGTCACATACGACATGGATCACTTAAATGGACCGGCAACTATCAAAAAAATCTATGAAATTACCGAAGGAAATGCTATAATCACTACTGATGTAGGTCAGCACCAGATGTGGGCGGCACAGAATTACACTTATAAGGAGCCAAGAACTTTCCTTTCATCAGGCGGACTTGGTACTATGGGATACGGTGTCGGTGCAGCTATCGGCGCAAAATATGGCAGACCGGATAAGACTGTAGTAAATATCGCAGGAGACGGATGCTTCCGTATGAATATGAACGAGCTGGCAACCGCAAGCCGTTACAAAATCCCCATTATCCAGGTGGTTATCAACAACCATGTACTGGGTATGGTACGCCAGTGGCAGACTCTGTTTTACGGCCACAGATATTCCCAGACCGTGCTGGAGGATGCGGTGGACTTCTGTAAGGTGGCAGAGGGACTCGGCTGTACGGCAATCCGTATTACGAAAAAAGAAGAAGTGGAGCCGGCTCTGCGCAGGGCGCTTGCCGCAGGCGGCCCGGTTGTGTTAGACTGCATGATTCCCGAGGATGACAAGGTATTCCCTATGGTTCCTGCGGGAGCACCTATAAGTGATGCATTTGATGAGGATGACCTGAATAAGAAAAATGCATAATGAAGTAAAAAGAAATGCATAAAATGTACCATGAAGAAAAAGAATAAGTTTCCCGTAAAATCCCTATGCTTTTTTTGTATCTGCCTGCTTATATCCCTGTACTATATGACAGGGATATATTACAGGCAGAGTTTTGGCATGGGGAAATTTATTAATGGGGTTTATTGTACCGGAAAGTCAGTGGAAGAGATAAACAGCGAATTGACCGGGGAGTATAACGGCAGATCCTTTACCGTAACGGATTTATACGGAAATACCTATGAAATCCCGCTTTCTTCCGTAAATTATAAGGTTGACTATATAGGTCAACTTGAAATTGTCCAGAGCAGTCAATCAGTATTTCTGTGGGGAATAGAAGCCATTACTGGCGGAAATAAGAAGATTTCCCCGGAAATTTCTTTTTCCGAAGAGGCACTGCTTAAGGCTTTGGAGGAAAACGGTTTCTTTGCCAATAACCGGAAGGAACCGGTGCTGGAAATCCGGAAAGAACGGGCATATGTACTCTATGACGGCAGGAAGAATGCCCTGCAGGAAGAAAAAATGCGACAGGTTCTGACAGACAGTCTGCTTGCCGGTAACCTTTCCATAGATGTTTCGGAATGCTATGAGGATTTGCCCTATACGGCGGAAATGGAGGACACCCTTGCTGTTTGGAAAACGGTGGAAGCGTTTCAGAACCGCAGCCTGACCTATGACATGGGGGACGGGGATGTAGTGCTTACACCGGAAATCACAGCGGAATTTTTAATCTGCAATGGCGGAATATTTACCATGGAAAACGGTTGGCCGGTGGTAAACGAAGAGGGCATCACCGCTTTCGTGGACAGCCTGGCGGCGGAGTACGATACCTACGGCAAAACGCATTTCTTTCATGCCACGAGAGGGGAAGACATAGAAATAGAAGGAGGCACCTACGGCAACGAGCTGGACAGGGAAGCGGAAATTGCTTTCTTAAAAGATTACTTCGGCAGTGCGGACCTTCAAACATCCTCCCGGGAAGAGGCTTTTGCGGACGGAAACCTGCAGCCCGGGCAGGATGCCTTACAGAGCGGAAAGCATATCCCTGCTTATAAGAAACAGGCGTATGTGAGAGGAAAGAAGGACCTGCTTACAACCTATGTGGAAGTGGATATGGGAGAACAGAAGCTGTATTATTATGAAGAAGGCGTCTTAAAGCTGGAAACGGATGTGGTAACCGGCAACATGAGCCGGAAGTGGGACACACCTGCGGGCGTGAATTATGTGTACGGCAAGCAGAAAAACCGCACCTTACGAGGTCCGGGATACGCCACACCGGTGAATTACTGGATGCCGGTCAACGGCAATATCGGTCTGCATGATGCTACCTGGCGGAGGGAATTCGGTGGGGAAATTTACTTAAAAAGCGGTTCCCACGGCTGCATTAATATGCCGAAGGACAAAGCGGGCGAGCTTTACGACATGGTGGTAATCGGTACACCCGTGGTAATGTTTTACTGATTTTGGAAAATAATTTATCCATGCAGTTGACTAAAGCGTCCGAAAAGTTTACAATAAGGAAATGCTGATGTGTATTTTTATACAGAAAGCCATTTACATAAAATGAGGAGGTAGTAACCGTGCGAGTTTACAATTTTTCAGCAGGTCCGGCAGTATTACCGGAAGAAGTGTTACAGGAAGCAGCAGATGAAATGTTAGATTATCAGGGCAGTGGCATGTCCGTGATGGAAATGAGCCATCGATCTAAAACCTATGAGAAAATCATCAAGGAAGCTGAAGCTGATTTAAGAGACCTGATGAATATTCCGGATAATTATAAAGTGCTCTTTTTACAGGGCGGTGCAAGTTCACAGTTCGCCATGATTCCCATGAATCTGATGAAGAACAAGGTTGCTGATTATATTGTAACCGGCCAGTGGGCAAAGAAGGCATACCAGGAAGCATGCATTTACGGCAAAGCCAACAAGATTGCATCCAGTGAAGACAAGACCTTCTCTTACATACCGGATTGCTCCGATTTACCCATCAGCGAAGATGCGGACTATGTTTATATCTGTGAAAACAATACCATTTACGGAACCAAGTTCAAGACCCTTCCCAATACCAAGGGTAAGCCCCTGGTAGCAGATGTGTCTTCCTGCTTCTTATCCGAGCCCGTGGACGTAACCAAATACGGTGTTATCTACGGCGGTGTCCAGAAGAACATCGGACCGGCAGGCGTGGTTATCGTTATCATCAGGGAAGACCTGATTACCGAGGATGTTCTGCCCGGCACACCGACCATGTTCAAGTATAAAATCCATGCAGACAACGGTTCCATGTACAACACACCGCCTGCATACGGCATTTATATCTGCGGCAAGGTATTCAAGTGGTTAAAGAAGCGCGGCGGCCTTGCAGCCATGAAGGAATATAACGAAAAGAAAGCCAAGGTTCTGTATGATTTCTTAGACGAAAGCAAGCTCTTCAAGGGCACTGTCAGAAAAGAAGACCGTTCCTTAATGAACGTTCCTTTCGTAACGGGAAGTGAAGAACTGGATGCCAAATTTGTAAAGGAAGCAACCGAAGCCGGCTTTGTCAACTTAAAGGGACACAGAACCGTCGGAGGTATGCGTGCAAGCATCTACAATGCAATGCCCATTGAAGGCGTGGAGAAGCTTGTAGAGTTCATGAAAGAATTTGAAAAAAACAATGCCTAATTGAGAAAGGTCTGGATAGAAAAATGTTTCAGTATTATTGCTTAAATCCCATTTCCAAAGTGGGTCTTGATAATTTCAGCACAGATTATGCAAAGACAGAGGATATTAACAGTGCGGAAGGTGTTCTCGTAAGAAGCGCTTCCATGCATGAGATGGAGCTTCCCGACAGCCTGCTTGCCGTAGCAAGAGCCGGAGCCGGTGTCAACAACATTCCTCTGGACAAATGTGCGGAAAAGGGTATCGTGGTATTCAACACACCCGGTGCCAATGCCAACGGTGTAAAAGAACTGGTTTTTGCGGGCATGCTGCTTGCAGCCAGGGATGTAGTAGGTGGTATCGAATGGGTAAAGGAAAATGCTTCCGATGAAAATATTGCAAAGACTGCCGAAAAAGAAAAGAAGAATTTTGCGGGTACCGAGCTTGCCGGCAAGAAATTAGGTGTAATCGGACTTGGAGCCATCGGTGTTAAGGTAGCTAATACTGCCAGACATTTCGGCATGGAGGTGTACGGCTACGACCCTTACCTTTCCGTAAATGCAGCATGGAGCTTAAGCAGAGATGTAAAGCATGTGCTGAATGTGGAAGAAATTTACAAAAACTGTGATTTTATTACCATTCATGTACCTCTGTTAGATTCCACAAAAGGTATGATCAACAAAGAAGCCATCGGTATGATGAAGGACGGCGTTATTCTCCTTAACTTTGCAAGAGATCTTCTGGCAAACGAGCAGGACGTGCTGGACGCCATCGAAAGCGGCAAGGTACGCAGGTATGTATCCGATTTCCCCAATGCCACCACAGCAGGCAAAAAGGGATGCATCGTCATTCCACACCTGGGCGCTTCCACCGAAGAGTCCGAGGACAACTGTGCGGTAATGGCAGTACAGGAAATGATGGATTATCTGGAAAATGGCAACATCCGCAACAGTGTAAACTATCCCAACTGCGATATGGGCGTCTGTGCACAGGCAGGAAGAATTGCTATCTTCCACAAGAATATTGCCAACATGATCGGTAAGTTCACCTCCTGCTTAGGCGACAACGGCATCAACATTACCGATATGACCAACAAATCCAGAGGAGAAGTGGCTTATACCATGATTGATGTGGAGAGCACCCCTACCAGGGACATTGTGGACAGTCTCGGCGCAATTGACGGTGTATTCCGTGTAAGAGTAGTGAAATAAGGAAACGGTTATAAGCCATAGACGGTACAAAACATGAAAAAGAAAAAACCTCAGGTACAAAAAGTACCTGAGGTTTTTTTAGTTAAATAAAAAAGGATTGCCGTCGGGACCTATGCCGTCAATGCCTTTTAATACGGTATTGTTAGAAAGAAGAGCCGCCTCGCTCTGCAAATCCATGTAGCGGACCAGTACGTCTTCTACGGAAACACCCTGTTCGGCAGCAATTTCCTCCATTATGGGACGGAGCTTGTCCAAAAGCTGCGCAGGCATCTGTACCTTTTGGGGACCCATGTCTTTTTTCAGGTTTTCTTTATATTTATTGATGCGGGATAAAAATTTTCTGTCATCTGCGGTCATTGATTTCACCTCTTTTCCCCGATATTTTATCATACATTGTCTTGTGGTGTATAGGTATTTTTGCTAAAATAAAGGTATTAAACAGTAGGAGGAATGGCTGATGGCGACAATAAGACCTTTTGCGGCGCTGCGTCCTGCCGACGGTATGGCGGAAAAGATAGCGGCATTGCCGTATGATGTATATAACCGGAAAGAAGCAAAGGAGGCGGTGAAGGATGCACCTCATTCGTTTCTTAGGATTGACCGTGCGGAGACCACTCTGCCGGATGACGTGGATACCTATGATGAACGGGTGTACAAAAGAGCGAAGGAGCTTCTTACCGAACAGGTGGAGAAGGGCGAATATATAACAGAGGACAAGCCCTGTTTTTATCTGTATGAGCTTGTGATGAACGGCAGAAGCCAGACCGGTGTGGTAGGCTGTGCCTCCATTGACGACTATTGCAGCAATGTCATTAAAAAGCATGAAAATACCCGCGCGGATAAAGAGGAAGACCGTATCCGCCATGTGGATACCTTAAGCGCCCAGACCGGTCCCATCTTTCTGGCATACCGGGACAGAGCGGATTTGCAGGCGCTGATTAAAAAAGGAAAAGAAGAAAAGCCCCTTTATGATTTTACCGCAGAGGACGGCATTACCCACAGGGTATACCGGATTGCGGATAAAGGCATGCAGGAGGAAATAGCCCGGATTTTTAAGAAGATGGACAGCCTTTATATTGCGGACGGTCATCATCGTTGTGCCTCAGCGGTAAAGGTGGGATTAAAGCGCAGAGAGCAGCATCCGGATTATACGGGAGAAGAGGAATTCAATTATTTCCTGTCGGTGATTTTCCCAGATGAAGAACTGCAGATCCTGGATTATAACCGGGTGGTGAAGGATTTAAACGGTATGGATGTCGATGCGTTCCTGGCAGCCATCGAAGAACATTTTATGATAGAGAAAAAAGGACGTATTCCTTACCGGCCGGAGAAAAAAGGAGCTTTCGGTATGTTCCTGGAAGATGAGTGGTACTGTCTTACAGCGAAGAAGGAGATTCGGAGCGAAGATGCTGTGGAAGGACTGGATGTATCTCTTTTACAAAATTACCTGTTGAATCCTGTTCTGGGAATCGAAGATCCAAAGACAGATAAGCGGATCGATTTTGTGGGAGGTATCCGGGGACTTGCGGAACTGGAGCGGAGAGTACATACCGATATGAAGGTGGCATTTTCCATGTATCCTACTTCCATCGGGGAACTTTTTGCAGTGGCGGATGCGGGACGTCTGATGCCTCCGAAGTCCACCTGGTTCGAGCCGAAGCTGCGCAGCGGTCTGTTTCTGCATGAGATAGAGCGGTAATACCTACGACCGGATAAGCAAAATAGTGACAGAATAGAATGCAGCAGACTACACGCCGCAGAAAAGAGGGAATATGACAAACAAACTTTATAAACTGATGAACTGGGCAAAGATAGAAGAAATCACTTATTCTGAATGTGATAATCCCCATGAACTGTTAGGACCTCATAAGCAGGGAAGTAAAATGCTGGTACAGGCATTCTTCCCGGGAGCAGAAAAGGTGACGATCCACTGGAAGAAGACAGGACAGGTAGGCGAAGCTTTTCTGGCAGATGTCCCTATGGAACTGGCAGATGAGGAGGGCTATTTTGCCGCACTGGTAAATGCGGGAAAAATGGCACCCTATGAATATGTAGTGGAATATGGAAAGACAGAAGAGCGTGAAGCCCACAGAATGATCTGTGGGGATGCGTACCGGCATGTCCCGCAGATCACGAAGGAAGATATGGATCGGTTTGCCGCAGGCATTCATTATACGATCTATGAAAAGCTGGGGGCACACCCTATGGAACTGGATGGGGATAACGGCACGTATTTTGCTGTGTGGGCGCCGAATGCCATGCGTGTCAGCGTAGTAGGTGATTTCAATGAATGGGACGGGCGGATCCATCAGATGAGACGACTGGGTGATTCCGGCATTTTTGAACTGTTTGTTCCGGGGGCGGAGGTCGGAGACTGCTATAAATATGAACTGAAGATCAAAGGCGGATTGACCTATCTCAAAGCAGACCCTTACGGTAATGCCGCACAGAAGAGACCGGAGACGGCTTCTGTTATCACTGACTTGCGAGACTTTTCATGGGATGACAGTGAGTTCTTGAAAAAAAGGGAAAGATACCAGTGTGGAAATGCTCCGGTCAGTGTGTATGAAATGTATCTGGGAAGCTTTGTGACGCCGGACGAGGGACAGGATTATGCGAACTATCGTGAGATCGCTCCGAAGGTCATTGATTATGTAAAAAAAATGGGATACACCCATGTAGAACTGATGCCGGTCATGGAGCATCCCTTAGATGCTTCCTGGGGCTATCAGGTGATCGGTTATTATGCCCCTACCGCCAGATACGGTACACCGGAGGACTTTATGTTCTTCGTGAATGAACTGCATAAGGCGGGAATCGGCGTGATCCTTGACTGGGTGCCTGCGCATTTCCCAAGGGATTCTTACGGTTTGTCCGCATTTGACGGCACCTGTCTTTATGAGCATCAGGATCCCAGACAGGGCTGTCATCCTCACTGGGGAACCCTGATCTACAATTACGGTCGTCCCCAGGTATCGAACTATCTGATCGCCAATGCATTGTTCTGGGTGGAGAAATATCATGCGGACGGTATCCGTATGGATGCGGTAGCCAGCATGCTTTATCTGGACTACGGCAGACAGGACGGTGAATGGATTCCCAATATGTACGGTGGCAACGAGAATCTGGAAGCCATTGAATTGATCAAACACTTAAATTCTATCCTGAAAAAGAGAGATCCCGGGGTATTGTCCATTGCAGAGGAAAGCACGGCATTTCCCATGATCACCGGATCACTGGAGGAAGGCGGACTGGGATTTGACCTGAAGTGGAACATGGGCTTCATGAATGACTATCTGGATTATATCAAATACGATCCCTATTTCCGCAGCCACCACCACGGAGAGCTTACTTTCAGCATGATCTATGCCTACAGTGAGAAGTTCATGCTAGTATTTTCCCATGATGAAGTGGTACACGGCAAGGGAACTCTGCTTGGTAAAATGCCTGGAGACAGGGCACAGAAGCTTGCTAATTTACGTCTGACTTACGGTTATATGATGACCCATCCCGGCAAGAAGCTTCTCTTCATGGGACAGGATCTGGCGGAAGAGAAAGAATGGAACGAAATGCGTCAGGTAGAGTGGCAGCTGGAGGAACAGAAGGAAAATGCCGGTGTCCAGAAACTGGTGAAGGATCTGAATGTACTTTACAGAGAGAATAAGGCATTGTATGAATGCGATGATCAGGTCAAAGGCTTCCAGTGGATGAACGAGATCTCTGCCAATGAATGCTATGTAAGCTTTGTGCGTAAGGGAGAAGAGGCAGAGGAACTGCTTCTGGTCGTAGCAAACTTCTCCGGAGTACCCAGAGAGATCACCACAGGTGTGCCTTACGAGGGAAAATACAAGGAGATCCTGAACACGGATGCTGTGCAATATGGCGGTACCGGTGTGGTCAATGACCGCATGAAACGGGCAGAGGATTTGGAATGGGATGATAAGAAGCAGTCCGTCACCGTGAAACTTGCACCGTTGTCCTTAAGTATTCTGCAATTTATCCCTTACACAGAGGCGGAACTGGAAAAGGTGATCGAGAAGCGTATCCGTAAAAATACGCCCATTCGTAAGACAACAAACAAGACCGCAAAAAAGAAACAGGAGAAATAAGACAACATGGATCTGACAGATAACGTAATTGAAGAGGTGCAGAAAAAAGAAGGACTGATCGCATCTTTCCTGGATACCCTGCCGGAAAAGGCACTGAATCTTGGCATCCGGATCGGACTGGCACTGGTATTCTTTTTCATTGGAATGCAGCTGATCAGGCTGATCCGCAAGATCATCCGTAAATCTATGAACCGGGCGGGAGCAGAGACCGGTGTGATCCAGTTCGTGGACTCTTTTGTAAAAGCTTCTTTATATATAATACTGATCCTGACACTGGCGTCCTCCTTCGGCGTGGACGCAGCCAGCATTGTGGCGTTGCTGGGATCGGCCGGCGTGGCCATCGGTCTGGCAGTGCAGGGAAGTCTGTCTAATCTGGCGGGCGGTGTGCTGATTTTATTATTGAAGCCGTTTAAGGTGGGAGATTACATTGTGGAAGGCTCCTCCGGTAAGGAAGGTACAGTAAAAGAGATCCAGATCTTCTATACAAAGCTGTTAACCTATGATAATCAGACGATTATTCTTCCAAACGGCAATCTGGCAAATAACACCATTGTGAATGTCACTGCTGCCGAATCCAGGCGATGTGATGTGAAGGTGTCTATTGCTTACAGCGCAGATATTAAGAAGGCAAAGGAAGTTCTGACAAAGGTTCTCTCTGAAGATCCCGATACTATAAAGGAAAGAGAGCATTTTGTATTTGTAGATGAACTGGCAGACTCCGGAATCAACCTATGTGTACGCTGCTGGTTCAAAAATGAGGATTTCTGGCAGGGAAAATGGCGTATTACCGAACAGTGTAAGTATGCACTTGATAAAGCAGAAATTGAAATACCGTTCCCACAGATGGATGTGCATATGCGTTAATTAAAAATAGATATTGAATTTTACAGACTATAATGATAATATTACCGTTGTGATTCATTGTTTTAATATTTACATTTTTAGGAGGAAAAAATTATGAAAAAGTTTCTGGCACTTGCACTTGCATCTGTCATGGCTGTTTCTCTGGTAGCATGCGGCAGCACCAATGCTGACACCAATGCAGAATCCAGTGCGGCAGCTACCACCACTGCAACAACTGCAGAGAGCAGCAGTGAAGAACCCGGTCTGAAGATCGCTATCGTATCCAGCCCCTCCGGCGTGGATGACGGTTCCTTCAACCAGGACAACTACAACGGTGTTCTGAAGTTCATTGAGGAGAATCCGAATGCAACCGTAACCCCCATCCGTGAGGAGACCGGTGACAGCGCAGCAGCTGTTCAGGCTGTAGCTGATGTTGTAGCTGATTATGATGTTATTGTATGCTGTGGTTTCCAGTTTGCAGGTATCGGCAATCTGGCACAGGAGAATCCGGATACCAAGTTCATCCTGATCGATTCCTGGCCTACCGTTGATGGTACCGAAGTAACCGCAGATCAGGTGATCGACAACGTATACGCTGCTTACTATGCTGAGCAGGAGAGCGGTTTCTATGCAGGTATGGCTGCAGCTCTGTCTACCACCACAGGTAAGGTAGCAGTAGTAAACGGTATTGCATATCCTTCCAACGTGAACTACCAGTATGGCTTCGAGTGCGGTGTTAAGTATGTGAACGGTACCGAAGGCATGAACGTAGAAGTAGTAGAGCTTCCTTCTTACGCAGGTACCGATGTTACCGGCGCTAACGTAGGCGGTAACTATGTTGGTAACTTCTCCGATGAAGCTACCGGTAAGGTACTGGGTAATGCTCTGATCGCTGAAGGCGTGGACATCCTGTTCGTAGCAGCAGGTGGTTCCGGTAACGGTGTATTCACCGCTGCAAAGGAAGCTGAAGGCGTTAAGGTGATCGGTTGTGATGTTGACCAGTATGATGACGGTGCAAACGGTGACAGCAATATCGTTCTGACCAGTGGCCTGAAGGTAATGCATGATACTGTTTACAACGTACTGAACGAAGTAAAAGACGGTTCCTTCAAAGGTGCTAATGTGACTCTGACCGCAGCAGATGATGCTACCGGTTTCGTAAGTGAGGAAGGCAGATGCCAGCTCACCGCAGAGGCTATTGAGAAGATCAATGCAGCACAGGCTCTGTTAAAGGAAGGCAAGATCGTTCCTGCGGCAAACTTTAACGGTGTAACTCCGGAGACCTTTACCTGGTAGGAAGAATGGATTCACAAGAAGGTGATGGTGAGGAACTGTCACCTTCTTCTTGTTTTAACTGCTGTTTAGGCAGGAAAATGTACAGAAATGAGGATGAACATGTCGGAATATATTGTTGAGATGAAACACATCACCAAACGCTTCCCCGGGATCGTAGCCAACGACGATGTGACGATCCAGATCAAAAAGGGTGAGATCTTTGCTCTGTTGGGAGAGAATGGTGCCGGAAAATCCACCTTGATGAGTATGCTGTTTGGAATGTACGAGCCGGATGAAGGGGAGATATATATCCGGGGAGAAAAGGTGAAACTGGAATCCCCCAACCATGCCACCAAATTAAACATCGGTATGGTACACCAGCATTTTAAACTGGTATCCAACTATACCATTGCAGAGAATATTGTGATGGGTATGGAACCGGTGAAGAAGGTATTGGGATGTATTCCGGTAGTGGATCTGAAGAAGGCCAATCAGGATATCCGGAACCTTTCGGAAAAATACGGACTGGCAGTGAACCCCACCGATGTGATCAGCGACATTAATGTCTCTACACAGCAGAGAGTAGAGATCTTAAAGATGCTTTACAGAGAAGCGGAGATCCTCATTTTTGATGAACCCACAGCGGTTCTGACACCGCAGGAGATCGATTTCCTGTTGGATATTATCAAATCTCTGCGGGATGACGGCAAGACTATCATCCTGATCACACATAAACTGGAAGAAATCAAACGGATCGCGGACAGATGTGCCATCCTGAACCACGGACGTCTGATGGATGTCATGGATGTGGCTACCACGTCCACCAAAGTCATGGCCAACAAAATGGTAGGCCGTGAAGTGAATTTTGAGACAGAAAAAGAGCCTGCAAAACCGGGTAAGACCATACTCAGTATCGAGAAACTGAATGTTTACAATAAACAGGATTTCCAGGTGGTAAAGGATGTATCTCTGGAGGTACATTCCGGTGAGATCGTTGCGATCGCAGGTGTGGCAGGCAACGGACAGGTAGAAATCGCAGATGCTATTGCGGGACTGGTACCGGTGCGTTCCGGCAAGATCCTGTTAAACGGCAGAGATATTACGAACCTGTCTATCAGAGAACGAACGACCGAAGGAATTTCCTATATTCCCGAGGATAGACAGAATTACGGACTGGTCATGGATTTTACCCTTTCGGAGAATCTGGCGCTTCGTAATTATTACAAAGAGCCGTTCTGTCATAAGGGAGTACTGGATCAGAAGATTTTTGAAGACAACAGTGAAAAACTGATAGAAAAATACGATATCCGAAGCGGCCAGGGCAGCAAGACAGTGGTACGTTCCATGAGTGGTGGTAATCAGCAGAAAGCCATTATTGCCAGAGAAGTGGAACAGGATTCCTCCCTGATGATCTTTGTGCAGCCCACCCGTGGACTGGATATCGGTGCCATAGAGAATATCCACAAGCAGATCATTGCAGAGAGAGACAAGGGCAAGGCAATCCTTCTGATCTCTCTGGAATTGGATGAGATCATGAATTGTGCGGATACCATCGCAGTTATTTATAACGGAAGCATACAGAAGATCGCCAAAGCCAGTGAACTGACCACCAATGAAGTGGGAGAGTTCATGATGGGCGTAAAAAACAAGGAGAAGGAGGCATAAGACCATGAAAAAATTTACAAAATTATGGAATGCGGTAAAGATTCCTCTCCTTGCGATCCTTTGTAGTCTTGTGGCAG
>OKSM01000547.1_pt1 | contig 13308 bp, 10 predicted proteins | sample 1606281 | NCBI WGS metagenome assembly OKSM01 (sample SAMEA3879549, study PRJEB24766) | human gut metagenome | biome: human-associated habitat; feature: feces | place: USA | collected 1985/1987
CTGTCATTCCCATCATATATATATATTGTCTTGCTTTCATATTCTATTCCTCCGTGTTAGAATAACTTCCATACCAATGTCACACCGGCATTGATGGGGCCCCACCAATCTTTTGTTTCGTTGCCGCGGCGTACACGTACACCGTCGATGACTTCATATTTTTCGAAATCGGCATTCAGGTAGCCCAAACCGAGGTTGAAATCAAGAGCCAGTGCCTTGTTCAGCCGCAGCTGGTGGCCGGCGGTGATGCCGCCACCCATCAGGTCGCCCTGCTTGCCTGCTTCGGAGAACTTGTAGTTGAACTGTCCGGCCTTGAACATCGCGCCCAGATACCAGGCTTTCTTCTCACCCATATAGTAACGCACTTCCGGAGCCACTTCCCAGAGTGCATAGCGGCGGTCCTTGTCGCTCCACGTCCATGAAGTCCACGAGCCGTTTACGGCAATGCCCCACGATGGGCAGATGCGCCATTCCACGCCAAGGTCGGGTGTCAGGGTAGCCCAGCGCAGCAGGTTGGCACGCAGGGAGAGATGATAATCAGTTGTGATTTTGGTTTCCGACGGCGTGTCGGCAAGTGTATTTTGTTGAGCGGCTTTCTCGGCTTCTGCCTTTTCAGCGGCAAGTCGGGCTTCTTCCGCCTTGCGCTGCTCTTCGGCAAGCCGTTCCTGTTCGGCACGCTTCTCGGCTTCCAGTCGTTCGGCTTCCGCCTTGCGTCGTGCTTCCGCTTCCGCATCCGTCACGGCTGTTTCCTTGACCGGTACCGTCAGGCGCACGGTGACAAAATCACCCTCAGTCGCATGGTTGCGGGTAATGAAATTCTCCTCTTTTATTTCCGCACGGATAATCAGTTCGGATTTCACACGGTTGGCACGGATCTTCGCCGTGGCAAGGTTCTCGGCTTCACTGCCCAGTGAATTACAGTAGCCGTCAACCAGCAGCGGCAGCTTGCCGTCAAGAATTGTGGTTTTGTTGTTTTCGATACATTCCAACAGGCGGGCAAGTTCCGTGTCGTTGCCATTCCAAGGCACGTAGAACATGTCCTTCTGCGGAACAAAGCGGAAGGTGTAGGTCGTGTCTGCTTTCTGCTGCGCAATGACAGGAAAAGTTACCGTCATCAGCCACAGAAACAGGGTAAGAAAAGTGATTTTTCTGCTCATATAAACTTGAATTTATTATCTTTGTCTTCTCCAAAGGTAATAAATGCCATTCAGCGCCCAAAATATTACAAAAACTTTTTCTGTTTAAATACAGCGTTTTATGAAAAATAGTCGTTTGAGCACTTTTCAAATTGTCGTTAGAGCACCTTTTTGTCGAATTAGCACTTTTTTGTCGTTTGAGCACTTTTTGAAAATGGGTTTCTGAGACCTTTTTCAATGTTTTTTAGTACACAAATTATTCCCGATTTGCTTTTTTCCATTTGGCAGGCGTACATCCTTCCTTCTCGGAAAATAATTTGATAAAGTTACTGCGGGAAAGAAAACCGGAAGACTCAGCCAGCTTCTGTATATTGATCTCCGGATGCTCCTTTAGTATGTTTTTCGCATACTCCAACCGGAGACTGGTTATCCATTCGCGGAATGTCATTTTATACGTAGTCTTGATATAAGCGGAAAGATTGGTACGGTTGGTATGAAGCACATCTGAAAGCTCCTTTATGGTAAGGCCGGGCCGGATATAACCGTCCGCATCGATCCAACCTTTGATTTTTTTCGCCATTTCGGCATGGAAAAAAGGAGTATCCTGCCTCTGTGCCTGTTCCCGGTTTGTGGTGTCACACAGGTCTTCCTCTTCAGAAGTCATGCCATCCTCCATCGCGTTTTCCACCTGTTCGTAAAACAGCAGATAGTTCAGATAGCAAAGGAAGAGATAAATGTAGAACGGTACCGATGACAGAATCCAGATATAGATGTATTCATCAGGCAGGAATGTCAGCAGTCCGCATCCCACCCCGAATGTGACAGCCCAGTAGGTGAAAATGGAAAGCCATTTGATATAGGCACCGATGTCATCCGCACGGGTGTCATCGAAAATGCGGATGACCCTGTGATAGGCCCGGAGAAGCCTACGGGTCAAGAACAGCCCATAGATAACCAACCATGCGGCCAAGGCAAACATCACCGTTGTCTGTAAACCACCTTTTGGTAACAACAGCAGAACGATGCCGGAAAGGATGGAAAACAGTATCCATAGACAGATATGCGTCCGTAACCGACATTTGGTGATATAAAAGCGGTCAAGCAGAGTGGTGAGGGCCGAACTGAACAACCAGTAGCACAAAAAATAGGTGGACAGGTTCATCAGGATGGCGGCATCGGTATTCTTGAACCTGATTCCAAAAAAGAAATGTACCGAATAGTTGGCGGCAAGTAACAGTATGGCTACCCCCATAATTCGCCGGGAACGCAGATAATTATTGAAAATGGCTTTTTCCGGGGTTGGAGCCAACAAAAAATAAAAGCCGAAGAACGACATCAACGGCAGCGCAATGCAAAGTGAATAACTGTATATAGATGGTTCCATTGTGTAATATGCTTATTTATTTTGCAGGGCAAAGTTACAAAACTATCAGCGAACCGAAGTATTCTCACAGCTTCTTTTTATGTCTAAATAACACTGAAATACTTTTATATTAGATTGATATCGGGTTTACTTTCATCGTTGCCAGGTTCAAATACACCCCATGATGCTCTATCATCCCGTTGCGGAACATCTTCCACAGGATATTGCACCCGAGTTGCGCCAGCGTGGAGTTAATGAACAAGTCCTGCTTCTCCAATGCTTCTGCCAGCGAGCAGCTCGGACCGGAATCCTCCTCCTTCACTCTCGCGTATTTCACGAAACGGGTGATGACCTTCAGCGAGCCGACCGCTTCATACAGCGTGGAAGCCGGTTGCCTGATTTTTTTCAGCACGGTCCCCATTATAACCTGTCCGGTCGTTTGCGTGTTGCCGAAGTCCATCCAGTAGAGTGGCGTGGCATTGTCCGTGTAGGAGGCCGGCGGCATCTTTCCCAGCACGTTCCACAGGTCGAGCCGGGACTTGATGTTGTCCGTGCAGGTGACGGTGATGTTCGCGATTTCATCCCGTTTCACCTCCTTCAACACCGACGGATAGGGTCTGGGCTCCGCTTTCCAGTCGTTGCCGAAGAAATTATTGACACGGGTAATGAGGCATTTCGCCTTGTTCAGGCCTATGTCGGAATCACTGAAGAGTTGGCGTCCGATGTTGGTCCCGGACACGATGTCAGGGTCATAGAGCGTGACGGACAGGCCGGGGTGTCCGAGCGCCCGCAATGTCACGTCGAGCCGGGCCAGACATGTCAGCACCTGCGAACCGGTTCCGCCCGCGCCGATAAGATTCACTGTTACCGGGTGCTGCGGGTCAATCAGGTAGTTGTCGATATAATGCACTCTTTTCATTTCAGTATGTCCTTTAGTTTCAAGTTGTTCAACGGTCTCAGTTCTTCAAGGTCGAAAGGTCTGTCCTTTGCCGCTTTCGTGACCAGAACGAGATTTGATTTGGTCGGGTTGCCATGCGCTCCCAGATGGGAGAACTCCGTCAGCCAGAACTTCCTCTCCCAATATTCGAGCAGTTTCGCGTAGGTCAGGTCTTTCGGCTTCTCTATTCTGGCGGAACCCAGACAGACGCTTGCCTGCGTCACGTTGAAGAACGGGGCGGCATAAAGTTCCGTCTTTTCCGTCGGTTCCCTGTCTTTGCAGGCATAGACATTCAGGTGGCTTTCTCCGGCCTCGTAGATGATTCCCGGCAGATGATACTCCGCGTTCTCTATCTTGAGGGCTTCCTTGAAGAACATCATACGTTTCCGGGGAGAGTTGTACCAGATGTATTTCTCGCTTCCCTTACGCGGGTCGCACCACAACAGGTTGGACGGTATCCTTCCATACGGTGTGGCGCTGTGCCTTTCGGAATAGCCCCGTACCAGCTCGTTCATGAACTCCGCCGTCACCGGACGGCCTTCGCCCATTATACCGCTTTCATCTATATCCCTGACCTCGATGAAATAACTGTTGTCATATACATAATGACTGTTGTCTTCCCGGGCATAGGCAATCAGCGCTGCCCGCGGATGGAGCAGCGTCCTGAGTTTTCTTGTCAATTCGTTCGTTTCCAGCATGTTTTAACAGATTATATTGATGAACTTATCCGCCCATTTGAAGAACCGCTCCGGATAGTCATCCATCCGGAACAGTTCTCCGGTATCGGACGAGAGGTCGCAGGTCGTTACCGGCGTGATGTCATAGGTCTCCCTGCTGTTTGAATTGTAATAGTCAACGAGATATTCAGACACTATATCGTTGATGTCATAGACGACCCTTATCTGCTGTTGCAGGTACATCGGATGGAAATCCGGATTCTCGGAGTAGTAGGCGTCATACCCGTACCCCATGATGCCCCGTTCCGGTGTCAGGAAGGGCAGACCGCTCCTCATGGCGTCGACCAGCTGCCTTTCAAACCCGTTTTGGGGAGTGTACGAGCCGATTGCCCCCGGCAGGTCCTTGTAATAGGACTTTGCAGCCACCCGCCTGAGCAGCCTGCCTATTTTCCCCTCCTGATAGGAACGCACAAGTTTCACCCGGCTTTTCCATTCCTGCGGGTCATCGCCTCCGTCCTCCGAGAGCAGCTCGAATATGAACTCCGCGTCATCGTCATCCAGAATGGTGCTGATACCGTTGGCCGTCATCAGCTTGTGGATAAAGGTAATGGCGATCCTCCTTAAAACGGGACTGAGTGATTCCAGGAACCTCACAGGGAAATAGTACAGCGTCAGACTTCCCCACCGGTGGTACTTCCACAAACGGAAGAAGAGCCTGCCTCTTTCCTGCTCGATATTGACATTCAGCTCATCCCCCACAAGCGCGTCCATCTCGTCGTACAGCCTGGCTATGCCCTCCCCGATACTGTTTCCCGGTGTGTGCGCCGCTTCCTTTTGCAGCAACAGGGCATACTTGAAAAAGGAATCACGCAGGAACTCATAGTTTTCCCGCGTGATTACATTGATGCTGCCGCATTGAAGTCCGTCGTATGTCTCCACGACAAGGCTTTTCAGGGCAACCGGTGCAAGCGCCGTGCTCAGAAAAGAATTACGGCCCCGCTTGGAGCCGCAATCCGTTCTTTCCTGTCCACCCCGTATCGGGTTTCCCTCCGTGTCTGCCCGATGATGAGCCTTGCCAGCTGTTCCTGCCGGTGTTCGTCCAATGGTACACATGGTTTCTTGTTTTTCTTTTTCCTGTTCTTCCTCATATATCCTATCCTTTGGTTCCGACAGTGGTCTTGAACTCGTACACGGCCTTGTCATCCTTGAGTACCGGACCGTGTACCGTCGCGGTTGTCAGTTCAGGATAAAAGTTGGAGTAATAATTCATGACCATTTCCGGGCTGTCCGACGGGTTCGGATCGTCGAGCGTGACCATTCCGCTGCCTTTCTTGAACGTGAATGAACGTGTCATTCCTGTGATTTCGAGTGCCATAGTCTTAAACTGTTTGATAGGGTGAATACTTGGGTTCTAACATGGATTGGGGAAAATCGGGATATTCCTCGTAATCCTTGGGATTGTAATTGATTTCTTCGTCTGCGGGGTATTGCATCCGGTAGTCTTCAGGCGTGAATTCCGGTTCCTGCCAGTGCGTGACTTCCTGACCGCCATAGTTTTGCGGTTGTACGGAAGGCTGCTGTGCGTATTGCGGTTGTGGTGGGGTCTGGTGTTGAACCGGTCTGTGCGGCGGTTGCTGAGGTGGCCACATCGAAGGCTGTTGCGGTTGTCCGGCCATGGATCCCGGTACCTGAGGCTGTGGCGGATAGGGCGGTTGCTGTACGGAAACTGCCATAGGTTGTGGCTGCGGTTGCTGTCGCTGTTGTGCCGTTGCCGCCATAGGTTGCGGTCGTGGCTGCGACTGGGCTTGCGGCACCGGTTCATCCATCAGTTCGAACAGGCTGCCCTTGTTCATCGCCTTTTTCTGCTGCTCCATCATTTCGTCAATCTTCTTCTGGTCCTGTGGCTTGGCATGGAGGCGTGCCTGAGAGAGTGCGGTGACGGCATCCTTATGGTTCTTGGCCGCGATCAGCTCCTCCGCTTTCTTGAGGTGTTTCTCGTATTTCTCCCGCCTCTCCTTCTCCTCTTTCGTCTCCTTGGCCTTTGCATCCTTCGCCGCCTTACTTTCGGATGCGGCCTTCTCCGCCTGCACCTCGAATTGAGCCATGTTGGTGATTAGTCCCACCGCTTTCTGTATCGGGCGTGCGACGGTTTGCAGGAATCCCGCGTCCAGTTCCTCGGGCTTCCCGTTGACCGTCAAGGGTACGATGTGGTTCTGAGCCTCGTCCTTCAGCCCGTTCGACTTCGGCAGCGTGGATACTGCCAGTTGTCCGTTTGCTTTACGGATGACCAGCGTAAGGTCCACGCCTTCGGTCATCATCTGGTTGATTGCTGTAAAAAACATAATTGTATGAATTAAAGTGTGAATAACCGTATTCTTTCTATCTGTTGAAGAACTCCGCCAGCAGCCTGTTCCGGTCGGGATGGCTGCATATCTCCAGTACCGGGTCCAGCAGCGTGGAGATGTGTACGGGTCCGCTTCTTTCCCGTGGGGGGAATTTGACGGTCGGTTCCGGGACAGGATACTTCCTTCTTGCCGGTATCGGCACTGGTATCTGTACCGGTGCCATCGGCGGTCTTGAGATGATTGCTTGATTCATGACTCTATAATTTTAATTGTGAATACCTGGGCTTTGGCAGCCCGTTGAACTACAAGGGCTTTACGGCAAACGCTTCCGGAAAGGCAAGGCTTTCGGGAAAAATACCGCAAGCCCTCCGGGCGAGGATGATTTTTCCCCGAAACCCGGAGGGCCCGGCCTTGCCGTCCGAAAAGAGGCGTTTGCCAACTTTGCCCGGTAGTTCTCCGGTCTGTCAATGGCTGTATATGCCTCCCTTTCCTTTCCGAACGTGTTTTCATTATCCCTGTTTCCATAAGGCATGGAACACAAAAAGAGCCGTCCTCCGTGAGGACAGCCCTGTCCTGCAAGGTATTGCAGCGGTTTATATGCCGTATTTGTTCCATCTTCCTATATTTTATGCCGGTGGAATCAGAATACCAGGTAGCTGAGGATACAAAAAAGTATCGCCGCTGCCACCAGGAAGCAGGCTACCTTATAGAGAAACCTGAAGAATCCCCTGAAACAGACGATGGCGACTGCCGTCCACACGGGCGACACGCCTCTTGAATACAGATAACCGAACACGATGAAGGCCGCGATGGCCAATACTGTCATCCTTGTCCATTTGCCTGTTGTCAGTTTTCCGATATATTCCCTCGTTTTCATGACCGTATATTGTTAATGGGTGAAACATGTCATTTCCAATTTCGGGGGCCGGAGAGCGGACCGCCTCCACAGGCAAGGTTTTCGGGGAAAATACCGGAGCGGGGCGAGGATGATTTTCCCCGAAACCTGCAAGGCCCGACCTTGCAGGTGGAAACGGGCGGTTCCGCTACCTTTGCCCGCAGAATTGGAATGGCGGGATCATTTGCCTTTTGCACCTTTGGGCTTGGGAAAAGAAAGTTTCAGGTTAAAACTGTCGTCAAAGGTGAGTGCCGCATCGAAAGAACATCCTTTCTTACCCTTGAAACCCTTGATAAGCCGGGTGGAGCCGGATGAGAAAAGCTGTTCAAGATGCCGGTCGGTCAGTTCCTTGTTCAGGAAACGGCGGAACACCAGCAGCCCGCATCCTTCACGGTCGCATTTCGCGACCTTGGACTTCACCACCACGTTGCCGGCCTTGCACTTGGGGCAGGTAAAGGCGTGTGATGACGGTTCCGGGAATTTGAGGCGCAATATCTCGCCGGTTACTTTTCCGGTGTATTCCCTGATGGAGAGCATGAAGCTGTCCGGATCGAGGGTACGTCCCTCTATCCGTGCCAGTGCCCTTTCCCATGTGCCGGTCAGCTCTGCGTCGGCCACCATCATGTCCTTCACCGATTCGTAGAGGTACAGCCCCTTTTCCGTCGGCAGGATACTCTTGCCGGAACGCTCGACATAGTTACGTTTGAACAGGGTCGTGATGATGGCGGCACGGGTGGCGGGTGTGCCGATACCCGAATCCTTGACAGTCTCACGTGCCTCTCCGTCCGTGATATCCTTTCCGCAGTTCTCCATGGCGGCAAGCAGCGTGGCTTCCGTGTAAAGCGGCCTGGGCAGGGTCTTCTTCTGCGACAGTCCGCGACCCGAGAGCGGAACCAGCCCGCCTTCGGCAAACAAGGCCGTTCCTCCGCCATCTTCCGGCTCGTCCTTTTCCCGGTCCTCCTTCCGGGCGAATACCGCCCGCCAGCCCGTGTTGACGATGAAGGCGGAGCGGGAGCGGAAATCCATGCCCCCGCACATACACTCCATGAGCAGCCGCTCCTTCTCGCAGGGCGGGGAGAAGGCTTCCAGCATCCTGCCGGCTATCAGGGTGTAGACGGCGGATTCCGCCTCGGACAACTCTTCGGGAGCGACACCCGTGATGATCAGGGCATGGTGGTCGGTCACTTTCGTGGTATCCACGCTCCGGGTGTTCAGAGCGGAAAAATCGAAAGAGCGTCCGTACTCCCTGAACAGAGGCATGGCAATGATTTTTTCCAGCAAGGCGGGTATATTCGCCATGATATCTTCGGGTATGTACCGGCTGCCCGTTCTCGGGTACGAGACCAGTTTCTTCTCGTACAGGGACTGGGCGATGGAAAGAGTCTTGTCCGCCGTAAGGTCGTGGTGGATGTTGCAGTCCTTCTGAAGGGAGGTCAGGTCATACAGAAGTGGGGCCTGCTGGAAAACCGTACCACGCTCCACTTTGGTGATTGTCACCGCCGAGCCGGGAATGATGCGTCCGTATGCCGTTTCCGCCGCTTTCTTGTCCCCGAAGTGCTCCGGATGGATGAACAGCCGGTGCGCCTCTCCCTGCTTCAGCGTGATATGAAGCTGCCAGTATGGTGTGGAGACGAAGTTGCGGTTCTCCTTGAAGCGCGCGCATATCATGGCGAGGGTCGGGGTCTGTACCCGTCCGATGGAGTTGTTCGCCGAACCGGAGACTGCCGCCAACGCGCGGCTGGCGTTCATGCCCACCAGCCAGTCCGCCTTCGCCCTGCTGTCCGCGGCCGCATAGAGGCTGTCGTATTCATATCCTTCCCTGAGGTCTGCCATCCCCTTTCGGATGGCCTCATCGGTAAGCGAGGAGAACCACAGGCGTTTGAAAGGCTTGGTACAGCCCAGGTGGGAATATATCCACCGGAAGATGAGTTCCCCCTCACGCCCGGCATCGGTCGCCACGATGATGCTGTCACATTCGGAGAACACCCCGTCGATGACCTTGAGCTGCCTGCCGGCGGCGATGTCCGTCACCATGCCCCTGTCCGTACGTATCTGTCGTTCCACAAGACGGAACGGTTCGGGAAGCATCGGAAGGTCTTCGGTGGTGGTTCTCGTGTAGCCGTATGTTCCCGGCAATGCCAGTGATACTAAATGTCCCAGCGCCCATGTCACCATGTAGCCGTTTCCTGTTATGTAGCCGTCCTTTTTCTCTGTAGCCCCGACCACACGGGCTATCTCCTGACCGACACTCGGTTTTTCTGCTATGATTGCTATCATGATTCGGATAAGAATTAAGCCGTTTCCCGCTTGCCGGCGTACGGAGGGACGGGAAACGGCGGTTATACATTCGGTTTACATAATTATAAAGGTGGAGTTACTCTCCCACGGACTTGATGCCGAGGATTTCGAGCAGCGGGTCACCGTCCTTGCGTACCAGCTGGAGTGTGGCGTCCATCACCACGTCCACACCGAGGAGCACGAGGCTGAGCGGCATCACTTTTGTTTTCTCTCCCCTGAGCAGCGTGTCAAGTTCTCCCGACATCTCCAGCTCGTCCTTCAGGATGCCGATGCCTGCCAACTCGTCCCAGTTCACGTCCTCCGCCTTGAAAGGCGTGTTGTTTTCCTTGTTCATTTCCATGTTCTGATTCTTTAGGATTTCACATTCGTTTTACTTTTACTTTGACCGTCAGGCTATGCTCGCGCCCCTGGATTGGCGGTTTTCCTCTCCCTGTCTTTGTGCGGCGGACACCACGTTGCGCTGCGCGGCGTCGCGTCTGCGGTCGGGGTTCTCGTTGTAGAAGTCCAGCCGTCCCTGGTTGAAGTTCGCCTTGACGTACTGCGAGATGGTCTTGCCGTCATACCCCTTGATGCCCTCGACCAGTACCGCCTTGCCGCTTTGGAGGTCGGCACGCTGCTTGCGGGTAAGCTCCACGTCCCATACCTTGGCCGGTATCTTGAACTCCTCGCGCTGGTCGAAACCGTCCGGTGTGCGCGAATAGCTCAGACGGCCCGTTTCGAGGTCCGCCTTGATGAATGAGGAGAATTCCTCGCCCCTGCGGTTCACCATGCCGTTGAGGAAGATGGGCCGCCCTTCACGCAGCTCTTTCTGCTCCTCGGGAGTGACCTTCACGCCGCCTATTTCATTCGGGATGTAGATTTCCCGTGCGCCTTCAGGGGAGTCGGGATTGTAGCGGGTGTAGGACGGGCGGCCTGTCGCTTCGTCGAGCTTCACGTAGGAGGAGAACAGTTCCCCGTCCTTGCGTTTCATGCCCTCCACGAAAATGGCCTTACCCCCGTTCAAATCATCGATCTGTTTCTTGGTCAGTTCCACGCCTCCCAGATACTGCCGGTTGAAGAGCTTGTCGTTCTCGAAGATGAACTCCACGCCCCTGCGCTCGGCATTGACCTGGATGTGGGCATCGAACGGATTGCCCGATCTGGCCGTCATTCCTTCGATGAATATTTTCTTTCCTTCACGCAGGTCGTTCTGTTCCTGTTCGGTCAGTTTCACCCCGCTGATTTCACGTGGTATGAAGACATTCTCGGCTTTCATCGCCACCACCTCGTTGGTCAGCTTGTCGATGCTGACGAAAGAGGGGACATACTCGCCGTTGCGGTTTTTCAGTTCCACGACACGCCCCATGTTGCCCGTCTCAAGCAGGTTCTTCTTGTCCTCGTCAGAGAAGATATGTCCGAAGTAGGGACGGTCGAGGTCGGGTTTCTGCCGGATACCGTGGATGCCCAGTACGATGTCCCCAGCCCGGGACTGCTGGAACGAGAGCCTCGCGTCGGTACGTAATACGGCGGAGCCGAAGTTCATGCTGATGGGCACTACCTGGTTGGTCTTGTAGCCTCTGAGCATCTGGTCGAGCAGCCCCCGTTCCTGAAGTTCCTCACGGGAGAGCCCGAAGTTCTTCAGCTGTTCCCAGTTGATCATGGACTCGTTGTAGCGGTACTGGGGCTGTTGCTGCGTGCCTCCGCCTTGGGCGGCCTGCTGCTGTGTTTCATTTTCTTTTGCCATTTCTTCTTGATTTTGATGGTTGATACTTTGGTTTTCCTTGTCGCGGGGGACAATCTCGTACTGTTTGAGGAATTCTTCCACCGCGTCTGTCTTTTTTCCGGCGGCGAGGTCTTCGATGGCCTGCCTCACTTTCGGGTCGTCCAGTGCTTTCTCCTTGACGGAGAGGATGCCGAAGCGTGTCGGGTCCTTGAGCTGGCTCCAGAAATTCTTCAGGAAATTCTCGAACATGCTGGCATAGCGGTCGATTTTCAGAAAGGAGTTTGTATGCTCCTTGTCTGCCGGAACCGTCTTGTACCTGCCGTCCTTGTCAATTTGGGACACTGCCTGTAAAATCAGTTCCATCTTGTCGAGGATAAGGATGATGTCGCTCATCTGTTCGTTCTCGGTGACTTGCGGTTTAGGGGGATCGTCCCTTCCATTTTTCTTTGCCATAACTTTGTTTTTTTAGGGTTGATAACTATGATTGTCAGTGCAAATATATAGGATGATTTCTGATATATAATTGATTTACAATACGTTGTGCTATATGTTTCACCGTTTGTCATCCTGTTTCACTGCGGGAGGAAAAGCGGGAGGCGGAAAAACGGGAAAGTCAGAGGAAAAAGCAAGGAAAAGCACCGGATTAAAAAGGCGGAAAAGGGCGGGCACACACGAATGGTAAGCCCCAGGACAAGAAAAAACGGCAGGAACGCCACGAAACCGACAAGGAGAAAACCGTATTATGCAGAGTTGCGAGCGAGCTGTCTTTAGTCCCCGCTTCCTTGTGCCGCTCTATAAGACAGGAAGAAGATTTTGTATGGGAGATGTGTTGACGGCGTAATCCATTGGGACATCAAGCACGGCAAAATACCGCCGTCAGATTGTTTTTTATCTTGTCCTATGCGTCGTAGGTCGCTTCGCTTGCTAAGTCCCGACCGTCTCCACAACTCGGACGGCGATACCGGAACGTTTTTTCGGGTGAAAAATTACCGCAGGGAATTTTTTGCCCGAAAACCGGAGGCCCGAACGTGGAAGGTATCGTCCTCCGGGTTATCTTCTTGAAGGGACTTGTCAAGCGAAGCGTGCTTATGATGGATTTTTATAGAGGAATATGGAATAAGACACCTTGATGATAAAAGTGCGCTAAAAAAGTGCAGAAGTAATCAGATTTTGATTACCTTTGCACTAAAAACGCTCGCTATGACAATAAGAGAATGGATTAGAGATAGGGAAATTGGTGGCTTTCCAACTTTTTCGGTTGATGATGTAAGGCAAACATTTCCTGATTATTCGGAGCAAGTCATCAAGAATGAATTATTCCGATTATCAAAACAAGGCATCTTATGTCCTGTGTATAAAGGCTTTTATGTCATAATTCCTCCTCAGTATGCAGCAAAAAGGATGGTTCCTCCAATATATTACATTGATCAATTGATGTCGTATCTGAATAAACCATATTATATCTGTTTATTGAATGCCGCAGAAATTTTGGGTGCAGCTCATCAACGGCCACAGAAGTTTTCTGTAATGACGGTATTCCCAAAGTCTTCCGTCTCTTCATCAAAGAATAATTCGCTTGTTTGGGGATATCGCAAGGAGATTCCATCTGATTTTTTATTGTTCAAGAATTCTGAGACAGGAGTGATATACTATTCAAATGCTGAATTGACAGCCATTGATATTGTACACTATGAACAATATATCGGTGGCCTCTCAAGGGCAGCGACCATTTTGGATGAATTAGCAGAAAAACTTGATTTTCGTAAAGCTTCCGATAACTTATTTAACTATACATCAATCGCTACTATCCAACGATTGGGATATATATTGGATGATATTTTAGAACAGAAAGAGATTGCAGAAGTGTTACATTCTGAATTATTGACATATGTCAAGCGTTTTAGATATATTCCCCTTAGTACACACAAAACTGATGAGAATGCAGAAAAGAATAC
>OKSM01000553.1_pt1 | contig 13211 bp, 10 predicted proteins | sample 1606281 | NCBI WGS metagenome assembly OKSM01 (sample SAMEA3879549, study PRJEB24766) | human gut metagenome | biome: human-associated habitat; feature: feces | place: USA | collected 1985/1987
AAAAGCGAAAGCACGCACGAAAAAGGGTGCATTTCTGCTGGCGGTTGTTTTTCTCTGGGGCTTTGTGTCCCTCTCCCAGGTCAGCACATTTTTGTATTTTAACTTTTAACCGTATCAGTAAAGGAAGAATAAAATGCTTACCGGTAAAAAAACTTTGAAGAACTTCATATTGTGGGTTGCGGCAGGGCTCCTTCTTGTTGCGGGAATTACTGTTTTGTTTGACCCCTTTTACCAGTACCACGGACCTCTGCCCGGCATGAAGGAGGTGCTGTTTGAAAGGGAAAGCCAGGTTATCGGCTCCATCCGGCATTTTTCCTATGACAGTGTGCTTTTGGGTTCTTCTGTGGTGGAAAACTGCGACAGCAGCTATCTGGACAATGCCTACGGCATCAAAACCCTGAAGGTGGTGAAAGGCTCCGGCTCCACGGCGGACCTTATGTATTATCTGGAAAAAGCACATGAAAAGCAGGACATTAAGAGAGTTTTTTACGGACTGGATTTGTTTGCCCTGAAAATGCCATGTGAAGTGACGGTGGTGTCACAATATAGCCCGAATTACCTGTATACGGAAACAATTCTGGATGACGGCGCGTATCTTTTTAATAAGGACGTGCTCCTAAAGAAAATTCCGCTGATGCTGGCGTATTCTTTTGCGGATAAAAATACGGGGGGACATGCCTACGACTGGTCGGAGGACAAAACCTTCGGTCCGGCAAAAGCCATGGAAGCCTACGAGGGACCTTATGTACAGAGCGAGGAGAAGGATTTCACGGACGATAAAGCAACCATTGCGGCCAATATAGCTCTGATAACGGAAGAAATTAAGTCTCACCCGGATACCCTTTATACGGTTTTCTTCCCGCCGTACTCGCTGCTCATGTGGGACGATACCTGCAGACAGGGCGAACTTTCCGAGTACTGCTATATGCTGGATGAGGCTCTGCGGACACTTCTTTCCTATGACAATGTGGAGATTTATTATTTCCAGACGGACACGGACATTGTGTGCAATCTGAACCTTTACATGGACAAGGTGCATTATTCCCCGGACATCAACCAGTACATGTTGACCTGCATGGCGCAGGGGGATGAGTCATATCGTGTAGATAAGGATAACCGGCAGGATGTGGTACCTTCTTTGCGACAGATGTGTCAGTATATAACGGAAGAGGCTATCTATAACTATTACCCGAGGGAGCAATAACCGCGTCCGGAAGATACATAACTGTATCGGAAAAGAAATGCTTTCGGGAGAAGAAACCGGCAGGCGGCTATGAACACCGCCCCGCAATCTGCATATCATAAGAGAAAAGGGACCGGAAGTGTCAGATATGGACTTTTCCAACCGAATTTTGCCTTTTTACATGGCATACCCACAGCCCTGCCTGATGAAGGAGGACAGCACCGTCCTGCGTGATTTGGAATACCTGCAGCAGATGTATCCCGGGCAGGCGAAGATGCTGCAGAAGAGGATTGCCGAGGTCCTGGATAAAGTGGATTATGAGGGCAGCCTGCTTTATGATGAATACCCCGACAAGTGGCAGCTTTACCGTCTGGGAGACAGCATTGTCGCTATTTTGAAGCGGGAGGAAGAGGAAAAAGGAGAAGATGTGAATACTTCCCCGGAAAAATGGGAATGGATAAAGGATATGGTACTGCTTATCCTGTATTATGAGATTTACAAACGGCGCCACAGCGGACGAAAAGGATTTATAAAATTTTAGTTGAGGTTTTCAGGCAAAATCATTAGAATATAGTCATAGTGGGTACTTCGGCCAAAGGGGATGAGGGAACACTATGACTATTGTTTTGTGAGGATACATCCATGAAGGAATTTTTGGATTTGATAAAGGATATAGAAAAAGCCGGACTGCAGAATGCTGTATTCAGCAATCCCATTGACAAGGAAAAGGGCAGCAAAATCACCGTACATCCCATTCTTTTAAAAGGAGAGGCGGTGTATCAGCGCACCAGCTTTATCGGAACCAAGGTGTTCCATGAAAATCTGGTGCCGGACAGGCTGGCGGAGCAGCTCACACAGGATATGCAGGCATTCAAACAGGCGGAGTTTACTACGCCGGACTTTTCCGCCTACATGCTGGTGAGCAAAAAAGGAAAAATGACAATCAAGAAGAAAATGACGCCGGGAGTGGGCAAAAAGAACGCGAACGAAAACCTGCCGGCAGGTCTGGAGATTGCGGAGCACAACCGAAAGAAGCATTATATATTGGAAGAAGGCAAGCCCGTGGACTTTTTAGTGGGACTCGGCGTGCAGACCCCGGAGGGCAAAATCGTAAAGGCGAAGTACGATAAGTTCCGCCAGATTAACCGTTATCTGGAATTTATCGAGGACATTGTGCGTAAGCTTCCCACAGACAGACCGGTGCGCATCATTGACTTCGGATGCGGAAAATCGTACCTTACCTTTGCCATGTATTATTACCTGCATGTGCTTCGGAAATACGAAGTGGAGATTACGGGTCTGGATTTGAAGGAGGATGTGATTGCCCTTTGCAACAGGCTGGCAGAGCAGTACGGCTACGAGCACCTGCATTTTGAGAGGGGCGACATCAGCTCCTACGAAGGCGAGGATAAGGTGGACATGGTGGTGACGCTCCATGCCTGCGACACGGCAACCGATTACGCCATAGAAAAAGCGGTAAAATGGAATGCAGGCGTCATTATGGTGGTGCCCTGCTGTCAGCATGAGCTGAACCGGCAGATTTCCTGCAAGGAGCTTCAGCCCGTTTTGAAATACGGACTAATACGGGAGCGCATGGCTGCCCTTATGACGGACGCCCTGCGCACGGATATGCTGGAGGAAATGGGCTACGAGGTACAGATTCTGGAGTTCATCGATATGGAGCATACCCCGAAAAACATTTTAATCAGAGCGGTGAGGAAAAACGGCATCCGTAAAAAATCGGAGGATGTGGAAAAAGTAACCGCATTTCTGCATGTGCAGCCGACACTGCAGAAGCTTTTGGGAAAGGAACAGGCTGAATGAAAAAAGGAATTATCAAGTGGGCGGTCTTCATGGTTGTGTTTGTGGTGTCACTGTTTATATTTTCCCGGTTGTTAAATACGGGAACCAACGATATGACCATGGATATGGAGGAGCCAAAGTTCCCGGTGGTCTACATGGGCATGGGCGACATCCGCTACAACGAAATGCACGGCTATGTAAATGCCATGGATACCACGTTCATGCGGGACACCATTACCGTGCTGGACGAGAACCGCAGCACACAGTTTTTTGTGGACACTTACGGCGACAAGGTGCAGAAATTTGTGTTTGAAGTGCGCAGTGTGGATGGGGAACGGCTGATTGAAAGCACCGAGGTTACGGGGTATGAGACTACGGCGGCAGGCATTTCTGGTACGCTGACCGCCAAGGACCTGCTGGAAACAGGCAAGGAATACGAAATGGTGCTGCTTCTGACACTGGACACGGGCAACACGGTGTATTATTATACCAGACTGGCGTGGGGGACGGACTACCATGCCTACGACAAATTAAGCTTTGCCAGGGATTTTAACAACAAGACCTTTGACAAAGAGCAGGCACAGGACCTTGCCAAATATATGGAAACCAATTCCACCGGGGACAACAGTACCCTGCATAAGGTGGATATCCATTGCAGCTTAAATCAGGTAACCTGGGGAAATCTGGAAGTGAAGAAGGTCACTTCCCCGGTTTTCCAGATTACGGAAATTGCCTCCCAGACGGCGGTCGTTACCGCTCACTATGTGGTAAGCACCGGCACCGGTAAGCAGACCTCCTACTTCTATGTGGAAGAGTACTACCGGCTCCGTTATACCACGGACCGTATTTATCTGCTCGATTATAACCGCACCATGAACAGTATTCTGCAGGAGGAGTCGGATATTTATGTAAACGACAAGATTGTCATCGGCATTGCGGATGAGAACCTGCCGATTTATGAAAGCGAGGACGGTAATATTTTTGCCTTTGTAGTGCAGGACAGACTGTATTCCTATAACGTTACCACCAATAAAATGACGGTGGTATTCGGTTTTTACAAGGATGAATACACGGATGCCCGCAAGATGGACACCAATCATGACATTCGTGTCCTAAATATTGACGAGGGTGGTAACATCCAGTTCGCGGTGGCCGGTTACATGGACAGAGGCAGCCACGAAGGTGAAGTGGGCGTACAGGTCTACAATTACGACAGCAGCTACAACACGGTGGAAGAAAAGCTGTATATTCCCTATAACGGCAACTACCGTATCCTGAAAGCGGAACTGGATGAGCTTCTTTACCTGAACAGAGAAGGCTATCTGTATACCAGGCTCGACAATGCAGTTCTGGAAATCAATCTGGAAGAAATGACCTGCAACTATCTGCTGGCGGATGTGGAACAGGGCAGCATGTGGGTATCGAACAGCGGACGGATTGCGGTATGGCAGACCGGTGGCAGCCTGTATGAGGCAACCGGGCTGACCCTTATGGATTTCGGCACCCGAAAAAAAATAACCGTCAATGCCGGAACGGATGAGTATATCCTGCCGCTTGGTTTCATGGAAGAGGATTTGATTTACGGTATCGCCCGCAGGGAGGACATCATAAAGGATAATGCCGGAAGAGTCACTTTCCCCATGTATACCGTTTCCATCTGCAACGCCAAGGGCATTGTCTTAAAGAAGTATAGCCAGGACAATATTTATGTGACGGCGTGCAGCATAAACGGCGGACAGATTACCCTCGACAGAGTGTTGAAAACGGAGAGCGGCAGCTTTACGGAAACCACGCAGGAGCACATCATGAGCAGCACCAAAGAAACGGTGGGCAAAAATACCATCAGCACTGTTGTTACGGAAAATTACGGAAAATATGTGCAGATTGCGGTGAAAAAGGAAATCGACCGGAAAGCGCTGCAGGTAAGAAACACCAAGGAAATCATGTACGAGGGTTCCCGGGATTTAGTGCTTCCCGAGGCAGAGGAAAAGGATGCGTTTTATGTGTATGAGCCGGATGGCAGCGCCGGTGTATATAAGGAAGCGGCGGCAGCCGTGAAAGCTGCCGAAGAACTGAGCGGTGTGGTAATAAACAAGGCGGGGGATTATGTCTGGATGCGGGGCAACCGTGCCGTGAAAAACCAGATTATGTCCATCAAGGCAGAAAGCAGCACAGAAGAGACCTCAAGTCTGGCTGTCTGCCTGAATGTCATGTTAAAGAAGGAAGGCATTACCCGGAATACGGAATACTGGCTTGACCGGGGCGAAAACATCTACTCCCTGCTGGAGGAGAACCTAAGCGATGCCCAGGTTTTAGACTTAAAGGGCTGCTCCTTAGACTCCGTGCTGTATTATGTAAACCGGGATATTCCGGTGCTGGCATGCTTAAATGACGGCAGTGCCGTGCTGATTACCGGTTTTAACCAGTACAATGTAGTCATTATGAATCCGTCAAAAGGAACCCTTGCCAAGATGGGCATGAACGACGCCACCGACTGGTTTGCCAAAAACGGAAACGCCTTTATCACCTATATGAAATATGAACAGTAACAGTGTAGCTTTTATGCCGTCCGGAAAATGCGGGCGGCATATTTTTTTAACGTAAAAAGTAAAATCATGCCGAACACACCGCCGGAAATGATTTCGCCGATGCCGACCGTGAGGGCAAGATACCAGAAGGCATCCTCCAGATGGTAGCCGAACATCAAAACAAGGGGAACGATAATGGTGTTGGAAACAATATTGGGAATGGGTACCAGCCATTTATTCCTGCGTACCAGATAAGCACCCACAGCGCCGATCAAGGTGGCAAAGCTTCCTAAAACAATATCCAACAGGCATGCACCCGTAATGAAATTGGAAAGCATACATCCTACGAAAAGACCGGGGATGGCGGCGGGGGTAAAAAAGGGAAGTACGGAAAGCATTTCCGAAAGGCGAATCTGGATGGCGCCGGAAGCTAAGCCGAAAGCATTGGCAAGCAAGGTAAGCACCACATAAAGAGCTGCAATCATGGCAGCCTGGACAAGATAGAGTGTTTTTTTGTTTTTCATTGATTTTCTCCTTTAGTTTTGTTTTACGTGTGGAAGGTCTCGAACACACGGTAATGCAATTTGATACTATAACATGTATGCACAAAAAATGCAACACACAAAATCATGTGTAAGAAGTATAGAATTTGTTAAGATTTTACAATTAAACACATAAAAACGGCAAAATACTATACAAAATAATTAAAAAATGGTATAATCGGTACATCACTTGAAAGGAGAATTTTGGATATGGGGAAGAAAAAAAAGAAAATTCATTCCATTAAAACCAAAATCACGGCATTGACCATCGGAATTGTAGTCTGCGTAGCGGCATTGCTCTTAGTGGTACTGATTTCCAATGGCAGAAAGCAAATCGTAAACGTTACACAGAATTATTTGCTGGATATCGCAGAGGCCTACGGCAAAGAGCTGGAAGGTCAGGAGGACAAGCTCTCCGACCCGGGATATCTTGCAAATTTACTGAATGGGGTAGGCTTACAGGGCATCTCTTCCAGCTATGCATACTTAGTGGACGCAGAAGGAACCATGTTATACCATCCCACTGCAGATAAAATCGGTAAATCCGTCGAGAACAGCGTAGTAAAGTCATTGGTACAGGATTTAAAAGCCGGTAAAAAGGTAGCAGCCAATGTAGTTACCTATGACTTTAAGGGAGCTGTCAAATATGCTTCCTATTATGTAAGCAGTACCAATGCCTATATTCTGGTTATTTCCGCGGATGAAGCAGAAGTATTGAAGCCTATCCGGAACATGGCAATCCAGGGTATTATCATTACCTGCATCATTGAAGTACTGGCTATTGTAATTGGTCTTCTCTATGCACAGAGAGTGACCGGTCCCATCAAGACTATTACCGGCATGGTAAACCGCTTTGCCGACATGGATTTTACCAAAGACGAAAAAGAAGATATTTTTAGCAGGCGCAATGATGAAACCGGCGACATGAGCCGCTCCATCAGAAAACTGCGGGAGCAGATGGAAAAGATGATACTGGATATCCGGAAAAGAAGCGAAGAGCTGTTTGCCGCATCCGATGTGCTGAGCAAGGACTCGGAGGAAACTTACGGAATGGTTATCCAGGTAGAAAAAGCGGTTTCGGAAATCGCAGAGGGCGCTACATCCCAGGCGGGAGAAACCCAGAAGGCAACCGAAAGTGTTATCACCATCGGCAATATGGTAGAAGAAACCGCCTCTGAGGCAGGCAGACTGCATGACAATACAGATGTGATTAAAAATCTGGGTTCTGAGGCCAACTCCACACTGGCGGGTCTGACGGAAATCAACCGCAAGACCAAAGAGGCGATTGAGATTATTTCCAGACAGACCAATACCACAAATGAGTCCGCACTCAAAATCAGAGAAGCAACCGCACTCATTACTTCCATTGCAACCGAAACCAATCTGCTTTCCCTGAATGCTTCCATCGAAGCGGCAAGGGCTGGGGAGCAGGGACGCGGCTTTGCCGTTGTCGCAAGCCAGATTCAGAAGCTGGCGGAGCAGTCCAATGAGTCAGCCAAGACCATTGAGCACATTGTCAGCGCCCTGATAAATGACTCCGAAAAAGCCGTACATACCATGGAAGAAGTCAAAGACGTCATGGAAGAGCAGAATACCAAGGTGGACAAGGCAGGAGAAATCTTTGAAGATGTACTCCGTGGCATTGAAGTAACCATCAAGGGTATCACCACCATTTCTGATTATACGACAAAGATGGATACCGCCCGTGTCAATGTGGTGGATGTGGTACAGAACCTGACCGCCATTGCCGAAGAAAACGCAGCCGCTACGGAAGAAACCTCCGCATCCGCTACCGAAGTCAACAACATCATCGGCAACATTTCCGACAAGGCGAAGGATGTCCGGAGCATTGCGGAAAACCTGCATGATACAGTAGAGATGTTTAAGATCTGATTAAAACCCCCTCACCGTCAGGATGAGGGGGTTTTTGATTACAGTTCGCCGGTACGATAGCGTGCTACGATGTTCTGAATTCTTTCATTGGGATTTAACAAATCGCTGATGGAAGAATCGTGGTTCAAGGTATCGATGATGTAAGCGATGTACTTGCTCATATCGCAGCTGATGTACCAGTTTTTGGAAAGCAGTTCCGGTGTCTGGTAAACCAGATTGGTGGTTAAAATTTTGGTAATAATGCCTTCTTCGTAAGCCTTGTCGAACTTGTCCAGACCGTTGGTGAACAGACCGAAGGTAGAGAATACGAAGATGTTTCTTGCCTTGCGCTCCTTTAATTCGGCAGCAACCTCCAGTACGCTTTCGCCGGAAGAAATCATATCATCAATGATAATCATGTCCTTGCCTTCTACGCTGGTGCCTAAGAACTCATGGGCAACAATGGGGTTGCGTCCGTTTACAATCTTTGTGTAGTCACGGCGCTTGTAGAACATACCCATATCCAGTCCAAGAACGTTTGCAATGTAAATAGCACGGCTCATACCGCCTTCATCCGGGCTGATAACCATCATATGGTCGGCATCAATCTGCAAATCCTTTACATTTCTTAACAGACCCTTAATAAACTGGTAAGCGGGCTGAACGGTTTCAAAACCGTGCAGGGGAATTGCGTTCTGCACACGGGGGTCATGGGCATCAAAGGTGATGATGTTGTCAACACCCATGCGGACCAGCTCCTGCAGAGCCAGGGCACAGTCAAGGGATTCACGGGAAGTACGCTTATGCTGTCTGCTTTCATATAAGAAAGGCATGATAACGGTAATTCTTCTTGCCTTACCTCCGACAGCGGCGATGATACGCTTTAAGTCCTGATAATGGTCATCGGGAGACATATGATTTTCATGACCGCAAAGAGAATATGTCAGGCTGTAGTTTGCTACATCCACTAACAGATATAAGTCGTCGCCTCTGACAGACTCTAAAATGGTACCCTTGGCTTCGCCGGAACCAAAACGGGGTACGTTGGTTTTGATAAGATAGGAAGGACGCTGATAGCCGGAAAAAGCAAGGCTTTCCTTGTGCTCGCTTTCGCGTTCTCCTCTCCACTTTACCAGATATTTGTCAATTTTTTCACCTAAAGGCTGGCAGCTCTTTAAGGCAATGATGCCCAGACTTCCAACGGGAATGGTTTCCAAATTGCGCTTTTCTTCTCGGTTTGGCATGAAAATAATCCTCTCTTTCTTGAATACATTTATGAATTTGTAAATTTCTTACGGATACGGATGTCTGAGCCGGATAATTTGCGGAAGGTAAAGGCATTGGTCAGACGGGAGAAAATACGCTCCGAATAACGCTCCTTCAAGCCCTCCAGGCTCAGGTTGGTGGAGATGATAACAGGCTTTTTACGAAGACTTCTTTCGTTCAGAATAGAGAAAAGATGTGTGTTCGTAAAAGCATTGGTAAGCTCGGTGCCTAAATCATCGATAATCACCAAGTCACAATTGTACAAGTCTTCCTGGGTCTTGTAAAGTACTTCTTTCTCATTGGAAGCAAATGCCTGCCTGGAAAGCAGGTCGAACAGACCGGAAGCAGAAAAATAAATCACGGAGTAACCGTGCTGCAAAAGCTCGTAAGCAATGCAGTTGGAAAGAAATGTCTTGCCGGTGCCCACGGCGCCGAAAAACAGAAGGTTCTGGTATTCCGTGTCAAAATTGCGGATAAAGGAAAGGCTGTTTTCCACTGCTTTTTTGAAATTCTGTAAATCCTCTCCCTCGTAGTAATCATAGGAAAGAACGGAAAAATTTTCAGCCTGAAGCACTTCTTTAAGATTGCTGCGGGAGTAGAGCATGTTGACGATGCGACTCTGCAGACAGTGGCATTTTTCACCGTTTACAAAACCGGTGTCCTTACAGTCCGGACAGTCATAGATGGGAGAAAGGTAATCTTCCGGGTACCCGTTTGCAAGCAGAAGCTCTCTTTTTTTACGGGAAATGTCCTGCATTTTTTCATGATATTCCGACATACTGCCCTGACCATCCAAAAGCATCTTTTTTCCGTAGGAAACGGAAAGGGAAGCGGCAGCGCTCGTCAGCTCCTCATAGGCGGGAAGCCTGTCCGCAATTTCTGCCTTTCTCTCGGATAAAAGGCGTTCGTTTTTTAACTGTATGGCGTCGTATTCGCGCAAAATAGCGTCGTATTGGGAATTCGTGAGGCTCACGGCGTTCTCCTTATCTGCGGTTTATGGGGTAGTTATTTACTGCTTAACAGTCGCGCTTCCAGTTCGTCGTAGTCGTAGCTTCTCTGGGCAAACTGGTTGAAACGGTTGGAAGAAACCTGGGAAGAGGAAGCAGCGGAAGAGGTGCTTCTGCTCTGGCGGCTCTTCTGGTACTGGGCATCAATGCGCTGGATGTCGGACTTGTGATGCACATCCTCTTTTTTCCAGTTGCTTAAAATGCCCTCGGCATATTCAAAACGGTGGCTGTCCGTAGCAAGCACGGTACGCTCGCAGGCAATGGCAATGATGTCCTGGGAGAAGCCGTATTCCTTTGTCCAGCGTATGATGTATTCTAATTCTTTCTTGGTGGGAGTATTGTTTTTACCTAACTCCTTCATAATGGTATAAACGGATTTGTCGTATTTGGCGGCAAATTTTTCCGCCTGCTTGGGGGTCGTCACACCGGACTGCGCCCAGTTTAAGGCAACCGCCTCTATGTATTTGAAATCCTTTTTGCCGCGGTCCACGCAGTACTGCAGCAGATAATCAATCAGATCATCGGAGAAGTGCAGGCAATCCGACAGATACAGAATGGACTTCATATCGGACACACTGAGCTGTCTGCCCATGTAGGACTCCGCAATAAAAAAGAGCTGACGGATGTTTTCTTTATTTTTAAACGCAGAAAGCTGGTCTGCGGAGTAGGACGGCTTCTTGTAAGGGTCGGTCTTTTCAGCAGGCGTTTCTTCTGCTTTTTCGGTAATAGCCGTAGCTGAAACAACAGCCGTAGCTGCAGCAACAGCGGGAGCTGCAACGGTAACAGGCTCGTCCGTTCCTTTTAAAAAGCGGATGCCGGATACATTCTTGCTCTCGTCATATTCGATGGCTAAAAGCTTTAACTTTTCCCAGTACTTCAAAGAACGCAGCACTTCACGCTCCGTGTGGTTAAAGAAGTCCGCAATTTCAGACACACTGGCAGCCTGACCAGAGCCCAGCCTGCGAAGCAGATAAAGATAAATCTTAAGCTGTGCATCATTTGCATCCTTCATGTAATTGTCAATAAAAGAGTTGGAAAGAAGCGTTACACCCGGTACGTCTTCCCTGTAAATAGTAAACTGACCCATTTTCTCACCTGTCCTGATTTCCTCATTTCGCATGTCAAAGTATAACATATCTTTTTCAAAAAGGAAATAGCCCCATTCCCGCAAACCCTTGTAAATACTGGGTTTTCCGGACATTGTGGATATTGTGGATATTGTGGATAGAAAAATAAAAGTGCCAATTTTACACGGTTTTTACAGGGTAACTTATCCACAGGAAACACAAAAATATCCACAATGCCGAATTTTTTTTCGAAGGAACAGCATTGTGGATAATGTGGACAACTATTCTCCGAGGAGGTTTTCCCCGATTTTCAGTACATCTCCGGCCCCCATAGTTATCAACAGGTCACCGTTGATACAATTTTGCAGTAAAAAATTTTCAATTTCATCAAATGACGGGAAATAGTAGCAGTCGCAGCCTAAGTTTTTCAGCTCGCGGAGTAAATCTTTGGAGCTGATGCCAAGGGTATCCGTCTCACGGGAGGCATAGATGTCTGCCAGCACCACTTTATCCGCCAGGGAAAGAGCTTTTGCAAAATCCTTCAAAAATGCCTTGGTGCGGGAATAGGTATGGGGCTGGAATACACACCAGAGAGTATTGTGGGGATATTTTGCGGCGGCTTTTAAGGTTGCGGTAATTTCTGTGGGATGATGTGCATAATCATCTATTATGGTAACGCCGCCAATCTTTCCTTTGTATTCAAAACGGCGGTCCGTTCCATGGAAAGAGGAAAGTGCCTTTGCGGAAAGCTCTGCAGGCAGCTTCAGTATGTCGGACAAGGCTAAGGAAGCCAGTGCATTCAGCACATTATGTTCACCCGGTACGCTTAAGTGCACGGGCAGGGTGCTTCCGTCCGGGAAATGCGCCGTAAACAGCGGACAACCCATTTCGTCGTAGGATATGTTCGTGGCAAAATAATCGGCATCGTCCGTAAGGCCGAAGGTAAGTACCTTACAGGGCAGCCCTTCCGTAATTTCCGTAAGATTGCTGATTTTACGGTTGATAATCAGGGAGCCGTCTGCGGGCAGAAGCTCGGCAAAACGGCGGAAGGAAGCCCGGATGTCGTTGATATCCTTAAAGAAATCAAGATGGTCTTCTTCTATATTAAGGATAATACCGACTTTCGGGAAAAAGCTTAAAAAGCTGTTGGTGTATTCGCATGCTTCGGTCACAAAGAAGCCGGAGTGGCCCACACGGATATTGCCGCCGATGGATTTGTAAATACCGCCGATGGATAAGGTGGGATCCATGTTCTGGGAAAGCAGGATTTCCGAGATCATGGAGGTTGTGGTGGTCTTGCCGTGGGTACCGCTTACGGCGATAGGGGTTTCATAGTTTTTCATCATCTGTCCCAAAAGCTCCGCACGGGAAAGACAGGGGATGCCCAGCTGGTGAACAGCTATATACTCCGGGTTGTCAGGATGAATGGCGCTGGTAAATACCGCGCAGTCGATATCGGGAGTAATGTTGGCTGCACGCTGACCGTAAAATACGGTGATGCCCTTCTCCTCCAGGGATTTGGTAAGGGGAGAAGCCTGTCTGTCGGAACCGGAAACCTGAAAGCCTTTTTCACGTAAGATTTCCGCCAGTCCGCTCATACTGATGCCGCCGATTCCCACAAAGTAAATATGGATCGGATGATTAAAATCAATTTGATACATAGTCGCACTTCCTATTTTAATTTTGAACAGTCTTATACGAATGTTCAATGAGATATTTATATTATACGCACATACGGCTGAAAAAACAAATGGTAAATGCTATCTATCAAAAATTAACGAAGGATTTTACATATGTAAAATATATAATGGTTAAAGTACACAAAAAAAAGAAGAAAATGGAAATAAAAATGTAAAATTTACATAGAAAATTGTTTCCATTCCGGTGCAAACGTGCTATAATGCTTTTAACATGTAATGGGAGAGCAGCATTTTAATCTGTTT
>OKSM01000559.1_pt1 | contig 13156 bp, 6 predicted proteins | sample 1606281 | NCBI WGS metagenome assembly OKSM01 (sample SAMEA3879549, study PRJEB24766) | human gut metagenome | biome: human-associated habitat; feature: feces | place: USA | collected 1985/1987
GCGCGCATACTCCATAGGTTCATCAATCGCAAGAGCATTCAATGCGCACTGTGAATTTGGTGTGATCTTCAATCCGTCCTCCGCCTTACTACAATCTATGCGAAGAAGCATATTATTAAAAGTGGTTATATCTATACTATTGCAGTACTGGTTATATGTAGCATATATAAGGTTCATAGCTTTTCGTCCTTTCGTTTTTATTACAGATAAGCCAGTTGTATTGATAAATTGTTGTGTATCCTAGAATTATCCTTTAGAACGTGAAGCACACGCCAGCTACCTTATCAACTTAGGATGTGCACCACTGCTCATATCGGAACGCTTAGGACACGAAAAAGTACAGACCACCTTAAGCACCTACTCCCACCTGTATCCGAACAAGCATCAGGAAGTGGTGGATATGATACAAAACCAGCATAAAAAGGATATGGCAACATCCGATGTAACTGCCCCGGCAGAAACATCGGAAATACCAATACCACAGGACAAAAGGTTCAATGTCGTAAATCCAAAGGATAAAATAAGCCCACAGCAAGGCCACGAGAATGACTTAAGCACATGCATCGGCTTCACCGGACGCACATAAAAAGGCTCACCCCCTTGTAAACAAAGGGCTATAAATTTATGAGAAGCATATCTCGAAAACACTGCGTGTTTCCTCGATGAATGCGGCATTCGCCGCATTCTCATAAGCATAAAAAAGCCCAGAAGCAAGCAAGCTTGCTCTGGACTATTTTACACTTATTTAATGCTTCTCATTGCTAACGCACAATTACTCGATGATAGTAGCAACACGGCCAGAACCAACAGTACGTCCACCTTCACGAATAGCGAAAGTAAGACCCTGCTCCATAGCGATGGGATGGATCAGTTCGATGGTCATTTCTACGTTATCACCAGGCATGCACATTTCGGTACCTGCAGGAAGTTCGCAAACACCGGTAACGTCGGTTGTTCTGAAGTAGAACTGAGGACGATAGTTGTTGAAGAAAGGAGTATGACGTCCACCTTCATCTTTGGTCAGTACGTAAACCTGTGCAGTGAATTTCTTGTGGCAGGTTACAGTGCCGGGTTTTGCAAGAACCTGACCTCTTTCGATGTCAGTTCTCTGGATACCACGAAGAAGGGCACCGATGTTATCACCAGCCTGTGCTTCGTCAAGCATCTTACGGAACATTTCGATACCGGTTACAACGGACTTCTGCTTCTCTTCCTTGATACCAACGATTTCAACTTCGTCGTTCAGGTGAAGAACACCACGCTCTACTCTACCGGTTGCAACAGTACCACGACCGGTAATGGTGAATACGTCTTCTACAGGCATAAGGAAAGGCTTATCAGTATCACGCTGAGGATCAGGAATATAGGAGTCTACAGTGTCCATAAGTTCCATAATCTTGTCGCCCCAAGGTCCCATAGGATCTTCCAGAGCCTTCAGAGCAGAACCCTTGATAATAGGGCAGTCTGTGAAGTCATATTCTTCAAGCTGTTCTGTGATTTCCATTTCTACTAATTCAAGAAGTTCAGGATCGTCTACCATATCGCACTTGTTCATGAATACGATGATGTAAGGAACGCCTACCTGACGGGACAGAAGGATGTGCTCCTTGGTCTGAGCCATAACACCATCGGTTGCAGCTACAACAAGGATAGCGCCGTCCATCTGAGCAGCACCGGTAATCATGTTCTTAACGTAGTCAGCATGGCCCGGGCAGTCAACATGAGCATAATGTCTCTTTTCGGTCTGGTATTCAACGTGTGCGGTAGAAATGGTAATACCACGCTCTCTTTCTTCGGGAGCCTTATCGATGTTTTCGAAATCTACCTGTGCGTTACCGGGAACTCTTGCTGCCAGAACCTTGGTAATTGCAGCGGTCAGAGTGGTTTTACCATGGTCAACGTGACCGATGGTACCAATGTTACAATGGGGCTTAGTTCTTTCAAATTTAGCTTTAGCCATTATTATAGTCCTCCTTAAAAAGATAAAAAATAAGTTTTTAATTTAATCAGCTATCTCTCATTATATTAGATAAGCCTAAGTTTTTCAAGCATTATTTTGCTTCAGAGGCACGTACTTTTGCAAGTACCGCCTCATTATCTTGAAAAATTATTTTGCCTTTGCAGCAAGTACTTTCTCCTGTACGTTCTTGGGAACCTGCTCGTATTTCTCGAAGAACATAGAGTAGTTACCACGACCCTGGGTCTTGGAACGTAAGTCGGTAGAATAACCGAACATTTCAGCAAGAGGTACATAAGCCTTAACCATCTTACCGCCGCCGATATCTTCCATACCTTCAATACGGCCACGACGGGAGTTGATATCGCCGATAACGTCACCCATGTATTCTTCAGGCATGGTTACTTCAACCTTCATGATAGGCTCAAGCAGTACAGGTGCAGCCTTCTTCATAGCTTCCTTGAATGCCATGGAACCGGCAATGTGGAATGCCATTTCGGAAGAGTCGACTTCATGGTAGGAACCATCGTAAACGTTAGCATAAACACCAACAACGGGGAATCCGCCAAGGATACCTGCGTGGGTTGCTTCTTCGATACCTTCGCCGACTGCGGGGATGTATTCCTTGGGAATAGCACCACCGACAACGCTGGATTCAAACTTGAACAGCTGGTCGCCGTTTGCATCCATGGGCTCGAATTTAACTTTACAATGTCCGTACTGTCCACGACCACCGGACTGTTTTGCATATTTGTATTCCTGGTCAACAGGCTTGGTAATGGTTTCCTTGTAAGCAACCTGAGGAGCACCAACGTTAGCTTCTACCTTGAATTCACGAAGCAGACGGTCAACGATGATTTCCAGATGGAGTTCACCCATACCTGCGATAATGGTCTGTCCTGTTTCCTGATTGGTATGAGCACGGAAGGTGGGATCTTCTTCTGCAAGCTTTGCAAGAGCTTCACCCATCTTGGTCTGACCTGCTTTGGTCTTCGGCTCAATAGCCAGCTCAATAACGGGTTCAGGGAATTCCATGGACTCGAGGATTACAGGATGCTGCTCGTCACAAATGGTATCACCGGTAGTAGTAAACTTGAAGCCTACTGCTGCCGCAATATCACCGGAGTAAACTTTTTCAAGTTCGGCTCTCTTGTTTGCATGCATCTGCAGGATACGTCCAACACGTTCCTTCTTATCCTTTGTAGCATTCAGTACGTAAGAACCGGAGTTCATGGTACCGGAGTAAACTCTGAAGAATGCAAGCTTACCAACGAACGGGTCAGCCATAATCTTGAATGCCAGTGCGGAGAAAGGTTCATCATCGGAAGAATGTCTTACAACTTCGTTGCCATCCAGGTCAACACCCTTGATAGGAGGGATGTCTGTAGGAGCAGGCATGTACTCAAGAACTGCATCGAGTAACTTCTGTACGCCCTTGTTACGATAAGCGGAACCACAGCATACAGGAATTGCCTTACATTCGCAGGTTGCCTTTCTTAAGACTTTCTTCATTTCTTCAACAGAAGGTTCTTCACCTTCCAGATACTGCATCATTAAATCATCATCTAATTCGCAGATTTTTTCAACTAATTCGTTACGATACAGTTCTGCATCGTCCTTCATGTCGCCGAGGTCATCTGTTACAGTGATGTTGTCGCCCTTATCATCATTATAGATGTAGGCTTTCATTTCAAACAGGTCAATGATTCCCTTGAATTCATCTTCCTTGCCGATAGGTAACTGAAGGCAGATAGCATTCTTACCTAAACGGGTTCTGATCTGCTCTACGGCACCGTAGAAGTTTGCACCAAGGATGTCCATCTTATTGATGAAAGCCATACGAGGTACGTTGTAGGTATCAGCCTGACGCCATACGTTTTCTGACTGTGGTTCAACACCACCCTTTGCACAGAATACGCCGACAGCACCATCAAGTACACGAAGTGAACGCTGAACTTCTACTGTGAAGTCAACGTGACCCGGTGTATCAATAATATTGATTCTATGCTTTTTCCAGAAACAAGTAGTTGCAGCAGATGTGATAGTAATACCACGCTCCTGCTCCTGCTCCATCCAGTCCATTGTTGCAGCACCTTCGTGTGTTTCACCAATCTTATGGTTTACACCTGTATAATACAGAATACGCTCGGTGGTTGTAGTTTTACCTGCATCAATATGAGCCATAATGCCAATATTTCTTGTCATCTCAAGAGATACTTGTCTTGACATAATACCCTCCTATCAATATCTGAAATGAGCAAATGCTTTGTTTGCTTCTGCCATCTTGTGTGTATCGTCGCACTTCTTAACTGCTCCGCCTGTCTTATTAACAGCGTCCATAATTTCAGCAGCAAGACGCTCTCTCATAGTTCTCTCTGAACGCTGACGAGCGTAAAGAGTAATCCAACGAAGACCTAAAGTCTGTCTTCTTTCAGGACGAACCTCGAGAGGTACCTGGTAAGTTGCACCACCTACACGGCGTGCCTTTACCTCGAGTACAGGCATTACATTTTCCATTGCAGCTTCAAAAGTTTCTAATGGTTCGTTGCCTGTTTTTTCCTTAATGATGTCGAATGCGTCGTAAACAATCTTCTGAGCGACGCCCTTCTTTCCATCAAGCATGATGCTGTTGATAAGTCTGGTTACAAGCTTTGAATTGTAAAGCGGATCAGGTAATACATCACGCTTAGCGATTTGGCCTCTTCTTGGCATCTTCGCTTCCCTCCTTCATAATTTTTAATGAGTTCATAGGTACTCGGTTTTTCCGTGGAGTCAACAAAAGGTCATATACGCTTTATATATAGGTATATAAACTATTGTTATCCATTAAAATAAGGCTTATTTCTTAGCAGCCTTTGGCTTCTTTGCACCGTACTTAGAACGGCTCTGCATTCTGCCATTAACACCCTGTGTATCAAGTGTACCGCGGATGATGTGGTAACGCACACCAGGAAGGTCCTTAACACGACCGCCACGAATCATAACAACAGAGTGTTCCTGAAGGTTATGACCAACGCCCGGAATGTAAGCAGATACTTCAATTCCGTTTGTAAGACGAACTCTGGCAATCTTACGAAGAGCTGAGTTAGGCTTCTTAGGTGTAGCTGTCTTAACAGCAGTACAAACGCCACGCTTTTGAGGTGAGTTGTTATCTGTAACAACATTTTTCTTAGTGTTTAAGCCCTTTAAAAGTGCAGGTGTCTTTGACTTCTTTTCGATAGTCTTACGACCTGTTCTTACGAGCTGATTAAAGGTAGGCAATAGTTTATCTCCTTTCAAGTATTATTTATACGCAATGTGCGTATAAGTCACATGCCGAAAAATCAGCATATCAATTAAACGCACATCTCGGGGCAAGCACAAGGCTCGCCCCTAAATGTTGTATTATTCACTAAAATTCAAGGATAAAGTTTGTAATATTTGCACAAACACCTATCACACGATTTAGCATTATACCACTACTGCATAGTGTTTGTCAAGAGTTCTTGCAATTGTTCAAGATTTAAAATTTCATCGCTGTTTTCTGCTGAAAAATAACTTGGAACAACATCAACCTTGCGGAATACATCCATACCGGTACCTGCCGGAACAAGTTTACCGATAATAACATTTTCCTTAAGACCGATAAGCGGGTCACTCTTACCTTTGATAGCAGCATCGGTAAGAACTCTTGTTGTTTCCTGGAATGATGCAGCCGAAAGGAATGAATCTGTTGCAAGAGAAGCTTTTGTGATACCCATAAGAATAGGAATATAAGTTGCCTTCTTAAGATTTTCTTCACCGGCTTTAATTCTTGCTTCAATTTTATCATTTGCTTCATCAACTGCTGAAACATCAACCATTGTACCTGCAACAAGATCAGTATCGCCTGATTCATCAACAGTGCATTTCTTAAGCATTTGACGAACAATAACTTCGATATGCTTATCGTTAATATCAACACCCTGTGTACGATATGCAAACTGAACTTCTTTAATAAGGTAATTATAAACAGCTTCTTCGCCAAGGATAGCAAGAACATCATGCGGATTTACAGCACCGAGTGTAAGTTCTGTACCTTTTTTAATATGTGCGCCCTCTACGATATTTTCGCAAAGTCTTGCACCGTAAGGAATAAGATATTTCTTTTCTTCTGCTGTATCCTTATTATAAACAATTACATGGCGACTCTTCTTGATTTCTTCAAATCGAACATCACCTTCGATTTCAGAAAGAATAGCAAGTTGCTTTGGCTTTCTTGCTTCAAAAAGTTCTTCTACACGAGGAAGACCCTGTGTAATATCTGCACCGCCGGCAACACCACCGGTATGGAATGTTCTCATTGTAAGCTGTGTACCAGGTTCACCGATTGACTGTGCTGCGATAATACCAACAGCCTCACCAACCTGAACCGGCTCATTAAATGCAAGGTTTGCACCATAGCACTTGCGGCAAACACCGTGGCGTGATTTACAAGTGATAAGTGAACGAATTTTAACTGATTCAATACCTGCGTCAGCAATACGCTTAGCATCATCGGCAGTCATCATTCTGTCAGCTTCCATAAGAACTTCTCCGGTCTTAGGGTCAACAATAGGTTCAACTACAAATCTGCCTGTAAGTCTTTCTTCAAGTGTTTCAAGTACACGGTTACCGTCCATAATTTTGCTTACAACAATACCGTCGTTGCATCCGCAATCATCGTCACGAATAATAACATCCTGTGATACATCAACAAGACGCCTTGTAAGGTAACCTGAGTCTGCAGTACGAAGTGCTGTATCGGCAAGACCTTTACGAGCACCACGAGAAGAAATGAAGTATTCAAGAATATTAAGACCTTCACGGTAGTTAGCACGAATAGGAACTTCAATTGTTTTACCGGCTGTATTAGCAATAAGACCTCTCATACCGGCAAGCTGACGAAGCTGTGAAGTACTACCACGCGCACCGGAGTCTACCATCATATGAATTGGGTTATGGGCACCGTCGAAGTTACTTGTAAGCTCGTTAGACACTTTGTTTGTACAATCTTCCCAAGCTTTGATTACTGCTGAAGAACGCTCTTCATTAGTAATAAGACCATAGTTATAGTTATATGTGATTTCATCAACGCGTTTTTCTGCTTCGGCAAGATATTCTTTCTTCTTTTCAGGAATAAGAGCATCACAAACAGCAACGGTTGTACCGGAAACTGTTGAATACTTATAGCCCTGTGCTTTAATAGAATCAAGAACACGAGAAGCGATTGAAACACCGTGAACATTGATACATCTTTCAGCAATTTGGCCAAGCTGTTTCTTTTTAACTACAAATGAAACTTCAAGGTCAAATTCATGAGCCGGGTCAGTTCTGTCAACAAAACCGAGGTCCTGCGGAATTGGGTTATTAAAGATGATTCTACCGATTGTTGTAATAATAATAGCTGTCTTGCTTTCACCGTTAACTTCACGAGTTACACGAATTTTAGCAGGTGAATGCATACCGAGTGAACCCTCTTGATATGCCATCATAGCTTCATCTTTATCCCTATAAAGTTTGTATGAACGGTAGTAGCCATATTTTTGTGCAAGTTCTTCTTCAGAAATTTCGCAGAGAATTGCAGGGTTAGTAACATAATCACGAGGATCATCATAATCCTTATTTATATCAGCTTTAACATCCTTAAAGCTTACTTCCTGAGTTCTTGCTTCGTCCTTAAAGAACTTTGGCTGGCCAGGTTCACCCTCTTTAATCATTGTAAGATAATATGAACCGATAACCATATCCTGAGTAGGAACAGTAACAGGCTTACCGTCTGAAGGTTTAAGAAGGTTATTAGCTGCAAGCATTAACATTCTTGCTTCAGCCTGTGCTTCGGCAGAAAGAGGAACATGCACAGCCATTTGGTCACCGTCAAAGTCAGCGTTAAATGCAGTACAAGCAAGCGGGTGAAGCTTAATTGCTCTACCCTCTACAAGAACAGGCTCAAACGCCTGAATACCGAGTCTGTGAAGAGTCGGGGCACGGTTTAACATAACCGGGTGGTCCTTAATTACAACTTCAAGGCTATCCCAAACAGCAGGATTATTGGCTCTTTCAACCATCTTTCTTGCTGATTTAATATTAGAAGCAACACCTGTTTCAACAAGACGCTTCATAACAAACGGTTTGAAAAGTTCGATTGCCATTTCCTTAGGAAGACCGCATTGGTGCATCTTAAGTTCAGGGCCTACAACGATAACGGAACGGCCTGAATAGTCAACACGCTTACCGAGAAGGTTTTGACGGAAACGACCTTGCTTACCTTTAAGCATATCTGAAAGAGATTTAAGAGGTCTGTTATTAGGACCTGTTACAGGACGGCCACGACGACCGTTATCAATAAGTGCGTCAACCGATTCCTGAAGCATTCTCTTTTCATTTCTTACAATGATTTCAGGAGCGCCAAGCTCAAGAAGTCTTTTAAGACGATTGTTACGGTTAATAACTCTTCTGTAAAGGTCATTAAGGTCAGATGTGGCAAATCTACCGCCGTCAAGCTGAACCATTGGGCGAATATCAGGCGGAATTACAGGAATGGCATCAAGAATCATCCATTCAAGCTTGTTTCCGCTGTGATAGAAAGCATCAACCACATCAAGTCTTTTAAGAAGTCTTACTCTCTTTTGACCTGTTGCACCATCAAGTTCTGCTGTGAGTTCATCACGAAGCTGAGCAACATCAATACCCTGAAGAAGCTCTTTAATTGCTTCGGCACCCATACCTGCTTTGAAATCGTCTTCGTATCTTTCTCTCATTTCCGCATATTCTTTTTCATTAAGAATCTGCATCTTTTCAAGTGGTGTATCACCGGGATCGGTAACAATATAAAGTGCAAAATAAAGCACTTTTTCAAGGTATCTCGGGCTAATGTCGAGTACAAGACCGAGTCTGCTCGGAATACCCTTAAAATACCAAATATGTGAAACGGGAGCTGCAAGTTCGATATGACCCATACGCTCACGTCTAACCTTTGAGCGTGTGATTTCAACACCACAACGCTCGCAGACTTTTCCTTTATAGCGAACTCTTTTATATTTGCCGCAATGACATTCCCAGTCTTTCATAGGTCCGAAAATTCTTTCGCAGAAAAGACCGTCGCGTTCAGGTTTAAGAGTTCTGTAATTTATTGTTTCAGGCTTTGTAACTTCGCCGTAAGACCATTCACGAATCTGCTCCGGTGAAGCAAGGCCGATTTTTATTGAACTGAATTCGTTTTCATAATTATCCATATGGAAGCACTCCTTTGTATTAGTTAGTTGTGGAAGTCTTATCAGAATTATTCATCGTCTGAAGAAATGTCACCGAAATCGAAGCCGAAGTCATCATCTGACTCGCTTTCATTATCAGCAAACAAATCATCAAAGCCATCTGACTGACCTGCTTCCTGCTCATTCTCTGTATTTTCTACTCCGAAGCCTTCCTGACCTTCAAAGTCATTTACGGTTGTAAATGCCTGTTCGTCAATCGGCTGAATTCCTGAACCGTCATCAAGATCTTGCTTAAGTTCAATTTCATTACCGTCTTTATCAAGAACCTTGGTATCGAGGCCGAGAGCCTGCAATTCCTTAAAGAGAACTTTAAATGATTCAGGTGTACCGGCTGACGGAATGTTTTCGCCCTTAACGATTGATTCATAAGTCTTAACACGACCTACAACATCATCAGATTTAACAGTCATAATTTCCTGAAGAGTATAAGCTGCACCGTAAGCTTCAAGTGCCCAAACTTCCATTTCACCGAAACGCTGGCCACCGAACTGAGCTTTACCGCCGAGTGGCTGCTGGGTTACAAGGCTGTAAGGACCGGTTGAACGAGCGTGAATCTTATCATCAACAAGGTGATGGAGTTTAAGATAATACATATAGCCTACTGTTATACGGTTATCAAACTTTTCACCTGTACGGCCGTCGATAAGTTCAGTCTTACCATCAAATACCTTCTTGCCGTTTTCATCAATGTAGTAGCCGATATTTGCTTCTTCAAGGCAATCACGAATATCTTGTTCGTGTGCGCCGTCGAATACAGGAGTCATCATCTTCCAGCCGAGAGCCATAGCCGCATAGCCGAGATGAACTTCAAGTACCTGACCGATGTTCATACGGGAAGGTACACCAAGAGGGTTAAGAACAATATCAAGAGGTCTTCCGTCAGGAAGGAATGGCATATCCTCCTGTGGTAAAATTCTTGAAACAACACCCTTGTTACCGTGACGGCCTGCCATCTTATCGCCGACTTGGATTTTACGCTTTTGTGCAATATAAACTCTTACTACTTTATTTACACCCGGTGAAAGTTCATCGCTGTTTGCACGGGTAAACACCTTAACATCAACAACAATACCGTATTCACCGTGAGGAATACGCATTGAAGTATCCCTTACTTCTCTTGCCTTTTCGCCAAAGATTGCTCTTAAAAGTCTTTCCTCAGCTGTAAGCTCTGTTTCACCCTTTGGTGTAACCTTACCTACAAGAATATCACCCGAATGTACTTCTGCACCAACACGGATAATACCATCTTCATCAAGGTCACGAAGAGCGTCTTCACCTACATTAGGAATATCCCTTGTGATTTCTTCAGGGCCGAGCTTTGTATCACGAGCTTCAACTTCATGTTCAACTACATGGATTGAAGTATAAACATCATCTCTTACAATCTTTTCGTTAATAAGAACAGCATCCTCGTAGTTATAACCTTCCCAAGTCATAAATCCGATAAGTGCATTCTTACCGAGTGAAATTTCGCCGTTACAAGTTGCAGGACCATCGGCAATAACCTGTCCGTCTTCAATCTTCTGATGAAGAGAAACGATAGGACGCTGGTTAATACAAGTACCTTGGTTAGAACCCTGGAACTTAACAAGTTCGTATTTATCAACTTCGCCCGGCTTTACAGTGATTTCGATAGTATCGGCATCAACTGCTGTAACAGTACCGCCACGCTTTGCGATTACTACTACGCCTGAGTCATAAGCTGCCTTATATTCCATACCTGTGCCGACAACAGGGGCAACAGTTTTAAGAAGAGGAACTGCCTGACGCTGCATGTTAGCACCCATAAGAGCACGGTTTGCGTCATCGTTTTCAAGGAAAGGAATCATTGCAGTAGCAACTGAAACTACCATCTTCGGTGATACATCCATATAATCTACTCTTTCAGGTGGAAGAGTAAGGAATTCATCACGGCAACGGCAAGTTACTCTTGCATTTGTAAATCTGCCGTTTTCATCAAGAGGTTCATTAGCCTGAGCAACAACATAATTATCTTCAACATCAGCAGTCATATAAACTACTTCGTCAGTAACAACGCCTGTTTCCTTATCAACCTTACGATATGGTGCTTCAATAAAGCCATATTCGTTAAGTCGGCTGTAACAAGCAAGATAAGAGATAAGACCGATGTTAGGACCTTCAGGTGTTTCGATAGGACACATACGACCGTAGTGGGTATAATGTACATCTCGAACTTCGAAACCTGCACGGTCTCTTGAAAGACCGCCAGGACCGAGGGCTGAAAGTCTTCTCTTATGTGTAAGTTCTGCAAGCGGGTTATTTTGGTCCATAAACTGTGAAAGCGGAGATGAACCGAAGAACTCTTTAATAGCAGCAACTACCGGGCGGATATTGATAAGCGCCTGCGGTGTAATAGCACCGTCATCATCTTGTGCCTGAAGAGTCATACGCTCACGAATAACTCTTTCCATTCTTGTAAAACCGATTCTAAACTGGTTTTGAAGAAGTTCGCCGACAGCTCTGATTCTACGGTTGCCGAGATGGTCAATATCATCAGTAGTACCTACACCATTTGCAAGGTTAATGAGATATGATACACTTGCAAAAATATCATCTGTTGTAATGTGCTTTGGAACGAGGTCATCTGCTCTTCTTTCAATTTCTTCTTTAAGAGCATCAACATCATCGCCGCACTTTTCAAGTATTTCGGAAAGAACTCTATATGATACCATTTCGTGAATGCCAAGTTCTTTGCAGTCAAAATCAACATACTTGTAAATATCAACCATACCGTTAGATACGATTTTAACTTCCTTGCCGTCTGCATCGACATATGCAACCATAACACCTGCATTTTCGATTTCAACAGCTCTTTCTTCGCTGATTTTTTCGCCTGCATCTGCAAGGAATTCACCCTGTGGTGAAATGATAGGCTGAGTAAGAACTCTGTCTTTAAGCCTATCGCTCAATGAAAGCTTTTTATTATATTTATATCTGCCGACTCTTGAAAGGTCATAACGGTGAGCATCAAAGAACAAACCGTCAAGATGTGCCTGTGCAGTTTCAAGTGTAGGCGGTTCACCCGGACGAAGCTTTTTATAAACTTCAAGAAGAGCTTCTTCCTGATTTTTAGTAGTATCCTTGTCAATCGTTGCAAGAATCTTGTCATCTTCACCAAAGAAATCTACGATTTCAGAATCTGTGCCAAGACCTAATGAACGAAGGAATGTTGTAATATAAATCTTTCTGTTTTTATCAATACGAACATAGAAAAGGTCATTGGCATCTGTTTCATATTCAAGCCAAGCACCGCGGTTAGGAATTACAGTATTAGTGAAAAGTTCCTTACCTGTTTTATCGTGGTCCATATTGTAGTAAACACCCGGTGAACGAACAAGCTGGGATACAATACATCTTTCAGCACCGTTAATAACAAATGTGCCTGCATCTGTCATCCAAGGAAGGTCGCCCATAAAAATAGTGTTTTCTTTGATTTCGCCTGTTTCTTTATTAACAAGCCTTGCTCTGACCTTTAAAGGACGAGCATAAGTGGTGTCACGAGCCTTACACTGTGCAATTGAATACTTAGGTTCGTCGTCAATTGAAAAGTCAACAAAATCAAGCACAAGGTTACCTGTGTAATCACTGATTTCACCAATATCCTTGAATACTTCTTTGAGACCCTCTTCAAGAAACCAACGGTAAGAACTCTTCTGCACTTCGATAAGGTTAGGCATTTTCATAACCTCATTGATTTTTGCAAAACTCTTTCTCGTTGTTGTGCCGAGCTGGACATCCTTAACATTTACCATTAGAGTCACTCCGATCGTTTTATTTTCGTAATATGTTTATATTCACAAACAGCTAATTGCGCATTGCATATGACCTGAAAACCAAAATTTTCCGTTACATATATATAAGCAATAATTAAAAATAAAGATTTATAATTTGCAATAGAAAGCCATTT
>OKSM01000591.1_pt1 | contig 12758 bp, 16 predicted proteins | sample 1606281 | NCBI WGS metagenome assembly OKSM01 (sample SAMEA3879549, study PRJEB24766) | human gut metagenome | biome: human-associated habitat; feature: feces | place: USA | collected 1985/1987
GCAAAGATAATAAAATAAAAACAGAACACAACCAATTGGCATGTATTTTGTTTCCTTCATTACAGACGAAATTTAACTAAAAACAATATGGCTTACATCGATTATTACAAAGCATTGGGAGTGGACAAAAGTGCCACCCAAGATGATATCAAAAAGGCTTTCCGAAAGTTAGCCCGCAAATATCATCCTGACCTAAATCCTAACGACCCTTCGGCCAAAGATAAATTTCAGGAGATAAATGAGGCTAACGAAGTTTTGAGTGACCCGGAAAAGCGAAAGAAATACGACGAATACGGCGAGCACTGGAAACATGCCGATGAATTTGAAAAACAAAAGCAACAATACGGAGCCGGAGGCTTTGGAGGCAGGACCGGCGGATTCGGTTCTTCCGGTAACGGCTCGTACTGGTATTCTTCCAACGGTGAAGAAGGTTTCGGAGATGCCGGAGGATTCGGCGGTAATGCCGGAGGATTCTCTGATTTCTTCGAAGAATTGTTCGGACATCGTGGAGCGGGAGCCGGCAGCAGACGAGGTGCCGGATTATAATGCCGAACTGCAACTGTCACTGCGTGAGGCTGCCGTAACACATAAGCAGGTACTTAATGTGAATGGCAAGAATATCCGTATCACTGTTCCTGCCGGTATTGCCAACGGACAAACCATCAAGTTGCGTGGTCACGGTGCACCGGGAGTTAACGGGGGACCTGACGGTGACTTGTATATTACCTTTATCATACCGGACGACCCTGTGTTCAAGCGCTTAGGCAATGACCTTTATGTCACTGCTCCACTCAATCTTTACACGGCTGTGCTGGGCGGTGAAGAAACCGTAGACACGCTGGACGGTAAAGTAAAGCTAAAAGTAAAACCCGAAACCCAAAACGGCACCAAAGTCCGCCTGAAGGGAAAAGGGTTCCCGGTTTATAAAGAAGAAGGGAAGTTTGGCGACCTGATTGTGACTTATAACATCACCATCCCCACCAACCTGACTGAACATCAGAAAGAGTTGTTCCGCCAACTGAAGAATAGTATCAACTAAAAAAGAAAAGGATTATGCAGACCGATTTAATAATTATCAATGATTATTGCGACCGTTGCCACGTAGACCCTTCGTTTATTGTGGAACTGGAAGAAGACGGATTAATCAACGTTCAAGTGATTGGCGAGGAACGCTATATCCCGGTGTCGCAACTGGCGGAACTGGAGCGTTATACACATTTATACTACGACCTGTCCATCAATGTAGCAGGCATAGACGCCATCCACCACATGCTGGAACGGATAGAATCCTTGCAGCACCAAGTCCGTTCGCTAAAAAGCGAACTGCAATTCTACCGTTGACAGAAACAGCCGTTCAATCGTCAACCGTAGGGAGTCGACTGCCATTTTACCGGTAGGGATCAGGTTTGTCCGCCTAAAAACTGTTTACTTTGTGCATTTACTCCCAAAGTCGTGACCATTGGGGTTGTAAATGTGTCAAAACGTGGATAACCCTGCCCCTACAGCTGACGATGGGATGGCCCGGTTTAGTTTTGACACACTACCAACAAAAAAAACGCCTTTTCGGACAGCTTCTTCTTTTTATTCTGCGGAAGTAGGGATTTCTGCTTAGTAAATATTACCTTTGCACTCCGATAGAAAACAATAAACATGGAATTATTCAGCAAAATGATAGCCACGGCACTGGGCGTTGCCGTACACCAAGTAAATAACACATTATCATTGTTGGCCGGAGGCGCCACCATCCCATTTATCAGCCGATACCGTAAAGAAGCCACAGGAGGGCTGGACGAAGTACAGATCGGTGAGATAAAAGACCGCAACGATAAACTTTGCGAATTATCCAAACGCAAAGAAACCATTTTATCTACTATTGACACACAAGGCAAACTGACCGGAGAGTTGCGTACCCGCATAGAATCCTGCTGGGACTCCACCGAACTGGAGGATATATATCTCCCCTATAAGCCCAAACGGAAAACACGCGCCGAAGCAGCCAGACAAAAAGGACTGGAACCGCTTGCCACCCTCTTAATGCTGCAACGTGAAAATCATCTGGAAAACCGTCTCGGCTCTTTCGTCAAAGGAGAAGTGAAAGACGAAGAAGATGCACTGAAAGGCGCTCGTGACATCATAGCCGAACAAGTAAGTGAAGACGAACGTGCCCGTAACCAACTGCGCAATCAGTTTTCGCGTCAGGCTGTCATCACTTCCAAAGTAATAAAAGGAAAAGAAGAGGAAGCCGTCAAATACCGTGACTACTTCGACTTCAGCGAACCGCTGAAACGATGCACTTCACACCGCTTGCTCGCCATCCGCCGGGGAGAATCGGAAGGTCTGCTGAAAGTGACCATCAGCCCTGACGACAATGAATGTAATGAACGGCTCGAACGAATGTATGTACGCAGTAATAACGAATGTGGACATCAGGTTGCAGAAGCTGTCCGTGATGCCTACAAGCGCCTGTTGAAACCGTCCATAGAAACGGAATTCGCCACGCTCAGCAAAGAGAAAGCCGATGCAGAAGCCATCCGAGTATTTGCCGAAAATCTGAGGCAACTGTTGCTCGCTCCTCCCCTGGGACAAAAACGGGTAATGGGAATAGACCCCGGATATCGCACGGGCTGCAAGGTGGTGTGTCTTGACGCGCAGGGCAATCTCCTACACAATGAAACGATTTATCCCCATCAACCGCAAAACCAGTGGGGACGCTCTGCCTGCCGCATCGCCACGATGGCAGACCAATATGCCATTGAAGCCATCGCCATCGGCAACGGAACGGCGGGACGCGAAACGGAACAGCTCGTGCGCGAAGCGCATCTTGAGAATGTCGACATTTTCTTGGTGAGCGAAGACGGAGCATCGGTTTATTCGGCCTCTCCCTTGGCACGCGAAGAGTTTCCAGACTACGACGTGACGGTGCGCGGCGCGGTCAGCATCGGCCGTCGACTGGCAGACCCCTTGGCCGAACTGGTCAAAATCGACCCAAAGGCCATCGGCGTCGGACAATACCAGCACGACGTTGACCAGGGTGCGCTCAAGAAATCGCTCGACCAAACGGTGGAGAGCTGTGTCAACACGGTCGGCGTCAACGTCAACACGGCCAGTAAGAGTCTGCTGACTTATGTGTCGGGCCTTGGCCCTTCTCTGGCGCAAAACATTGTGGACTACCGTGCCGAACACGGCCCGTTTGCTTCGCGCCGCGAACTTCTCAAAGTGCCGCGCCTGGGAGCGAAGGCTTTTGAGCAATGTGCAGGCTTCCTGCGCATCGTTGGCGGCAAAAACCCGCTCGACAACACGGCGGTGCATCCTGAACGCTACGAACTGGTGGAACAGATGGCGAAAGACGCGGGTTGCACCGTGGAACGCCTCATCGCCTCCACAGAAACGCGCAACGGCATCGATCTGAAGCGCTATTGCAGCGGTATGGTGGGCCTTCCGACGCTCAACGACATCATGGGCGAACTTGCCAAACCGGGACGTGACCCGCGCGGCACAGCACAGGTGTTTTCCTTCGACGATTCCATCCACACCATCGACGACCTCGTGGTGGGCATGGTGGTGCCGGGCGTTGTCACAAACATCACGCGCTTCGGCTGTTTTGTCGACATGGGCATCAAGGTGAAGGGCCTCGTTCATGTTTCGCAAATGGCGGAACGCTTCGTTAAAGACCCATCGGAAATCGTACACATCCAGCAACAGGTCATGGTGAAAGTCATACAGATTGACCCAGAACGTGGCCGCGTGGCGCTCTCCATGAAAGATGTGGCGGGATAAGTTGTCTTAACCTACTTAACACCATTGGCCCCACATAACTTTTGAATGCAATGACAGACGAATACTATATGAAACTGGCGCTCAAGCAGGCGCAGATGGCCTTCGAGAAAGACGAAGTGCCCGTGGGGGCGGTGGTGGTCTATCGCGACCACATCATCGCACAGACCCACAACCTCACCGAAACGCTCAACGACGTGACGGCGCATGCCGAGATGCAGGCCATCACCGCCGCCGCCAACGCCTTGGGCGGGAAATACCTCGATGTGTGTACGCTCTATGTCACCGTGGAGCCTTGCGTGATGTGTGCCGGCGCCATCGGATGGTCGCAGATGGGCCGCGTGGTGTATGGCGCCGCCGACCCCAAGCGCGGCTTTGCCGTTTTCGCGCCCAAAGCGATGCACCCCAAAACGGAAGTGGTCAGCGGCGTACTGGCCGATGAATGTGGCGCACTGATGAAGGAGTTTTTCCGCCGCAAAAGGTGAGCGGAGGAGCATCGTTCGCTTTTTCAGTATTACTTAGTAATGGTGAAATTCACCACTACTTATCTGACCTTCTGAACCCAACTTGCCATGCTCGACTATAACGAAAGAGGACACGAGGGCGAAGAGCAAGCCTGTCTCTTCCTCGCCGCGCGAAACTACAGAATCCTGGCGCGAAACTGGCGCAGCCACCACCACGAAATCGACATCATTGCCGACCAATACGGCGAACTGGTGTTCGTGGAGGTCAAGGCACGACGCAATGAAAATTATCTTCCAGCCGTCGCAGCTGTTGACGAGGAAAAACGGAGGAATGTGCGCGAAGCCGCGAAACATTATATGAATCTGCACCGCTTCGACGGCCCCTACCGCTTCGACATCATCACGGTGGTGGGCGAGGAGAAGCCATACCGCTTCCAGCATTTCGTTGCCGCCTTCTGAGGATTTCTTTTCCCCATAAGAAATGTAATGGGCAACCATTACGAAAACATTCATCATCATGAACATCGAACGCATCCGAGAATATTGCCTCTCCAAACCACTGGCAACGGAAGACAGCGCCTTCGGCCCTGAAGGTGTCTTGTTTCGTGTGTACGGCAAAATCTTTGCCTACCTCGACCTTGAACGCCCCGACTTGGTGGTGTGCAAATGCGACCCCGACTATGCCATTGACCTGCGCGACAAATACAATGGTATCTGCGGGGCGTGGCATTGGAACAAACGCTATTGGAACGAAATACATTTCGATGCCGACGTTCCAGAAGAACTCATCCTACACCTCATCGACCATTCGCTCTCTGAAGTGCTCAAGAAACTGCCCAAACGCACCCAAGCGGAATATGCACAGGTTTGCCTGCAAAAGGACTGAGGCTTGGGCTATAAAGCATAAGTAGCCTACTTATCCGAACTCCCACTTACCTACTCAAGACATGAGATTCATCACATCATATCCTCCCGAATGGGAACACTGCCACGTTGACGAAACGGCGTCGACGATGCTCGACCTCCAGCAACCGCCATACGCCAATGCCACTGCGCCTTTCTTGCTTCTAACGGCCAACTACCAAACGGCGGGACGCGGCCAGCGCGGCACGCACTGGGAAGCGGCACGCGGCGAAAACCTACTCTTCGGCATCCGTCTTCACCCCCACGCCGTCCGCCCCAGCCGCCAGTTTTTGCTTTCTGAGGTGCAGGCGCTGGCTGTGGCAGAGACGCTGGAAGAGATTGTGGGCGGCATTCGCGTGAAATGGCCCAACGACATCTATTGGCTCGACACGAAGATCTGCGGCATGCTCTTGGAGCATACGCTCGTCGGTCCACAAATCGACACTACCATCACGGGGGTCGGCCTCAACGTCAACCAGGTGGTCTTTGAAAGCGATGCGCCAAATCCCATGTCCCTGCGCCAAATCACGGGCAGCATTTTCGACCGGGAACAGCTCATGCGACACATTGCCTGGCGCTTCCACCGCCTCTACCGCCGACTGCTGAACGGCGGTGAAGGCACCATCCATCGCGCCTACCTCCGTCGCCTCTACCGCCGCGACGGACGTCGCCACCGCTTTCGCGATGCCAACGGCGACTTTGAAGCGGAAATCAAGACGGTTTTGCCCGACGGGCGCCTCATGCTCCGCGATGAAAAACAGAAACTCCGCACTTATGCCTTCAAGGAGGTGCAATATTTAAAGGACGCGCCCAACCTGCGCTTCCGAAACGCCACACCATACTGAAGGCGCAACATAGTAAAGTTGGTGGTAAGTAAATGCTGAGCATTATTCATTAGTAATGTACTATCGGGATATATCTACCCCCTAAAACCTCCCCACATAATCCCCCAAAGCCATGAAGAATAACATCACCACCCGCCAGGGCGACCACGGCACAACCTCGTTGGCCGACGGCACCATCGTGACGAAAAACGACCAAAAGATTGAAGCCTGCGGCACGCTCGACGAGCTCAACTGCCACGTTGGAATGCTCCTCACGATGAACCTCCCCGAGGAATACTCCGGCATGCTGGACACCATTCAACGCCGCCTCTTCGCCATCGGCGCCTCCATGTCGGGAACAACCTATCCCAAAGACTTCCCCACGGAAATGCACATCATGCAGATGGAGCAGTTTATCAACACCGCCCCCACCTTCCACGGCTTCATCCTTCCCGGCGGCCATCCGTCGGCAGCCCAATGCCACATTTGCCGCGCCGTTTGCCGCCGCGCCGAGCGACACGTCGTGGCTTGTTGCCGCACCGACCTCGTGCCCTACCTTAACCGCCTCTCCGACTTTTTCTTTGCCCTGGCCCTGAAATTAAATATTTTTTACGGTGTAGCTGAAAAAAATCTCTGAGGAAGAGCCTGTAATAAACGAAAAATTGTATTTTTGCGCCCAAATATAAGCGCTGGCATAAGCAAACCGCCATCGCCTGGCAGCCCATCCAAACCGCCTGCCGCTGTGTGTAAAAGTATTATTGAACTATTACTTGCTTCGAACAAGTAAACTTATCTTACAACCATTATGTATTGGACTCTTGAATTAGCATCTAAACTTGAAGATGCACCGTGGCCTGCAACCAAAGACGAACTCATTGACTACGCCATGCGCTCTGGCGCTCCTATGGAAGTCGTTGAGAACCTGCAGGAACTTGAAGACGAAGGTGAAATCTACGAAACCATTGAGGACGTCTGGCCAGACTATCCCACAAAAGAAGACTTCCTCTTCAACGAAGACGAATATTAATCGCTTATTATTGAACTATTAAGGCTCAAAATATTGAATATCAGCGATATGGGAATTTTTATACGAGATTCTCATATCGCTTTTTTCGGTCTTTTACCTCTAAATAAACTTGCCAATAATGCCGTATTTCAAGAATTAAATGATCAATAACAGCGTCGATTCCGCGACTTTCTTTTGTGATCATTTTATTTTTCGGAGACGCTTAGAAATATGCAACCTAAAAGTTGCACATCTCGTTCTTAATATATACCTTTGCAACAAAGATATAGGTTATATATGAAGTTTGTAAGAGCCATATCAGGATACTATCATCTTTGGGCAGTAAGAGATGAAGCCAAGGAAGCGGATGAGTTGACACTGCTCTTCCGAGAATGGAGCAATGCCAACTATCTGTTGGACTTCTTTCTTGCCAATATAGATGATTTGCAAGGCTTCTTCCATGTAGAGAAAATCAGTGATGCCATTAAAGATACAATGGAAGATGCGAGAGTTCTTGAACGCTTGATATTAGACTTCCCCTATACTGAGCAGTTGGATGGATTGTTTCACCCATGTATTCTGTCTGACAACAGAATACATGAGCTTACACGTGAGAAAGCTCGTAATTGGGATAGGGAACGACACGCAAGTTGGCTCAGAATTTATGCAATAAGGGTAGAACCTACCTAAAGACTGTTTCGTGTTTTTTTTTGAGGAGGATTAACTATGAAAGAGACTACATTAAAATTCCTTGTGAGAAATCTCAGCAGCGAGCCTTCAACTTTTGTAGAAGAAGCAAAGTGGAGACAGGACAATGAAGTGTGGCTGAAGTGGTCACAAGGCATTGCCATGAAGATTACTGACTATATGCAGGAACACAAACTCTCGCGTGCCGACATAGCAGCGCGTCTTGGGTGTTCACCGCAGTATGTCAGCAAAATTCTTTCTGGACGTACCAATTTTTCTTTCAAGAGTATTGCAGAGATAGAGCGGTGTCTTGGCATACACTTCATGGAAACTGCTTTTGCGTGAAGTTAAGGATAGAGACTTTCTTAAAGAATATTCAAATGACAAAAATTACAGACTATGAAATATGCGTATAAGTCATTCCAATCAAATGTGGAAATAGATTCCTTCTTCAACGAAATTAATAATCATATCTATATTCCTGTAGATTGTTGGTACAAGCAAGATGAACTAAAATTATATGGTTACTTTTATGATGAAGAAAACAAAGTAGATTTTGCCCATTTATTACTTTGCTTTGGACAAACAATATGTCCAGATACCTTACAACCACTGAGTCATAATACGATATTCTCAGAGCTAAGACTATATGGTTCAAGTCGTAAATATAAAGGGTTCTTTTATGCAACTGAAACCAATGCTTATTTTATTGTAAGTAAAGGTGGCAAAAAAGGTGTAGTCAAATTTGAGCATGACAAATTTACAAATATTGCACAACCGCAGTTTGATGATTTTTTTGATGCTGGCGAATATACTTTTGGATATGTAAAAGAAAATAATGTAGGTTTTATGTCTCTCGACGGTAAATTTATAACAGAGGCAAAGTTTCGGCTATCACCCGATTTCAACCATTTTATAGACGGACGGGCACTTGCTTGTTTAACTCATCCTGATGGCATAAAGCATTATATAAATCATTATGGTGACTGCATTGGTTATCCAGAAGATGATTTTTTGAGCGAGGAACATGGATTAGGAACTGGATATTATCCTTATGGCGACTTGCCTGATGCATTGGATGCGTATGAAGGTGATGAGACAAACTTTTGGAATACAGACTAATGAAAAGAAACTCGCCAAAAGTGTGTATTGTTATACTTTTGGCGAGTGGTAAACTAAAACAAGAGAGTCTTATACTTTATAAAAGCACTCCTCCCCAACACTAAAATCTTCTGAAATCAAAGAAAGAGGAGTAACAGGGTAAACTTTTCTGCTATCTTCGCATATATCGATTTGAAAAGAATTTTTGAAATAGAATTGTATATGGGAAGAATATCACGCACTTATCCTAAAGGAAGATTAAGGCTGCGCACTCCGAGAATGGTGCAGCCTGACAAGAAGTATCCGCTTTACATTGAGTATAACTGGCAAGCAGACAATGCCCGTAAGTCTACTGGCATCAGCGTATCGGTGAAAGAATGGAACGAGAAAGGTTATAATGGTGTGGGCGAGATACGCGCCACTGCCAACATGGACTACAAGTACTACAACAATGCCCTACACAAGCGCATTGAAGACATAGACTTGAAGATACACAAGTATTGTGACATTCACCAGTACATCATCTGCGACATCATCCGCTCATTCCTTGATGACAATGACGCGGTGTTGCGTCCTGATGAAGAAAAGGACTTTATCGCATTTGTCAAGGAGCTGATAGAAAGTCGCTACAACAAGGGAAAGATTGGAGTCAGCACATGGAAGAACGGTGTGTCGTATCTCAACCAGTTTGCCGAATTTCTGTTGCTTGAACACAAGGGAACGCATGGCGAGCACAAGGAATTCATCTATGTTATGGAAAACGTCATCTACAATGAGATGCGTATGCGTGGATGGATTGTCGATGTTGGCAATATCTTTCATCGCATAAGGAATGAAGCAGGGCAATAACAACGTGTGAAACTTGAAGTAGATTTTGTCTGTAACAAGGGCAGTGAGCGTATCTATATACAGTCTGCCTACAAAATGCCAGATACGGAAAAGATGGAGAAAGGGAAACGTTCTCTGAAACTTGTAGATGATTCTTTCAGAAAGATAATAGTTGTGGGTGAACACACGAAAACTTGGAGTGACGAGAATGGCATACAGATAGTCAGTATTTATGACTTCCTTTTGAATTCATCGTTGACAGTGTAGTGTATGGCATTATTTTCTTTGTCATAATAGAATCGCAGGTTCGCTCTTTACGGTCTTTCACCACGAAATAAAGTGATTAATAACTGTGGCACAATGACACAACGTCTTGATTATCAACCACGCCATTTCTCTTTAACGAAGACGAATATTAATCACTCAAAACAGCTATCCAGTATAGCTCAAAACGTTGAATATAAGCGGTATAGGAAATCTGCAGCAAGATTCCTATACCGCTTTTTACGTTCTCTTACCGCCGGTCTTATTCAAAAAAACTGCTCAAATAGCTCTCAGAAAAGTTGTAATATTCCCCATTACATTGTATATTTGCACCCAACAAGTTCGGAAAAGTGTCGTGCTTGGCACAAATCAGAAGTAATTAGTGCACACATGAGGATAGAAAGAGACATTATAAAATGATTGAAAAGGCTGACGCAATAGTATAATCACTTGAAGCCCAACATGCCTTGTCCCTCTTCAACGAGGACGAATATTAATCGCTCAAAGCAGCTATCCAGTATAGCTTAGAGCGTTGAATATAAGCGGTATAGGAAATCTGTAGCAAGATTCCTATACCGCTTTTTACGTTCTCTTACCACCCCAAGGCAGTGCAAGCCGAACGCAATGAAGTTGCTTCAATTTGTCTTTCTATAAGACAGGATACACTTCCATAACTGGCAAATCCACAAATGGTATAACAGAAACGCCACAAATTGTATAATAGTTTTGCCACAAATTGTATAATGGAAATGGTATATTGGGTATACTTTACGATAAACTGCTCAAATCAGAGCACACTGCCTTTGCAACTAATAGCCATTGTCAGAGTATGTAAGAAGAAAAAATATGGCGGATTATTTACCCAAATCGATCCCTGCAACATAGATTTGGGTAAATAATCGCCATATTTTTCTTTTAATTGCAATTAAACCGTTACCTTTGCAAGGGTTAAGATATAATGGTATGATCATGACAAACAAACTTGTTGGTAGAGAGCGAGAGTGTCAAGAACTCCACAGAGTGATGGAGTCGGATCGTTCAGAATTTGTTATAGTATATGGACGGCGAAGAGTGGGTAAGACTTTTCTTGTTGACCAATACTATCACGGACAATACGACTTTACATTTGTTGGAGGACATAATCTATCACGCCAGAGACAACTTACGAGTTTTGCGCGTGCATTGAAAAAATTCTCAGGCATAAAGTCAGATAAGTTTGCCGATTGGTTCGACGCATTTGATGCTCTTGAAGAATATCTTGAATCACTTGATACAAGCAGAAAAAAAGTGGTATTTATAGACGAGATGCCTTGGATTGACACACAGAAGTCTGACTTTGTTGCTGCATTGGAGAATTTCTGGAATGGCTGGGCTGCCCGTCGCAGTGATATTGTGTTTATTGCCAGTGGCTCGGCAACCTCATGGATGGTAGACAATCTGATTGAAAACCAAGGAGGGCTGCATGCGCGCATTACAAGCAGCATTTATGTTAGACCATTTACTTTGCATGAGACTGAGGAGTATCTTCATAGAAAACACTGCAAATGGGACAGATACCAAATATTACAGTGCTACATGGTGTTTGGAGGCATCCCTTTTTATTTAAGTCTCATTAATACAAAAGAAAGCCTCGTGCAGAATGTTGACAGACTATTCTTTGTCCAAGGAGGTATTATGCGAAGCGAGTTTGATGAATTGTATAACGCTCTGTTTTCAAATGCCGACTTATATATAAGTGCAGTAAAGGCTTTGGCTGCACATCATGATGGCATGTCACGTGAAGAAATATCCAAGACCATTGGAATCACCGGTGGCACTCTTACCCGCGTGCTGACCAATCTTGAAAGATGTGACTTCATCTCCCGAAATCAGAATTTTGGTCATAAGGCGAAAGATACAATCTATCGTTTGGTGGATTTCTATACTTTGTTTTATTACAAGTTTATCTTGCAGGATATTTCAGGCGACGAACACTGGTGGAGTCATAATTTTGAGTCACGCCAAATCTCTACATGGCAGGGACTTACATTTGAAATAGTGTGTCTTATGCACACAGACTGCATAAAACGTGCCTTGGGCATTTCGGGGATGGCAACAGAAGTGTCTTCATGGCGCAAGGCTGCAAGTGAAGACCAGAAAGGAGGACAGATTGATTTAGTCATCAAACGCGCTGATCGCATCATTCATCTGTGCGAGATGAAATTCAGTAAATCTGAATACCGCATTACGGAGGCATACGAACAGTTATTAAGGCAACGATTGGAACTCTTCCAGAGTTCTACCAAAACAAAGTTCTCATTGGTCATCACCTTTGTTACCACCTATGGTGTAGCAGATGGCGCACATCATAGTTTGGTACATAGCGAAGTTACAATGGAGCAACTTTTCAAATAAGAAATAACCTTTCATGGTTTTCCTAAGAACCAAACCTGCCAAGCCATTATTATGGGCGGCTGCTTACCCAAATCTATCCCTGCAACATAGATTTGGGTAAGCAGCCGCCCGCTTTCTTCCCCTCCTCTTGTTCCTAATGACCAGCGAAACTGGGGATTTTGCAAGTTTTGAGCGATTTGAAACTGGAGATTTTGCAAGTATTTGGGCTTTTGAATTTGAATATTTTGCAGATTGCAGATGGTTGCGCACACATAATACGCAGTTTAGACGCTCGCTTTCAGGTAATTACAGATAATACCATCACTTTCTTTTGGCCCATATAACATATTCTGGCAAATGAAGGACTTTGCCTTCCGCTCCAAACCCATTGTTTTTCAGCGAACGCCGACCCTGAGGCGTTCGCGTCTGCTCCCAGAGACGGTCGTATCACGTCCCAGAGGCGATCGTGTCAGCTCCCAGAGCAGGGCCGACGCATTACTCTATGGCATCAATTTAGCAAGGAAAGAGCTGTCC
>OKSM01000595.1_pt1 | contig 12624 bp, 10 predicted proteins | sample 1606281 | NCBI WGS metagenome assembly OKSM01 (sample SAMEA3879549, study PRJEB24766) | human gut metagenome | biome: human-associated habitat; feature: feces | place: USA | collected 1985/1987
GACACCCTTCGATCCATCTGCCGATCTCCTTAAATTCTCCCACGGTATGAATCCCCTTTACCACAGTAGTTCGGAATTCATAGGGAATTCCGCTGCTTTTCAGGATACCGATACTCTCCTCAATGCGAGAGATATCCATATGTGGCAGTCCCGCCGCCCGGGCATAATTATCCCTGGAAGCCTTAATATCCATCGCCACATAATCGATCAGGTGCTCCTGTAACAATTCCCACAATACTCCTGGCATATACCCGTTGGTATCCAGCTTAATGGGATACTCCAGCTCCTTGATCTTTTGCAGGAACTTGCGAAGATCCCGCTGCAGAGTCGGCTCTCCGCCGGTGATACAGACACCCTGGAGGATCCCCTGCCTTTTTTTCAGATAAGCAAGCACTTCCTCCTCCGGAACAGACGGCTGGCATCCAGGATCCAGTACCAGTTCCCCATTGTGGCAAAACGGACAGCGAAAATTGCAGCCTCCTGTAAAAACAGTGGCTGCAATATGTTCCGGATAATCTAATAAAGTTGTCTTGTTAAAACCATATATCTGCATAGTCTAAGTCCTCGGCATAGTGGAATCCCGCACCACCAGTTCTCCGTCGAACACGCAGTGCTGGTGCTTCGCCTTTTTCCCGATGATGTCGAACAGGATCCGGGCCGTCTCTCTCGCCATGCTGTCCACCGGCTGCTTTAAAGTCGTCAAGGACGGGATAACATATTTCCCGATTTCCACACCATCAAAGCCTGTCAGGGAAATATCTTCCGGTACCCTGTATCCGGCATCAGACAATGCTTTTCCAGCACCGATTGCCAGCATATCGGAGATTGCGAAGATCGCCGTGCACGGAATCTGCTTCTCCAGGAATTCCTTCGTCACCATATAGCCATTCTCCAGGGAGTAATCTTCCAAATCACTCCTCATAGGCAGGATCAGTTCTTCTCTTACTTCTATTCCGTTATCCTTCAACGCCTTTTTATAGCCTTCCAAACGCAACTTACCGATGGAAGCATCCGTTTTGCGGGCACAGAGGATTGCAATATCCTTATGTCCGTTCTTGCACAGATAGTCCACCATCTTGTAGCTTTCCTTGGTATCATCCACCGCTACGGAGGAATAGGTGTTGCGGCTGAAGCCCTTGGGTAGCATTCCCGTGGTACTTAAGATAAACGGCACATGAAGCTGTGCCAGCTTTTCCTCACTGTGCACCAGATAACCGCCGAGGAAGATAATGCCGCGAAGTCTTTTTTCCTTGACCAGCTTCAGTGCCACTTCCACTTCGTCCTCGTCATAGTCTACATGCTGCAATACCATGGCGTAAGATTTTTCCTTGATCTCTTCTTCCAATACCTTGATCATCTGGCTGAAGAAAGAGTTGTTAATACCTTTGACCAGTACTGCAATTGCCTTGGCATCCTGACGTTTCAGGTTTCTGGCACTGTTGTTGGGTACGTAGTTATTCTCTTTGATCACCCGCATGATCATTTCCTTGGTCTCAGGATTGATGTCCGGGTGGTTATTTATGGCACGGGATACCGTGCTGACACCGACACCGCAGATTCTTGCGATGTCTTTGATCGTGATTTCCTCCATGGAGCACAAACCTTTCCAAGCCTACGGACCTATCTGCCGTACAGCTTCGTCATACTGCGGATCCGTCCTGCAAGCTCCTTTGTAAAATCTCCGTTCCCCATTCTCCACTTCCAGTTGATGCCCAGTGTGGAAGGAATGTTGATGCGGGCCTCCGATCCCAGTCCAAGATAATCCTGCATGGGAATGATCGCCAGATCCGCTACGCTGGACATTGCGGCACGCACAAATTCCCAGGGAAGCTGCTCTCTGGGAATCGGCTCTCCGTCCGCATTTTTCAGACGCAGATAGTCGTCACAGAGCTTTTTGTCAGCTCCCTTCAAGGTGCCATACCACCCCATCACAGTATCATTATCATGAGTTCCCGTATATACCACGCAATTATGTGTATAATTATGCGGCAGATAATCACTTTCCTCACGGGAATCAAATGCAAACTGCAAAATTTTCATACCTGGATAACCGGATTTCTTCACTAATTCTATCACAGATGGTGTTAAAAAGCCAAGGTCTTCTGCAATAACTTCTTTTTCTCCCAATTTTTCCTTCATGGAACGGAAAATATCATATCCCGGGCCATGTTCCCAGTGGCCGTGCTCCGCAGTGGGTTCCCCATAGGGAATCGCATAATAAGCATCGAATCCACGAAAATGATCGATACGTACCACATCATAGCGTTCAAAGCAGGCTGCCAGCCGCTGCATCCACCAGGCATAACCGGTCTCCTTGTGATGTTCCCAGTTATACAGAGGATTGCCCCACAGCTGTCCGGTGACGGAAAACGCATCGGGAGGGCATCCCGCCACTGCTACCGGCTCACAATTCTCATCGAACTGGAACAGCTCCGGATTCGCCCAGGCATCTGAGCTGTCAAATGCCACATAAATGGGAATATCCCCAATAATCTTGATGCCGTTATCGTTGGCATAGGTCTTTAGTTTCTCCCACTGTACCTGGAACAGATACTGCTGGAACTGGTAAAACATAATCTCTTTCGCATATTTTCTGCGATATTTGTCCATGGCAGCCGGGGTTCTTAGCTTGATATCCTCTTCCCAGGCTGCCCAGCAGATGCCGCGGAAACCATCCTTGATGGCCATATAAAGTGCATAATCCTCCAGCCAGTATGCATTCTTCTGTACAAACTCCTGAAATCTCGCATCTTCTTCAATATGACTGTTATCAAACGCTTCCTTCAACAGGCGGAAACGGCTCTTATAGATTTTGCCGTAATCCACGGAATGGATATCCGTGCCGAAGTCATAGGTATTGCACTGCTCTGCGGTCACATAGCCTCTCGCCACCAGATCCTCGGGATCAATAAAGTAGGGATTACCCGCAAAAGTGGAAAAAGACTGGTACGGAGAATCTCCATAGCTGGTGGGTCCTAATGGCAGAATCTGCCAGTAGGCCTGACCGGCTTCTTTTAATCTGTCAATAAATTTATATGCTTCCTTGGAAAAGCAGCCGATTCCGTATTTGGAAGGCAGACTGCTCACCGGCAGCAGGATTCCACTTTTTCTCATAACACAAATCTCCCGTTGTAACTTTTTCGTTTAACCCTTAACTGCTCCGGCTACCACGCCTTCGATGATGTACTTCTGACAGGTCAGATAGAAGACGATGATAGGGATAACAGACAATACCAACAGTGCCATCATGGCACCCAGATCCTTTGCACCGTAAGAACCTACCAGGTATTGTACTACAACCGGTATGGTCTTGTAATTAGTACTCAGGCCGATCACCAGATAAGGCAGCAGATAGTCGTTCCAGATCCACATGGCATTCAGAATAGCTACTGTGATGGCTGTGGGCTTCAGGATCGGCATTACGACACCGAAGAAGGTCTGCAAAGGGTTGCATCCGTCGATCATGGCTGCCTCTTCGATGTCCAGTGGAATCGATTTGATGAATCCACAGAACATGAACACGGACAGGCCGGAACCAAATCCCAGATACAGCAGCACCATTCCGGGAGGGTTGTTCAGGTGGGTCATATTAGCCAGCTTGGACATAGTGAACATTACCATCTGGAAAGGCACGATCATGGAAAATACGAACATGTAATACAGCACATTGGTCACGCCGGTTTTCACTCTGGTCAGATAGTACGCAGTCATGGAAGTGAACAGAATGATCGCTGCCACGGAAAATACAGTGATAAATGCAGACCAACCGAAAGCTGTGAAAAAACCGGTTTTTTCAATACCGTTCACATAGTTGGTCAATCCCACAAAGGTCTCTGCGGTAGGCAGTGCAAACGGATTGTTGCTGATGAACAGTTTTCCCTTAAAGGAGTTGATCAGCACGAAGAAAATAGGTGTCAAAAATGCAACTACCAGCAGACACAGGATACAAAATATGATCACATTGGAAGTTTTTTTCTTAGTCATTATTGTTCTACCTCCTTACGTCTGGTAAGTACCAGCTGTCCCAGGGCAATGACTGCCACTACAATGAAGAACAGCACTGCTTTGGCCTGACCAACACCTTCAAATCCGCTTCTGCCATAGAAGGTATTGTAGATATCCAGAGCCAGCATAGCTGTCTTTTTGCTGGGTGCTCCAGCCGTCAATGCAAGGTTCTGGTCGAACAGCTTAAAGCTGTTGGACACGGTGAGGAACAAACATATGGTAATAGATGGCATAACCATCGGAATTTTCACTTTGAATAATGTCTGTAACGAAGTAGCTCCATCGATCTCTGCTGCTTCGATCAGATCCGTAGGTACATTCTGCAGTCCGGCTACATAAATGATCATCATATAACCGATCATCTGCCAGTTCATCAGAATGATCAGACCCCAGAATCCATAGGTCGGATTCGCCACCAGTGTTGTCTCGTATTTTAACAATACTGCGTTGATCATCTGCTGCCAGATATATCCCAAAATGATACCGCCGATCAGGTTCGGCATGAAAAATACTGTACGGAACAGGTTGGTTCCTTTGATCTTTCTCGTCAGTGCCAGTGCCAGAATGAACGCAAACACATTAATAGTAACAATGGACACTACGGAGAATTTTAGAGTAAATCCAAATGCGTTGACAAAATCTTTGTCCGCAAAAATTTTAATATAATTATCTAAGCCTACAAATTGCGCGTTTGTAATTGTCTTAAATTTGCAAAAGGACAGATATACGCCCATGACAAACGGTATGATAAAAGCAAAGGAAAACGCAATCAGGGTAGGCAGTACAAAAATGGGAAAATATCTTTTTAATGTCTTTTGCATAAGCCTGTCTCCTTTTTTACAAACACGGGGCCGTGGTACCACCACCGCCCCCTGTGTCTGAAGTTATATAAGATGGATTAAGTTATTGTCTTTTTGTCGATGGAGCTTAGTTAGCTGCGGTTGCGGCCTTTTCAGCTGCCCATCTCTCAACTACGGTTGTCTTTACAGCATCCCAGTCGATGGAACCGGAAGCATACTCCAGAAGAGCTGCACCGAAGTCATCCTTGAACTGCTGGCTGGGGAAGGAAGTGAAGTTCCATGATACAGATGTCTTGGAGGTATCTGCCATGTAACGAAGAACTTCCTGTGCCAGAGGATCGGTGGGCTTTTCGTCATCGCTAAAGGTATCGAAAGGAGCAATGAATCCAAGGTCGTTGGTTACTGCAGCCTTACCGGTCTCAGAAGAGAACAGCCATTCAACGAATGCGATAGATGCTGCCTGATCCTCAGCAGAAGCTTCCTTGTTGATGCAGAAGAAGTTCTCAGTACCGGTGCACAGTCCCTGGTTCTCTTCACCTTCAACTCCGGTATAGATAGGAAGGAACTTAACATCCTCAGCCTTAACAGTGTTACCGTCTACGCCATTGATCTGGCTCCAACCCCAGTTACCGTTCTGTACCATTGCTGCCTGACCCAGAGCGAACTCAGCCATGGAGTCGTCTACAGACTTGCTTCCCAGCAGGCCGGGTGCTGTGCAGGAGTTGTTGATGTACAGATCGAAAATGTTCTTGAAGTTATCGGAGTAAGTGAACTCCAGGTTATCGGTATCGGTGATACCCTTGTCCTTGAACTCGTAGTATACAGGGATGTTAGCCAGATGAGTCTGCCATCTCCAGTCTTCACCGGGAGTCAGGGATGTGGAAGCGAATACGCCTTCAATGCCCAGCTCATCTTTCTTAGCCTGCATATCTTCTACAACCTCTTTTAACTTAGCGAAGTTGTTGATCTCATCCATGCTTGCTGCCTTAGCACCATCCAGTGCGAAGTACTTCTGCATGATAGCGTCGTTATAAATGATACCATAACCCTCTACTACGTAAGGGATTCCGTATACACCACCGTCTTCGCCGGTGATTGCCAGGCTCTTATCCATTAACCAGCTGTACAGGTCTGTATCCTTTAAGTCTGCACAGTAGTCTTTCCAGTTCTGATAACCGATAGGTCCGTTAATCTGGAACAGGGTAGGTGCTTCCTTGTTAGCGATCTCAGACATCAGGGTCTGCTCATAAGTACCACTTGCTGCGGTTACAACCTTTACAGGAACACCGGTCTCCTCGGTATATTCCTTAGCCAGCTTCTGCCATACTTCGTCAACTTCAGGTTTGAAGTTCAGATAGTATACAGAGCCTGCTGCCTCTGCGGTCTTCTCTGCGGTCTTCTCTGCCGCCTCGGTAGTTGCTGCTGCGTCCGTCTTGTTGTCGGTAGCAGGGGTGGTTGCTGTTGCATTGTCAGCATTTCCGCAACCGGTCAGCATGGAAGCTGCCATTACTGCACAAAGTAAAACACTTGCCAGTTTCTTCTTCATAATCTTACCTCTCCTTTTTTGTTTGAACGGGAACCCTTCATAATTCTTGCTATACTCCCGTCAGGTTGTCGGAAACGGTTTCGGTATTGTTCCCGGTAACGTTTCCGTTGCTGTAATTAGAAAATAGCACATCCACGAACTGGTTGCAAGTGCTTTTCTGTAAATCCCTGGAAGTTTGTATATTGTTCTCAAAATACTTCTCGCAGTTTTGTGCATTTTCACAATGACTTTATAATTCTTCTGCCGCTTATATTCTTTTTTCAAATAATTAACCCCTCGAGCGGACTGTCTCCTACTCGATTTTTATACTTTGTACACCATCTCGCTTAAAAGCTCGATGATGTACATTCGCCAAAATGGGAGCCGTACCGTTTCCGATACCGCTCCCTGAAGTATTTCCCGTTATTTTCCTGCTTACACAAAGTCTGTTTACAGGATTTCTTTCAGATATCTCTCTAACGCATCCTGCCAGGAAGGAAGCCTTACGAATCCGTTCTCTGTCAGCTTGGCTTTGCTCATGCGGCTGTTCTCCGGTCGCTTGGCTTTCGTCGGATACTCGGAAGCCGGTACAGGAGCCACCTCCACTTTCATGCCAGCCTGGCGGAATATCTCGCAGGCAAATTCATACCAGTTACAGATACCTTCGTTGGTAGCATGATAGATACCGTATTTATCCGTCAGGACCATATCCACCAGAAGTCTTGCCAGATCATAAGTATAGGTAGGAGATCCGAACTGGTCATTCACCACTGTGAGATGATCATGGGTCTTGCCCAGATTCAGCATGGTCTTGATGAAGTTCTTGCCGTTGACTCCGAATACCCAGGAGATTCTTACGATAAAATATTTCTCCAGTGTATTCTGTACTGCCAGTTCTCCTTCGTATTTGGTCTGTCCGTATACATTCAGCGGATGACGCTCGTCCTCTGGCTCCCAGGGTCTGGTGCCCTCGCCGTCAAACACATAATCGGTACTGATATAGACCATCTTGCAGTCCAGCTTCTTGCAGACATTCGCAATGTTCTGTGTGCCGTCCGCATTGACCTTACGGCAGATTTCCACGTTATCCTCCGCTGCATCCACTGCGGTATAGGCTGCACAGTGTACCACAGCGTCCGGTGCCGCCTCTCCGATCACCTTTTCCACGCTGGCCGCATCTGTGATATCCATCTCCTGAATATCCACGCCGACAGCCTCAATTCCGCGCTTTGTCAACTCATTTACCACATCATATCCCAACTGGCCTTTTACGCCTGTTACCAAGACTTTCATAGATTGCCTTCCTTTTCTTTCCTATGCTTGTGGCGCAGGTCTCTGAACCGGCCACATACATGATTATAACATTCCCGGCAGACATCAGCAACGAAATACTTCACTTTTATAAATCTGGTGTAAAAAATCCGGGGATGATCCCCGGATCTTTCTGATTAAATTTAAACAGTCATATAGCTTTGCGCTGCCCGCCGGATATCCTCGACAATTCCTTCTGCCTTTTTATCCTCCAGTTCGGTTACCTGCTTTCTAAGTTTCCACCAGTTCCAGCCGGGATGTGCATTTTCCTGCAATTCTATGATTCTTTTCTGGTATTTTCTGCATAATATAAAATAAATCACCAAGAGTAATAAAACACCAATGCCCAGCATTCCGGCTACTGTGTCACCGTAATATCCACTCTTTGCTGCCTGTGCAAGCGGTGTCGCTTCATCTTCAATTTGTACGATTCGATAACCTGTCAAAATCACAGGTATGGAATATAACATGCCGCTCATCTCGACCGCCTCCGTTATTTCTTAGTCTCTATCTATAAAGACTACTTATCCATGAAAAACGGCTCACATTTTTCGATATTTTTTTCAGGAATTCCTACCGGTCTGCTTCCGGAAATTTTTATCGCATAAATTTACTTTTTATGGGAAATCCGATATAATGGTGATATAGATTTTCACACGGCTATTTGTGCTGCAGGCGTCACAAAGCAGCCCTTATCGCAGAATCAAATTTGAAATTTGATTCGCGATTTCTCCGACGGAAGGAATCGTCTGCAGAATGGAGATTATTATGAAAAAAAGTTTCATACGACATATTTTTGCTGTAAGTATATTGTCCTGTTGTCTGTTATTCGGAGGATGCAGTCAGAATTCTGCCGGAGATGATACATCCTCCGCCACGACTGCTTCCACCTCCCCGTCTGAGACTGTTGCCGCCCTGCCTGCCGATGTTTCCCCGGATTCCGAGTCGTCTGCCATAGAATCCACTTCGGAGGATACCAGGGCACTCACCCTGTCGGTAGTCAATATGTGTGGCATCGAAGTCGGTATGGTAGCGGTCATTGATCCCGTGACCGGGGAACAGGTAAATCTGGATTCCCTGTCGGATCAGGAATCGATCTCTATGGAAGCAGACTGGCCCTCCTCTGTCAATGAGTTCCAATGGGCTCTCTACAATACTGACGGTGAATTATGCGTTGAGGGGACAACCGATATCAGCAGTGCCCAGACCACAGTGACTCTTCTGCTGACCGGAGACGGTGATCTGGAAAAAGTCGAAGAGCTCTTCGAGTAATCCGCTTTCCAAGGTCTAAAAAACGACATCCACCGGGAAAATCCCGATGGATGTCGTTTTTGTTATCTTTTATTCTTCGATATCTCCTGCATTTTCTGCCTGAGCCTTCAGCTTCTTCTCATTGTGCTTCTTGTACATTTCATATCCGGTTGCACCGAGGATCAGAATGATCAGCCACCACCACCAGGACATCTTTGCATGTTCGCTTTCCACAGCTACATCTGCCAGGGGAACAGCCTCTTCTTCGATATTTACGGCTTCCTTGGTCTCTTCCTTATCGGAACCTGCCTGAACGGTTTCCTGTGTATTTGCAGGAGCTGCTTCTGCAAGAGGTGCTGCTTCGTCAGCGATCTGTACAACGGGTGCTGTTGCCTGGTTCTGTGCAACTACGGTTGCCTGTGCTGCGGGTGCTGCTGTCAGTGCAACAGGTGTAACAACTGTTGCTGCCTCTCCGGCGCCACCTTCCTCTGTATCACCAGCACCCCCGGTCTCACCTTCTCCACCTGCAGGTGTTCCGGGTGTAGGTGCAGGAGTCAGACGCTCGATCACCTTATCCAGCTCTCCGCCTGCCTTATCCAGGCTGTCCAGAATCTCCTTCAGAGTATCTTCTGCATCCTTTTTGTTGTGTTCAGCCACGGCCAGCTTTCCTTCCAGTTCCTTCAGAGCTCCAAGGTTACTGGTTCTGTTACTCTTCAGAGCTTCGATCTCTGCCTTCAGCTCATTGACCTTAGCCTGCGCTGTTTCCACGTCTTTCTCTGCGTCCTGTGCATCCTGTAACAGCTTCTGATACTTTTGGGTCAGAGCCTTGGCATCATCTACGAACTTACGATATTCAGTATCCTTCTGGGTCAGTTTGATGTTGCCCTGAATGTAATTCAGGTTCTGGATGATCTGGCCGGTCAGCACTTCTGCATTTGCATAAGTCTCAGTTCTGACAGCAGTATTGGTTGTGGTCTCTCCGGTTTTCTCCAGATAATCAATCTCATAGGAATAGCTGGTATGAGCAATGGTATCGGTATCTGTGGTCTTCACATTGTACACACCGGTTGCGCCGCTTGCTTTTGCCTGTGCCAGTGCTGCATCCTGTACCGCATTCTGTGCCTCCGCTGCGGTGGTCTTCTCATCGGTCTTGACACTGACACCTGCTACATAGCGGATGGTTGCCTTGCCGAACTTCCAGTCATCCCAGTTGGCACTTACAAAAATACCACCGTCTGCCTCGACTGCCTTTCTGGCTGCATCTTCCAGCTTCTTGTTCGTAGCTTCTCCCTTACCAAACAGGGCTTTGATATCATTCCAAAGAGAACCGAAGGTACTCTGATCGACAGTTTTCTTGGTAACCTTTGCGTAGGTTGCGGATACAGTGCCGGATACGAGGAAGTCGGAATCATCATACCAGTGATCTTCTGTATAGCCGGTTACCTTAAGATCACTGCTTACACCGATCAGGTATAAGTCGTCATCATCGTTAATCTTATTGCTTAACGCCTTCTCCTGCTCTTTCGTAACCTTTGCTACTGCTTCTTCCTCTGTTCTTACACCATAATCCGTCTTTTTATCTGTATGCTTCCATTCAACCTCTTCATCCTTCACATTCACAGTCTTCGTAAAGGTAGGAATGTAGGTTCCGTTACCGGTATAAGTATAATCCGTTTTTTCTGTTCCTGTAACGGTTACATCCTTGCCGGCAGCGTCCTTCAAATCCTTTTCCTTTGCAGCAGCTGCAGCATCTCTCTCTGCCTCTGTCTGATACTGTTCGGTAGAAGTGAATTTTGCATCGGTATAGGTGATGGTGGTCACATCAGCGGTCACGGTCTTGATCAGGTTGCCGTTCTCATCCAGTTTCCAGGATTCCTTCTCGGTAGCCTCATTTACATCAGTATCAACCTCGCCGTTTTCGGTCTTCTGGTTATTATCAGAAATAATGATACTCTCGGTTCCGTCGTTCTTGATCACTTTCTTTCCATCTACTGCAATAATGGTTCCGTCTTTCAGACCTTTTTCCACTTCGGAAACAGTGATAGTATCCCCATTTTCCTTCACATACTGATCCGGATTGGTCTCCTGCGCCGTCTTCCAGTTTACTTCCTCAATTCGCTTCTCAAAGATCACGATATTGTCCTTGGAAGTCTGTTTGTCATCCATCACATAGTTGTAAAACTTTGTCTGCTTATTACCATTCTCATCGGTATAGGTTACTTCAAAATAATTCTTGGTATTATTGTCTTCACCCTGTCTGCGGACAACCTTAATATCATCGGCAGTGATCTTCTGTACCTCGGGCAGATAGTAGTTCTGCATAATGGAAATGAAAAGCTGATCCTCATTTTTCCAGTTCAGTCCATTGTCTCCCTGGGTCAGAGTTTCCTTATCTGCAATATCCAGAGCACCTGCTGCAGACTTATCCACTGCACCCTTGGCAGCTTCCAGAGCCTTTGCCAGTGCTTCTGCATTTGTCTTCGCTGCTTCCAGTTCAGCTGCTGCTGCCGCAGCGTTAGCATCTGCACTGTTTACAGCCTCCTCATAAGCCTTTTCATAAGCTGCCACCTTCTGTGCTGCCTCTTCATAAGCTGTCTTGGCGGTATTGTACTCCCCAAGCTTTGCATCGAAATCAGCCTGCGCCTGATCCACGGTAGTCTTTACTTCTTCATAGGCAGCATTGGCATCGGTGATAGAAGCAGCATCCTTGATATTCTCGATCTGTCCATTTACCTTATCCTGGGAAGCCTGCATGGCATCCTTTGCTTCTGCCGCAGTCTGTCCTGCATTTGCCGCAGCATCAGCTGCCTTATTCAGTTCTGCGTCGGACAGCTTGTCATTGGCTTCCGCAACCCCTAGCGCAGTATCTGCATTCTCTACGGCAGACTCTGCGTCCTTCAGGGATGAACCGTCTTTAACAGTCTTATCCTCTACTTTGGCATTGGCATCCAGAATGTCCTGAGACAGATCCTTTCCCTCGGCATCCTTCACATCTCCGGCTGCCACCTTGTCAACCACTTCCGCCTTCACATCAGCGGCACTCTTTTCGGCGTCCTCTACAGCCTTGTCAGCATCTTTTGCGGCTGCTTCCGCCTGATCGCATGCACCGGCTTCCGGTGTCACTGTAATGTTCTTATCCTCGTTTCCTTCGGAAGAATTCCCCTCTCCTTCTGCTGCCAGTGCAGTCAACGGTGAAGATGCCATCAGCATTGCGGAAATGCCGATCGCCATAGCACGAATCACTTTTTCGTTCTTACTGTTTTTTCTCATATGATTTTTCCTCTCCATTCTATTTTTCAACAATATGTTCAAATAAATACTGCAGCACCTCCGGCGTGAACTTCTTTGCCGAAATAGCTACTTTAAAATTTCCGTCTTCTTGCTCCTCCTGTCTGGTGACATCTGCATACATGATCATCGTATCCGCTACGATTATGATGTCTTTCCCCTTAAGGTCAGGAGATCCTGCCGGCATCGTAAAGGCTATGCCCAGCGGACTGACATTCCGGGTCTCCACAAAAATGCTTTCCCCGGTATCACATACCACGATAACACTCTTTGCCTGGTAGCCCACACGGTCGATCCGTCTTCGTTCTTCCATGTCCCCTTTTGCTCCTTTCTTCCAGAGATGCCTGTTAAAACGCCCCTTTTATTCTGTCTTATCTATTAAGACTCTCCGTCTCAGAAAAAAGGTTCAGAAAAACAGAAATATTTTTCTTTTTTTTTACATTT
>OKSM01000596.1_pt1 | contig 12621 bp, 10 predicted proteins | sample 1606281 | NCBI WGS metagenome assembly OKSM01 (sample SAMEA3879549, study PRJEB24766) | human gut metagenome | biome: human-associated habitat; feature: feces | place: USA | collected 1985/1987
TCTTTGTTGCCAAAATTTCAAGTGATGCCTTAACCGCTGTATCTTTATGTTATCCAGTACAAACCATTATGATTGCGATTGCATGTGGTACAGCCGTTGGCTTTAATACATTGCTTGCACGATACTTAGGTGAAAAGAAATTTGATTATGCGAATAATACAATGATGCATGGAATCTTGTTAGGATTTGTGAATGGACTAGTCTTTTTAGTTTTAGGTTTACTTTTTTCTAATGTATTCTTATCTTTGTTTACATCTGATCAGAATGTAATTCCATTATCCAATACATATATTCGTATATGTACGATGTTTTCATTTAGTGTCTTTGTACAAATCATTTTCGAAAGAATTATGCAGGCAACAGGAAATGCCATTTATAACATGGTTATGCAAGGAGCAGGAGCCATTATTAATATTATTCTAGATCCAATCTTGATCTTTGGATGGTTCGGTCTACCTGAAATGGGGGTTGCCGGAGCTGCCATTGCGACCGTTATTGGACAGTTTTGTGCCATGCTTATTGGATATGTTATTACGAAGGTAAAAATAAAAGAATTGGATATTCATATGCATAATTTTTCCTTTTCGATATCTATTCTACGTAAAATCTATAAAGTAGGTGTACCTGCCATCTTAATGCAGTCCGTATTAAGTTTTATGACTGTTTTTATGAATATGATTCTAGCACCAATCTCAGCTATGGCGATTACTGTCTTTAGTGTTTACTATAAATTACAGAATTTCTTGAATATGGCAGTGCTTGGAATTACCAATGCCTTGATTCCAATTGTAGCATTTAATCTTGGAGCTAAACATGCAGACCGGATTAAGAAGGTTATCCGTCTTAGTGGGGCATATTCAGCTTTGATTGGTCTGGTAGGGCTGATTATTATGGAAATGCTGCCAGTACAGTTAATATCAGCATTTGCACCATCAGAGGAAATGTTTTCACTTGGTGTGACGGCATTACGCATACTTGGGTTTAGTTTTGTCTTTGGAGGAGTATCTGTTATGACATGCTATGCATTACAGGGATTTTCGAGAGGAATATCCAGCTTGATAATTTCTGCATTAAGACAGGTTATTATTTTACTTCCTCTTGCATCAATTCTGGGTAAAGCGATTGGAATTAATGGAATATGGTGGAGCTTCCTAATCAGTGAAACAGTAACAGTAACTCGTAATGTCCGACACCGCTTCCAGTCATCCAATCCGCAAAAATAGAAAAAAGTGGAAAAAACTTCTTGCAATTTATTATCTTTACTGCTATACTCAGTTAAAGCATAATATTCCTATATGACAAGTAGGAAATGAAAGGAGCGATACCGTGAAATTTAATACATCTTTGCTGCACGGTGCTTTTCGGGGTGAACCGCAGACAGGAGCAACATTAACACCAATTTACCAGTCGAGTGCATTTGAACAGGAATCGGCGGAACGTCTGGAAAAGATATTTCATAATCAGGCTCCGGGATTTTCCTATACGAGGATCAATAATCCGACGGTGGAAGCATTTGAGAAAAGGATGACCGTGTTAGAGGGCGGTAAATCGAGCGTTGCATGCGCATCCGGAATGGCAGCGATGTTTAATGCATTTGCAAACATCTTACAGGCGGGAGATGAGATCGTATCGAGTGCGAGCCTCTATGGTGGAAGCATTGATCTCTTCCGGGATCTTGAAGCATTCGGAATCACGACTCATTATGTCGAAAACAACGATCTCGATGCATTCTGCAAAGCGACCAACGCACACACAAGACTCTATTTTGCAGAGACACTTGGAAATCCGAGACTGGATGTGACAGATATCAAAGCGCTGGCAAAGCTGGCACATGAGAATGGCGTACCGCTCATTATCGACAACACAGCAGCCACCGCATATCTGGTAAAACCGCTTTCACTGGGCGCAGACATTGTAGTCAATTCCACTTCGAAATACATCAATGGAAACAGCAACTCGATCAGCGGAGTTATCACAGACGGCGGAACATTTAAGTGGGATACCGAAAAATATCCGGGTATGCGTGATTTTGTAAAATTCGGACCGTTTGCCTACACTGCAAAATTGAGAAACGGACTGTTCCGCAACACCGGAGCCTGTCTCTCGCCGCAAAATGCATTTTTAAACAGCATTGGGCTTGAAACGTTAGGACTCCGCATGGAGCGTATCTGCGACAATGCAATGCAGCTTGCGGCTTATATTGAAGAAAACTATAAAGACATTACGGTAAATTATGCAGGGTTAGAGACGAGCAACTGGCATGAGATTGCAAAGAGCCAGTTTGACGGTCATTACGGCGGCATCTTTACCTTAAGGCTTGGCAGTAAGGAGCGGGCATTTGCATTTATCAATGCATTAAAATATCCGCTTAAGGTATCTAATATCGGCGATACCAAAACACTTGTCATCCATCCGGAATCGACCATCAGTGTACACAGCACGGAGGAAGAAAAGAAAGCGGGCGGTGTATTTGATGATCTGGTGCGCGTCAGCGTCGGAATCGAGGATATTGATGATCTGATCTGGGATTTTAAGCAGGCGATCGAGAGCCTTTCTTAAAAAACGAAAAAATATACCAAAGTGTTACAGTAATACTTTAAAACGGGCACTTTAAAGTGTTACAATAGAAAAGCACAGTAGAATACCAGGATATTGAAAAATCAGAAAAGATAAGGAGTGTAAAGATGGCGGGAGTTGATTATGCAGTATTAAAAAAAGGCGGATTCATGAGGCAGAAACAGAAAGGATTTTTCTCACTCAGAATCCAGGTGGTCGGAGGTAATCTGACTGCAGAAAATATTAAGACCGTGGCAGAGGTTGCGGAAAAGTACGGCAAAGGCTATGTACATATGACATCCAGACAGGGAATCGAGATACCGTTTGTCAACTTTGAGGATATCGAGGAAGTAAAAGCAGAGCTTGCAAAAGGCGGCGTGAAACCGGGTGTCTGCGGACCGAGAGTCCGTACCGTTACAGCTTGTCAGGGTTCGGAGATCTGTCCAAGCGGATGTATTGATACCTATTCACTGGCACAGGAGTTAGATGAACATTATTTTGGACGTGAACTTCCTCACAAGTTCAAGTTTGGTGTGACCGGATGCCAGAATAACTGCTTAAAGGCAGAGGAAAATGATATCGGAATCAAAGGCGGCATGGAAGTTTCCTGGGTTGAGGATAAATGTATCGGCTGCGGTGTCTGCGAAAAGGCGTGCCGTCAGGGTGCAATCAAATGTGAAGGAAACAAAGTGACGATCAACCGCGATCAGTGTAACTACTGCGGCCGCTGCGTGAAGTCCTGTCCGACGGATGCGTGGGAAGGAAACAGCGGATATCTGGTTTCCTTCGGTGGATTGTTCGGAAATCAGATCTACAAAGGGGAGCAGCTTCTCCCAATCGTACATGACAAAGAGACACTGTTCCGTGTCACCGATGCAGCGATCGACTTTTTCAGAGATCATGCAAACCCGGGCGAGCGTTTCCGCCTGACGTTACAGCGCATCGGCGAGGTAGAGTTCCGCAAGAAGATCAGAGAGGCTTATGAGGGAAAGTAAGGATTTCGGGCAGAAAAAACATGTATGCAGGAAAAAATTGTATATAAAAACAAATAGATATGTCACAAAAAAATATGCATGCAAGAACAAATAAGCATGTAAACAAATAGATGCAGCAAAAGCATGCATACAGAAAACAATCTGGAGCAATCAAAAATGCAGCATATATAATAAGAAGAAACAGGAGGGAAGAAATGGAAATCGCAGGAATTGCAATCGACGAAACAGTAGATATTACCGATAAAGTATGCCCGCTCACTTTCGTAAAAGCAAAGGTAGCGCTGGAGGAATTAGATGATGGCGAAGTCATTGCCATCCGCATGAACGATGGTGAGCCGGTACAGAACGTACCACGCAGTGTCAAGGAAGAGGGACATCAGATCTTAAAACTGGTGGACAATGAAGATGGAACTTATAACCTGATCGTCCGCAAGGTAGAGGGATAGGAGGAATCATGGCACAGCGAATCAATAAAGACAATTTTGAAGAAAAAGTCCTGAAAAGTCCGCTGCCGGTTCTGGTAGATTTTTATTCGGACAGTTGTATTCCGTGCAAGCAGTTATCACCGGTGCTTGGGGATATCGAGGACGAACGCGAAGACACACTTTCTGTATATAAAGTAAATGTCAACTATGACATGGAGCTTGCTGAAAAATATGACGTCATGGGTGTACCGGCACTGCGGTTGTTTGTACAGGGCGAGGTCAAAGCAGAGAGAGCCGGTGCAGCAGGAAAAGCTGATATTGAGGCGTGGATCGATGAAAATTTAAAATAGCGGGCAGACAAAAAAAGGTTCCGCGGAAAAGAGGAGAAACATGCAGATCACAGTAGCAGGAAACAAAAAAGAAGTAAAAGATGACTTAAAGTTAACAGAACTGTTCGAGTTAGAGCAGGTGGAAACCCCGGAGTATGTGACCGTTTCCATCAATGAGGAATTCGTTCCATCCGAGCAGGTGGAATCAACGGTATTAAAAGATGGCGACAACGTAGAATTTTTATATTTCATGGGAGGAGGCAGCTATGGCGTTAACAGATGAGCAGATTGAGCGTTATTCAAGACATATCATATTAAAAGAAGTCGGCGCAAAGGGACAGAAAAAACTTTTAAATGCAAAAGTGCTGATCATCGGAGCCGGCGGACTTGGTGCACCTGCAGCAATGTATCTTGGTGCAGCAGGCGTGGGAACCATCGGTATCGTAGATGCAGATGAGGTCGATCTTTCCAATTTACAGCGTCAGATCATCCACGGCACAGCCGACATCGGAAAAGCAAAAGTAAAATCCGCAAAAGAGACGATCAATGCGATGAACCCGGATGTAACGGTAAAAACCTACCGCCAGTTTGTGACAAGCGAAAACATCATGGATCTGATTGCCGATTATGATTTTATCATTGACGGAACGGACAATTTCCCGGCAAAGTTTTTAATCAATGATGCCTGTGTCATGGCAAAAAAACCATTTTCCCATGCAGGAATCATCCGTTTTAAGGGACAGCTTATGACCTATGTTCCGGGAGAAGGACCATGCTACCGCTGTGTATTCAAAAACCCGCCACCAAAGGATGCAGTGCCGACCTGTAAACAGGCAGGTGTCATCGGTGCCATGGGCGGTGTGATCGGAAGTTTACAGGCAATGGAAGCTATCAAGTACATTCTCGGTGTAGGAAAACTTTTAACCGGTTATCTTTTAACCTACGATGCAATCAATCAGGAGTTCCACAAAGTTAAACTGCCGTCTAATACTGATGGCTGCGCAGTATGTGGAAAACATCCGACAATCACAGAACTGATCGACTACGAGCAGGTTGTCTGCACAGACGGTATTTAACTTAGGAGGCGCATATGCTGATTTTAAAACAGGAAGATTACAATAAAATCGTGGATCATGCAAAAAAAGGACTCCCGAACGAGGCATGCGGACTGCTTGGCGGCTATGTGGAAGGTGACAAACGTGTGGTGACAGACGTGTATCTGCTTCGCAACGTAGACGAGAGCAGGGAACATTTTTCCATGGATCCGGCAGAGCAGCTTGCGGCGATCAAAGATATCCGCCAGAAAAAAGGCGTACTTCTCGGCAATTTTCACTCGCACCCGGAATCGCCGTCACGCCCTTCACAGGAAGATATCCGCTTAGCGTATGATCCGAAGATGAATTACCTGATCCTCTCCCTGATGAACCCGGAGGAGCTGGTGCTCAATTCCTTCCATATCGAAAAAGGAGAGGTCACAAAAGAAGAGCTTGTGATCGAAGCGTAAAAATAAAATCATAGACAAAAATAAGTGTGGAAGAAAATTTTTTCACACTTATTTTTTGTTTTATGGTACCAGAGGACTAGACCGTCAATTGACATAAATGATAATGATACGCTAAGATAAAAATATTGTGAAAAATGATTTTCTTAAAAGAAAATGAGGTTGCAGCAGGCAGCTGGAGGAGTATTGCGTGAGTAAGAAAATGTTATTAGGAGTATTAGCGGCAGTGATGCTATCAGGAGAGATAAGTGCTTCCCCTGTGTTGGCACAGAATCTGTACGCAGACAGGGACGTGACAGAAATCATGGAAACAGAGGAGGATGCGGCGGAGACAGAGCATGTGTTTTCTGTGGGCAATGCACTAGTATAGCTGTCAGTAATTAACTCGACTTTTTGACTGGCAACGTATCAACCACCACTTCTTCATTTGGATCAATTTCTTCAAGTTTGTACTTCCAATGATATATAACAGGTTCTTCATTTACTTCATCAAAGTATTTATATATACGCTGCACAAGTTCATCCTTAGTTTTTACACGAATGCCCTTGAGCATCTGGCGAGTAAGTTTACTGAAGAAGCCCTCAACAAGATTCAACCATGAACCGTGCTTTGGAGTAAATACAAATTCAAATCTTCCTGGTACGGTTGCGAGGTATTTTCTGGTTTCCTCAGAAGAATGAACTTTAAGGTTATCCAACACCAGACGAATCTTATCTGATTTTGGATACTTGTTATCAAGTTTTTTAAGAAATTCGATATAGTCCTTACTGTTATGGGACTCTTTAACGAGTGGAATCGCCTCACCTGTTTGCAAATCTATTCCGGCAAGCAGTGAAATGGTTCCAAGACGCCTGTACTCATAATCTCGGCTTATGGTCTTATGATTATTATCCGGCTGGATATCTTCTGATGTGGTGGCAATTGCCTGGATTCCAGGTTTCTCATCATAAGAGAGTACATGCACCACCTGATCATCTTCACAAAATGGAAGAAGTTGTCCTTTTTTATCGAACTGTAATGATAGCTGTTTATATACCAGAAGGACATTGTGCATCTTTTGGTCAAAATCCGGATCACGATTTTCACAGTAATAAGTTATTTTGTCAGGCTTAATATCTGCCTCTTCAAGTATTGTGCGAACCTTTGACTGACTTATAGTTGATAACCTTGTATAACCTGCATTTTCTGCAAACTTATTGATATGTTTTGTGAGAAGGGCACGTGTCCATACTTCTGCTGAATAGCCAAGATTAACCGGCTTCTGACATGCGATATTTATAATCCACGTCTTTTCGTCATCGGTTATTTCAGCATTACGACCACGACCGGGAGCATCAAACAAGGCGTTTTCGACACCGCCCTCTTTGAATTTATTCAAGCACAACATTACACTGCATCTATTGATGCCTACTTTATCAGCAATATCATTAATAGAAACACCATCAGCACGTAACAACAGTATTCTTGCTCTACACACGGTTTGTGCCTGTATTGTTCTAGCACGAGTTTGTAATTCAAGATACGAACGCTGCTCCTCTGTTAGTGTTATTGTGTTTACTTTTCTGCCCATGAATATGACCTCCCTATACAATTATATGAAGATTATATCATGGAATACTTATTGAGTCGAGTTAATTAAAAACATTTATACTAGAAGATAAAAATGGTTTTGTAATTGAAAATGGAGTTTTAACAGATTACAGAGGGTATGAAACAGAGATTGCGATTCCGGCAGGGGTAACTTCCATCGGTGAGTCGGCATTTGAGGGAAAAGATATTGAGAGCGTCAAAGTTCCGGATGGGGTTACTGCATTAGGATATAGAGCATTTTATCACTGTACGAAATTAAAGTCTGTGGAACTGCCAAAGACCTTACAGACTATCGCATCATATGCATTCAGAAGTTGTGAAAATTTAGAAAGCATAACAGTTTCCGGTACCTCTGCGAAAAAAGGAACGGTAATGATACCGGGCAGCGTTACGGAGATGAAAGATTTTACTTTTGGCGGAAGTGATTTAATTACGGAACTGGATATAACGACTTCTACGGCAGTTATCTCTAACCGTATTGTAGATCTGCCCAATGTGAATACAGTAAAAGCCACCGGCAGTACAAAATACAAAGTCCAGGATAACATATTGTATGATAAATCAGTTGAAGATTTATACTATTTTCCGAAGGGAAGCAGCAAAACGCAGGTCATACTGCCGGAGGGCGTTGAGGTTATTGAAAAAGCAGCTTTTTACAACTGCAAAAATATTGAAAATATAACCTTGCCACAGACCTTATGGAAGATTGATGATATGGCACTGTGGGGGTGTGAGAAGATAAAGAAACTGGAGCTGACTTCGAAAATTTCAAGTGTTGGAAGTTATGTATTCAGGGACTGTAAGGCATTAGAAGAGATTATAGTTGTACCGGAAAACACATATTTTAAAAGTGTGGACGGTATTTTATATGAAAAGAAGAAATACATGAGAATGATGGTATGTCCTACGATGAAACAGGGAATTGTTACGGTTGCAGACGGAATGCATGAGATTGGTACGGAGGCATTTCATGACTGTAAATATGTGACAGAGGTCAGACTGCCGGAAAGTTTAGAGACAATCAACAGCAGTGCTTTTGAAGGATGCAGTGCGCTGGAAAAAATTGAACTGCCGGATAATATCGAGCAAATTGGAATGTATGCATTTGAAGATTGTACAGCGTTAAAGAGTGTCAAATTACCAGCCAGATTAACGGACATTGATCAGGCAGTGTTTGCGGGGTGTGAGTCTCTGGAAAATATCGTGATTCCAGAAGGGGTAACCAGTATAAAATACAGGGCATTTGATGGCTGTGATAATTTACAGTATGCGATCATTCCGGCGTCCGTAACCAGCATAGAGGATGGTGCATTTGAAACCGGCCGGAGAGACAGGGATCTGCTCATTTACTGTAAGGAGGGAACCTGTGCAGAAAGCTACGCAAAAGAAAATGATATTTCTTATGCGTATGGAAACACAGCGAAGAAACGGCAGACGATCACAGCGAATGACTTTGAAAAAATGTATGGAGATGAGTCATTTTATATTCAGGCAGCTACAGACGGAGATGGAAAGCTGACTTATAAGGTAAAGGATGAGTCTGTGGTTACGGTAAGCGCTGACGGAAAAGTAACGATCAAAGGAACAGGAACAACAGATGTCGTGATCACGGCTGCAAGAACAGACGCTTACGAGTGGGCATCGAAAACGATCCATATCAGTGTCCGGGGTGTGGTGAAGAAAAAATCGCAGACGATCACCGTCGCGGATATTATCAGTATCTATGAAGGAAATACGGTAGCATTAGACGCTGCAACGGATGGGGACGGAACAATTTCTTATGTGTCAGATGATAAAACGGTTGCAAGCGTGGATGCTTCCGGAAAAGTCTGTGGAATAAAACAGGGGACAGCACATATTACTGTTCTTGCATCAGAAACGGAATTGTATCATGCATCAGAGACAATCGTCACAGTAACTGTGAAGCCAAAAAAGACACAGAGTAATACAGATCCGGGGAAAAAACCATCGGATAACGTGTCGAAGGATGATTCACAGACAACAGAGGATAAAAAACCTTCTGATGGCGGCAACAATACATCCGGGACAACAGATGGTCAGCAGACAAAGAAGAAACAGACCATAAAAGCAAAAAATATCACAAAGACATACAGTACAAAAACATTTTCCATCGGAGCAAAGACAAATGGTGGAGGTAAATTAACATACAAGGTGGCAGATAAAAAAATTGCGACCATAAGTAAGACCGGAAAGATCAAACTGAAAAATTATGGACAGACAAAAATTACGATCAAAGCAGCCGCAAAAGGAAAATATAAGGCAGCAACAAAGACGATCACATTAACCGTAAAACCGGTAAAGGTAAAAGTAATCTCTGTAAAGCAGCTAAAGGCAAAGACGTTACAGGTAAAGTGGAAAAAGGATAAGAAGGCATCCGGTTATATCATTCAGTACTCCACAGATAAGAAATTCAAAAAGAATGTGAAAAAAGCTGTTGTCACAAAAAACCAGACCGTTACGAAAAAGATCACGAAATTAAAACCGGGAAAGAAATATTATGTCCGTGTGTGTGCATATAAAAATTCTCACGGAAAAAAAGTACAGGGAAGTTATGGTACGGTAAAAAGTGTAAAATTGAAGTGATATGCATCGGCATAAAAGTGGTAAAGGATGGAGAAACGTTATGAAAATGAAAAGAATACTGACTGGAATGCTGGGAGCAGCTATTTTAGCTGCAGGCGTAAATCTATTGTCCGTACAGGCGGCAGAAAATGCAGGAGTGATGGAATTATATAGCTGCGACAGAATACATAGAGGAAACAGAAGCAGCAGAGCCGGAAAATGCAGAAAAACAGGTGTTTGAAACTGAAGAAGATACAAAAACAGCAGATACGGGTGAATTTACGATCAACAACGGTCTGTTGACAAAATATACCGGAACAGCAGAGACGGTTACAATCCCTTCAAATGTCAGTAGAATTGGCAAGTCAGCATTTCAGAATAATAAATACATCAAAAACGTAATCATTCCGGGAAATGTACGGAAAATTGAAATGCTGGCATTTTATGGATGCAGCAATCTGGAAAGTGTCACAATGGCAGAAGGTGTAGAAGAGATTGGTATGCAGACATTTTCCGAAACTCATTTGAAAAGTGTTGTTCTTCCCAAATCCATAATCAAAATGGATAGACTTGTGTTTACAAGCTGCAATCGGCTGACAAGTATTGATTTTACAGAGGGCACTTATAATATTAATGGTGATATCATAGGTTCCTGTGCTGCGCTGACAGAGATAAAGGTTTCAGGCAATAATACGAGATATCAGGTTAAAGATAACGTGTTATATGAAAAGAATGGAAAAACAATTTGTTATTGTCCGGCAGGCCGCAAGACTGATATGAATGTGCCGGATGGAGTAGAGCATATCGGAGATTTTGCATTCTGGGATTGTCTTACAACGAAAGTTACACTTCCTGATAGTGTAAAAAGTATTGGAGAACGGGCATTTTTTTCGACCGGAATGGAGACGATGATACTTCCGGCGAATCTGGAGTCGATTGGAAAAGAAGCATTTTTTTATTGCAAAAATTTAAAACAGATCACAATTCCGGCTAAGACAACAAAAATAGGAAACAATGTGTTCGGCAGCTGTGATCACTTAGAGACGATCAATGTGGTGGCAGGGAATACGATATACAGATCAGAGGATGGCATATTGTATGGCACAGAGGAAGGCAGACTCGTGTTGATTAATTGTCCTGCCGGGAAAAAAGGCAGCGTGAAGATCTTAGAGGGGACGGTGGGAATCCTTGATGGTTCCTTCAGTAACTGTGAAAAGATCACATCGGTAGATATGCCGGACAGCGTAAAGAGCATTGGCGAAGATGCATTTAAATCCTGTTCCTCGCTTATAAAAGTCCGGTTCTCAAATCAGCTTACGGATATAGGAAACTATGCCTTTTATAGGTGTGATTCCATGCAGCAGGTACATCTGCCGGACAGTGTTAAAGATTTGGGGGCATGGGCTTTCCGGTATTGTGATGCGTTAACAGAAGTAACAATTTCCAAAAATATTTCGGATATTCCGGATAATGCGTTTGGTGGCTGTACAAATCTGACCGGTATTACCATACCAGACGGGGTAAAAACAATAGCAGACAATGCGTTTTCGTATTGCAGCAATTTAACGATATACTGTAGTTCAGGTTCTGCTGCAGAAAAATATGCGAAAAATAACAATATTAAAAGAAAGGTAACTGACGAACGGAAAACCCAGACGATTACGACAGATAATGATAACATTGAAAAAACGGTTGGAGATCCGGATTTTAAGATCACTGCAAAAACAACCGGGGATGGAACTCTAAGTTTTTATTCGGGAAACGAAGATATCATTCAGGTATCTGAAAATGGAGCTGTAAAGATCATCGGAGCAGGTACGACCAATATTGTGATCACGGCATCTGCGACGCAAAATTGTAAAATGGCGCAGACAGAAATTTATATTACAATAAAAAATAAAGAAACGGATCAAAAGCGTGTGCAAAAGATCACGTATTCTTATCAGGCAGATAAAAAGGATCTGAATATTTTCTATCTTGACGCAAAGTCAGATGGGGATGGTAAGATATCTTACCGGTCAGAAAACGAAAAAATCGTAAAAATAGATGCAGATGGAAAAGGATATATCTTAGGTTCCGGGACAGTAAAAATTATTATCTCGGCATCAGAGACAGATACCTGTGCGGCAGCGCAGAAAATAGTTACGTTAAATGTAGAAAAAATAACAGATCAGACAGATGAACCGGGGCAGACACAAAAGCCGGATCAGACAGAAAAGCCGGGGCAGACAGATACTCCGAATCAGCCGGATAAGCCGTCAGACCAGAACGGTAATGCCACACAGCAGAAAAAGAAACAGACCATAAAAGCTAAAAATATTACAAAGACCTACAGCACAAAAACGTTTGCCATAGGTGCCAAATCAAGTTGTGGGGCAAAACTGACCTACAAGGTGGCAGATAAAAAGATCGCAGCCATAAGTAAGACCGGAAAAATCAAATTAAAGAGTTACGGACAGACAAAAATCACGATCAAAGCGGCTGCAAAAGGAAAATATAAGGCAGTAACAAAGACGATTACTTTAACGGTAAAACCGGTGAAGAACCAGATTACTTCTCTGAAATCCAAAAAGGCAAAGACATTTGAAGTAAAATGGAAAAAGGACAAGAAAGCATCCGGTTATATCGTTCAGTATTCCAT
>OKSM01000604.1_pt1 | contig 12552 bp, 10 predicted proteins | sample 1606281 | NCBI WGS metagenome assembly OKSM01 (sample SAMEA3879549, study PRJEB24766) | human gut metagenome | biome: human-associated habitat; feature: feces | place: USA | collected 1985/1987
CGGATAACTTATTGAAGATGGGAAGGTTATAAAATGTACCACAATGCCATCATGTGGCAGACCGTTCCTCCTAATACGAACAGATGGAAAACAGAGTGCATATAGGGCAATTTGGGGAAGGAATAAAAAACAGCTCCGGTGATGTAAGACACTCCTTCACCGATTAACCAATAAATAAAAGCGGGAGGCACATGTTGGCAGAGCGGCTTGAAACCTACAAAAATGCTGCATCCCATGGCTATATAGCAAATTGTTTCCAGGTTGCTATGTTCTTTCAGGTTACAAAAACATAGAATGATCCCGGCGAGGGCGCATAGCCATACGAAACTAAGAATTCCCCATCCCCAATAATCTGCTTCCCGCAAGGCTATCAGCATGATGGGGGAATAGCTGCCTGCGATATGCAGATAAATCGAAGCATGATCGAATTTGCGCAACACTTCGCGGTGAGGAGATGGTTTGCTGGCATGATACCAGGTGGAGCTGATATAGGAAGACAGCATACCGAATAGGTAGAGCCACATGCCGCCTGTTGCCCACGGATTGCCACTTTTCATGGCAGTAAGCAACAGATAACCGCCGCCGGCGATACCTATCAGGATACCAACGCCATGTGACAGGGTATTGGCCCACTCTTCTCCTTTGGTATAGTGTATGGTCAATTTCTTATAAGTTTTTTGGAGTTAATCCCATGCTTTTTGCTTTCTTCAACATGTGTTCTAAAGCAGCATCATGCTCATTAGGGATGATTCCATCCAGTATGGCATCCTTGATAGAACTTTTCAGACTGCCTATTTCACGGCAGGGCTGCAGGTCGAATATCCGCATAATTTCTTCTCCGTCTACCGGAGGTTGGAAATTGCGTATCCGGTCTTTTTCTTCCAGGTCTTTCAGCTTCTGGCGTACCAGTTTGAAGTTATCCAGGAATTTTTGTTTTCGTGCTTCATTTTTTGAAGTGATGTCCGCTTCGCACAGCATCATCAAGTCGTCAATATCATCTCCGGCTTCAAAAAGCAGACGTCGCACGGCGGAATCGGTTACTACATCATCTGCGATAACAATGGGGCGCATGTGCAGGCTGACCAACTTTTGGACATATTTCATCTTCTCATTCATGGGCAGTTTCATCTTGCGGAAGAGATCCGGAACCATTTTCTCACCGATAAAGTTATGATTATGGAAAGTCCATCCTATACGTGGCTCCCAGCGTTTGGTACGTGGCTTGCCTATATCATGCAACAGCGTAGCCCAACGCAGCCATAGGTTGTCGGTATGTTTGGAAATATTGTCCACAACTTCCAGGGTATGATAGAAGTTGTCTTTATGGGCACGCCCGTTCCGGGTTTCCACTCCTTGCAGCGCCACCAGTTCGGGGAAAATCAAAGGCAGCAGTCCGCAGCGGTCCAGTTCTATAAAGCCTTTGGACGGTATGGGGGCGAGCAGGATCTTGTTCAACTCGTCGGCGATGCGCTCTTTGGAGATAATATGAATGCGTTCCTTGTTGCGTGACAGTGCTTCGAAAGTGGTGTCGTCAATATAGAAGTTCAGTTGTGTGGCAAACCGGACACAACGCATCATGCGGAGCGGATCGTCACTGAAAGTGATGTCCGGGTCCAGCGGTGTACGGATAGTTCTCTCTTTCAAATCGTCCAGCCCGTTAAAAGGATCTACCAGTTCACCGAAACGTGCTTTGTTCAGGCACACTGCCATGGCATTGATCGTGAAATCGCGCCGGTTTTGGTCATCCTCTAGGGTACCGTCCTCTACTACAGGCTTGCGGCTGTCATGGCTGTATGATTCCTTGCGGGCCCCCACAAACTCCACTTCCGTATCATGGTACTTGATTTGTGCCGTACCGAAATTCTTAAAAACAGAAACGCGTGCCCCACGTCCCAGCTTCCTGCCGAAGGCCTGTGCCATTTCAATTCCGCTCCCTACTACTACAACGTCTATATCCTTCGAGGGACGCTTCAGGAATATATCTCGTACATAACCTCCTACAACGTAACATTCCAATCCCAGTTCGTCTGCCGTTTCGGAGATTAACTTGAATATCTTATTATTAAAGTGTTCTTTTAGTTCCATATTCATCTTAAAGAGGGGCAAATTTACGATTTTTTGCGCAGGATAAGGAGAAATCACGCAATTAAATTGTATTTTTGCCTGCATATAAAACGATCAAGTACATGAAAAAGATAGGATTAGTAGCATTATTTGCCTTGTTGCTGGCCGGTTGTGATGATGGCGGCGAGAAGAAAGCGCAAGAAAATTTGCGTAAGGCCGAAGCGGCTTTGGAAAAAGAGAACTTTAATGAGGCCAAATTGCAGATAGACAGTATCCGCATCCTTTATCCGAAAGCGTTTGAAGCTAGAAAACAGGGAGTCAAGCTGATGCAGCAGGTGGATTTGAAAGAACAGCGGAAAAGTCTGATTTACCTGGATAGCATGATGGTGGTGAAACAAGCTCAGCTGGATTCCGTCAAGGGTAATTTTGTTCTTGAGAAAGATACTGCATATCAGGAGGTGGGTAACTATTTTTATCCCACCCAGACGGTAGAAAAGAATATAGGCCGTTCATTCTTGCGCGGACAGGTGAACGAGCAGGGGGAAATGTCCCTTACCTCTATTTATTGTGCTGGCGGCACGTTGCATCACACGGCGGTGAAAGTGAGTGTGGGGGATACCTTTGCCGAAACTCCCGCCTCGAAAGACAGCTATGAAACCACTGACTTGGGCCGTGCAATCGAGAAAGCCGATTACAAGATGGGGGAAGACGGCGGCGTTATCGCTTTTATTGTAGCGAACAAAGATAAGAATATCCAACTTCAGTTTATCGGAGACCGTACTTATAAAACGGCTATGCAACCCAATGACCGTAAGGCGATTGCAGAATTGACGGAGTTGGCGCGCATCCTGTCCGGCATGGAGCAAATCCGTAAAGATAAGAAAGAAGCGAACTTGAAAATAGAGTTTGTAACCCGCAAAATGCAGGAACAGGAGGAAGAGAAGTAATGTGGATGGGAACACAAACAATGCGGATCCTGAAGAGAATCTCCCCAAAGTCCGCATTGTCCGTGTTCCTTGTTTCATGTACAGCCCTTACAATCGCTTCAGGGCCAGCTTGATCACTTTCTCTACCGGGGCGGCAGGCTCCTCTTTCAGTATGGCAGCCACTACCTTTTGTGATGCGGCTTGTGCGAATCCCAGCATGGTGAGTGCGGCGACAGCCTCGTCATGAATTTCCGTATTGCCCGGATTGGCAAACATTTCACTGTTCACCGTCTCCACGCCCGAAGTGGCGATCTTGTCCTTTAAGTCCACTATGATGCGTTGGGCAGTTTTCAGGCCGATGCCTTTTACCGTTTTCAATAACTTGTCATTACCGGAACTGATTACTCCGCACAGCTCGGAAGGGGATAAGGCCGACAGAATCATACGTGCCGTGTTGCCGCCGATGCCCGATACGGAAATCAGTAACAAAAACAACTCCCGTTCCTGTTTGGTCGAGAATCCGTAGAGTACGTAGGCGTCTTCCCGGATCGCTTCATAAATATATAATTTCGTATTGCTCTGATTCTGAATGGCCGAATACGTATTCAATGAGATATTGATGCCATACCCCATCCCGTTACAATCTAAAACCACCGTTGCCGGAGTAATCTCCGCAATGTCTCCTTTAATATATTCTATCATGGTTGTTTCATTTGAAAATTTACAGTTCTTTGCAAAAATAGGACATCTATCTTTTAAATTATAAGTTCGGCAAGAATATTTTTAAATTATTAGGTCGTAGTGAACAAAAAAACGAGGCAAAATGTTTATTTTTGCAGCGAATTAACAGATAATAGTAAACTAAACCCAATAAAAGATGAAAAAAATAAGAGCGGCCGTGGTTGGATACGGTAACATTGGTCAGTATGTAGTGGAGGCTTTGGAAGCTGCTCCCGATTTTGAGATTGCAGGTATCGTCCGTCGTAGCGGTGCGGAAAACAAGCCTGCCGAGTTGGAAGCATACGCTGTGGTGAAAGATATAAAGGAATTGAAAGATGTGGATGTGGCTGTGCTGGCTACTCCGACCCGTAGCGTGGAAGAATATGCGAAAGAGATTCTGGCAATGGGTATCAATACGGTAGATAGTTTCGACATTCATACGCAAATCACTTCTCTCCGCCGTTCATTGGATGAGTCGGCAAAGGCCGGTAAGGCTGTCGCTATTATTTCTGCCGGATGGGATCCGGGAAGCGATTCTGTAGTCCGTACACTGCTGGAAGCCATCGCTCCGAAGGGTATTACTTATACCAATTTCGGTCCGGGACGCAGCATGGGGCATTCCGTAGCAGTCCGTGCCATTGATGGAGTGAAGGATGCTTTGTCCATGACTATTCCTGTGGGAACCGGTATCCATCGCCGTATGGTGTATGTGGAACTGGAGGAAGGTGCGGACTTCAAGACTGTGGAAGCCGCCATCAAGTCGGATCCTTATTTTGTAAATGACGAGACACATGTAAAACAAGTTCCATGTGTGGACGATTTGAACGACGTAGGTCATGGCGTTAACCTGGTTCGCAAAGGGGTATCGGGCAAGACTCACAATCAGTTGTTCGAGTTTGACATGAAGATTAATAATCCGGCTCTTACCGCGCAGGTACTGGTTTGCGTGGCACGCGCCTCCATGAAACAGCAGCCCGGATGTTATACCATGATCGAAGTTCCTGTAATTGATCTGCTGTGCGGCGACCGTGAGGAACTGATTGCCCATTTGGTATAAAGAGGTTTCCTCAAAAAGAACGATATTCTGAAAATCTCTTCTCTGTTTTATTCCGGAGAAGAGATTTTTTTATTTCCTTTGTGTTCATAAACAAAGAAATAGAACAATGATAGCAAGTATTGTATGGGATGTGGATCCTATCTTATTTAAAGTAGGTAGTTGGGAAGTGCGTTGGTATGGGCTGATGTGGGGCCTTGGTTTCATATTGGCTTATGAAATGGTAAGCCGTTTATTCAAAAAAGAGAAGTATCCGGAAGAGTGGGTGGACAAGCTTTTTGTCTATTGCATAGTCAGTACGGTCATTGGCGCCCGTCTGGGGCACTGTTTGTTTTATGAATGGGACTATTATGGCGCCCATCCTGTTGAAATATTCAAGATTTGGAAAGGCGGGCTGGCAAGTCACGGAGGGGTGTTCGCCATCATTCTGGCTCTGATGTGGTACTCGAAAAAAGTAACCCGGAAAAGTGTGTGGTGGTTGTTTGACCGCATGATACCTGCTGTGGCGATTGTCTGCTTCTGTATCCGTTTTGGTAATTTAATGAATTCCGAGATATTCGGATATCCCACCACGTTGCCTTGGGGATTTGAATTTGTCCGTTCCCGGGAGTGGCATCAGCTGTATGAAGGTTTGCCTTGCCATCCTACTCAGATTTATGAAATGCTGTATTGCCTGGTTGCCGGTGTAACTGCCTGGGTGATGTACCATACATACCATTTACAAAAGAGGGTGGGATTAATAACCGGAGTAAGCTTGCTTATATTCTTTGGCACTCGCTTTGCTCTGGAGTTTATGAAGAATCCGCAGGTTGCCGAAGAGGCGGATATGACTTTTAACATAGGGCAGTGGCTCAGTGTGCCGCTGATTCTGCTGGGGGCGTATCTCATAGCCACCAGCCGCACCCGGAAAGAATAAAGGTTCCGGGAGAGGGGGGAAGCAGGTGAAAGGATACCTTTTCAGCCTTCCGGCATCGCCCTGTATATCACGTGCGGGGCGCGTCCGTTTCTTTCTATTTTCTTTTCGCTGCTCCATTGGCGTAGTTCGCTGCCGGCTTTTGTTTTCAGCAGCCCTGTCAAGGCACAATATTCCTTGCAAGTGATAATGGAGTGCTCTTTCAGATAATTTGTCAGCCGTACAAAGCGTTCTTCTGCTGAATATCGGGTGGAGGAGGTCCGGAAACCATATTCCGCCCGTTCCAGCTTTCCTTTGCTTCGTACCTCCTTACGGAATTTCCGGGTGGGTTTGAACTTTATGTTGTCAAAATGTACCGATGCGGCGCGTATCTCGCTTTTGTCCGTTACCTTGCGGCAAGTCAGAGTGGCCGAGAATGTACCCAGTTCTCCCAGTTTTACGTTATAACCGTCTGCCAGGTAATTGGCGATAATGCTTTCCAGGTCACATAACAGACCGACGACGGTCCCTTCGTGGACGGTGGAACGCCGGGCGATGTCTTTAGCCAGGTCTTTCAGGTTTTTTGTGCCCGATACTACAATTTGCGGATACAGGGTGGGCTGTTCCTTCTCTCCCTGTATGTCGGGGGAGGTTTTGAAATCATACTTTGCTGCCATGTTTAATGCTTTTTAATAGGGAGATTAAGTCGTTTCTTGCTGAACGCTAAGGGGATTCTTTCTATTAACTTCTATAGACGCAGGCAATGGACCGTACGGTTTACTGTAGTGGACTGTACGGTCTGCTATAGTGGATTGTACAGTCTGCCATCGGAGTCTGTCTTAGTATTCAGGACAAAAGTACTTAATCATACTGGAAAAACCTATTAATTCATAGGAGAAAAGAGCTTGTACGGGCAAATTAGATGTTTTCCTTGAAGGTTTGAGGGATTTTCCTTTCATTGTGGTGTCTTTCTTTTCAGTTGGTGTGCTGTAAAGGTAAGTGTTTTATGCTGATTACCGGCATACTTCGGATAGAAAAAGAGGAGGCGGGCTGACAGTAGGCTGAAGGATTATCCTTCAGGTGTTTTCTTCGATGGAATGGGGAAAAACAGCCCAAACTGAAGGCTGAAGGAAAATTGGCATGAATTTGTTTTTAGAGGTGAAAAGGCGTATGGTTCACGAGAAATGTTACATAATCCGTCACTTTTGTTGCAATGAAACAAAAATGCTGGCAGCTGTAACAAATGTTTTATAGAGGTTGCCGGCTGTCCCCTACCTTTGCCTCAGAAAAACTTCTAAAAACATTTAATGCTATGAACAAAAATCAGCAAAAGAACCGGATGGGCGCGGTCATTATTTTACTTGCCGCCGCTTGCTTGAATGGTTATGCACAACAAGATTCTACCAAAGTGTCCTCTGATTCGAAAGAGGAAGGCAATCGCAATGTCATGTTGAATGCGGCTAGTGCCAATGGTCCTCGTGAAATCTCTATCGGTCTGCCCGGTGGTGATGTGAATGTACTCGAAAATGGTCTGCCTGTGGTATATAATTCGAATCCTCATAATGTAAACACGCATTGGCGCGGAGACAGCAGCTTGGGACATACCGGATTGCTGAAGATTTCCGAAACAGCGATTACTACCGGTAATATAGGTTATGCTGTCAATTCGTTTACGGAACTCGGCTTGAATAAAGAGAAGAAAATGAATGGTGTGCTGAACTACGGCACCAATCATTTCGGTAAACAGCAATTTGACTTCAATCTGAATGGAAGCATCGGAAAAGATTGGTTTTACAGCGGCAGCATCTATCAGAATTTTGATCCGGGTTCGTTCAAACTGCGTTTTGCGCAATATCAGGACCGGACTCAGATCTATAAGTTTGCCTTGACCAAGTTCTACAATGAAGGACGTGGACAGCTCTCTGCCATCTACCATTACAGCAACAGCCATTGGTTGTCCAATGCTACCACCGGTGCACCATTTATTTATGTAGGCGATGGGAGTGTGAAGGAAATTCCCGGTTTCGGACTGGGGACTTCTTCTTATCTGCCCAATGTATCGGATATGGTTTATATGGACATGCGTACCGGCGAGATGAAAAAGATCAGTCTGTATGATGCTACGGCCAGTAAAGGAAATCAGTTGACGGTTCTGAACCGTTACCGGTGGGATAACGGGTTGGAGTGGAAAATCAATATGAAGTATGACCATGCTTTGGGTTCCTATCTGTACCAGACTCCGATGTCTATGGAGCAGAAAGTAGGAGCCGACGGCTATAGCACCAAAGGACTGGATGGAACATTGAATCCTTATGAGGGATATGTACAGAGCCGCATGTCCTGTTTCAACCGGGGGAATATAGATGAGTTCTTCTTTACCACCGAGTTGTCGCGGAAGTATGATGATATGACTTGGCGTGTGGGGGTGAACGAATGGTATTATGATGTGGACTATGCTTCGAACACTACCATGTATGACCATACGGTGGAAGAATATCCCCAAATGTTGTACAGCGCCGATACGAAGGATATTCATCATTACGGAAACACTCCTTATTATAATCTGAACCAGAATGCTTCCGAATATTACAAAGGACATGAAAACAAACTGGCTCTTTATGCTACTCACGACTGGGACATCACCGATAAATGGAATGTGTATTATGGCGCACGCTTCGAGTACCAGCGTCTGGCAGGAAAGAACCTGGCGGTATATAATGCCGAAGGCAATCCGGTAGGCCGCTTTGCCGGTTATCATATCGGGGCAGTTGCAGCCGATGGTACGAAGATAGCTCCCCGTTATTTCAGTTACAACTGGCTGAACATGGCTTTCACGGCTGCCGCCACTTATAAAATGACAAAGCAGTTTGGCTTTACCGCCGATTTCACCTACAATACCCAGCGTCCGAATATGTCGAACTTTGCTCCTGCCGAGATGCCGAATGTAGATAAGATTACGATTCCGTTGGGGCGTGCGGGTATTTATTTCAATAATGACTGGATTAGTCTGACCTCACTGTTCAGTTACATTGCCAAGACTAACAACAACTCTACCTTGAATCTGATTAATCCGAATAATGATAAGGATATTAAGGCGGCTGCATTGAGTTATGATATTGAAACAATAGGGTGGACGACGGATGCGGTGGTGAAACCTTTCAAAGGATTTGATTTCCACTTCCTGTTCACTTACCAAAGCCCGAAGTATAAGAAGTATGAAACGGGAGTGACCTTTAGTGACGGGACAACATCGGGTATCAATGCCACCGGCAATATCGTTACCGAAATTCCGAAGGTGCTGATTGAACTGGACCCTAGTTACAACATTACCAAAGACTTGAAGGTATGGGCCAGTTTCCGTTACTTCAGCAAGACGTATGCAAATATTAAAAATGCCTATTATTTCAACGGCCGTTGGGAAACATTCGGTGGAATAAACTGGAATGTGAACAAACATTTGTCCTTAAGCGGAACTGTGATAAACTTCTTGAACCAGACCGGGGCGAAAGGAAGTATTTCGGGAGCCGAGCTGGTAGATAAGGAGAATGCGGCGGCATATAACGGCGCATGGATGGCAGGCAGCTATATCCGTCCGTTCACCGTAGAATTTGCGGCGAAAATAACATTCTGATTCAAGAGGGATTTAATTCTTCTTTATGGTGGAAAAGTAACATTTATACATAAGAATGAAACAAATGTTTCAGCCGGTAAGGCAGGTTTCCGTTAACTTTGCCGATAACGAAAAACAATCAAACAAAACTTTTAATATCCTATACTTCATGAAAACAAATCTTGTTAACCTTGCATTAGGTTTAGCCTTTACAGGAGGCGCTGTTTCTTGTCAGTCACAAAAAAATGACCTGGTTTTCGAACATCAGGGAGATACGGTGACAATCGTACATATTGCCCGTCCCGCTAACTATTTGTTGCTTCCGATTCAGGAGAGCAGCAAGGAAGGACTGGTAAGGCTGGATACTGGGAGCCCCGCAGATACCGATATGGATGTGCGTCTGGCTACAGACAGCGTTGAATATTATGTTCCGTTTGCCTTGCCTCAGGGAAGTGAGGAAGCTACTGTCATTATAAAGAAGGTGGCGGCAGATGCGCTGTGTTGGGACAGCATCCGGGTTTCGGATACATTTGATACGGCAAACAGGGATAAGTTCCGTCCGGTTTATCATCACACTCCGCTTTATGGCTGGATGAATGATGCCAACGGACTGGTTTATAAAGACGGTGAATATCACCTTTATTTTCAATATAATCCATACGGCTCCGTATGGGGAAATATGCACTGGGGACATTCCGTGAGCAAGGATTTGGTTCATTGGGAGCATCTTGACCCGGCGATTGCCCGTGATACATTGGGGCATATCTTTTCGGGAAGTGCCATTGTGGATAAACATAACAGCGCAGGCTACGGTGAAAATACAATTGTCGCTTTTTATACTTCGCACCGTAATATACCCGGTGGGCAGAGCCAGGTACAAAGTATGGCATACAGTACGGACAACGGGCGTACTTATACGAAGTATGAACAGAATCCGGTTCTTACTCCGTTTGACGGACTACAGAATTTCCGTGACCCGAAGGTCTTTTGGTATGAACCCGAACAGAAATGGATTATGATTGTCAGTGCGGATAAGAATATGCGTTTTTATTCATCTGCCAACTTGAAGCAATGGGAATATATGAGTGAGTTTGGAGAAGGATTTGGTCCTCAGCCCAATCAGTTCGAATGTCCGGATTTCATCCAACTTCCTGTAGATGGTGACCGGACCAGGATGAAATGGGTGATGATTGTCAATATCAATCCGGGATTTGTCTATGGAGGCAGCGGTACGATGTATTTTACAGGCGACTTTGACGGGCATCAGTTTGTATGTGATACGAAACCCGAGGTGGTGAAATGGCTCGACTGGGGGAAAGATCATTATGCCACTGTTTGTTTCTCGAATACCGGCGACCGTGTCATTGCCGTACCTTGGATGAGCAACTGGCAGTATGCTAACTATACTCCTATACAACAGTTCCGCAGTGCCAATGCTTTGCCGCGTGAGCTGAGTCTGTATACGGGAGAAGACAAACAGCTTTATCTGAGTGCCGCACCGGTAAAGGAAACGGAGCACTTGCGGAAAGATTCTAAAAAGCTGGATGATTTTACAGTAAATGGCGAGAAGCGTTTAGAAACACTTTTTGAAAATAACGACGGCGCTTTTGAACTGGAATTGCAACTGGTGTCGGCTGGTAAAGAGGCTGGTTTTGAATTGCTGAACAGTTTGGGTGAGAAGGTGAAGATTTATCTGGATGCTTCGGAGGGACGTGTGGTAATGGACCGTGCGGAAAGCGGTATTGTAGACTTTGGCAAGAAGGTAAAACCGCATGATTTGGATACCGAAGAAAGTTATGCTCGTTATAAAGAGGTTACGGTGAATTATAAAAATGATTTTGCTTTGGGTACTTGGGCTCCGATAAACACCGCGAAGGCACATAAAATTCAAGTTTTTGTGGATAATGGAAGTGTGGAGTTGTTTGTTGACGGTGGCCGCGTTGCCATGACTAATCTGGTATTCCCGAATGAACCTTATAACTCTTTGCGTTTTTATAGTAAAGGAGGAGAGATGAAAATTTCAAATTTCACAATATATAAGTTAGGTTTGTAAACTAAGTATAAAGTCATGAATAGCAATAAAAATCTGTATGCCAAATTAATTCCGGTGATGCTGTGTTTCTTCGCCATGGGATTTGTAGACCTGGTGGGGATTGCATCGAATTATGTAAAAGCGGATCTGGATCTGACAGACTCTCAAGCCAATATATTTCCTTCCTTGGTCTTCTTCTGGTTCCTGATTTTCTCCGTACCTACAGGTATTCTGATGAATAAGATAGGGCGTAAGAAGACAGTTCTTCTGAGTCTGATTGTCACTTTTGCCTCTTTGCTGCTCCCTATATTCGGCGACGGCTATACGCTTATGTTGATTTCTTTCTCTTTACTGGGTATCGGTAATGCGTTGATGCAAACCTCTTTGAATCCGTTGCTGAGTAATATTATTGCGGGGGAAAAGTTGGCAAGTACATTGACTTTCGGTCAGTTTGTAAAAGCTATTGCTTCCTTTCTTGCCCCTTACATTGCCATGTGGGGAGCGATGCAGGCTATTCCTACTTTCGGGCTTGGCTGGCGGGTATTATTTCCTGTTTATATGGTGATAGCCGTTTTTGCCATCGTGTTGTTGGGGCTGACCCCTATTGAGGAAGAGAAACCCGATAAAGCGTCCGGCTTCAAAGCGTGCTTTTCCTTGTTGGGAAAACCGTTTATTCTCTTGTCTTTCATTGGGATCATGTGCCATGTCGGTATTGATGTCGGTACGAATACAACGGCTCCTAAAATCTTGATGGAGCGTTTGGATATGACATTGGCTGAGGCCGGTTTTGCAACAAGTCTTTATTTTATTTTCCGTACGGCAGGTTGCTTTCTCGGAGCCTTTATTTTGCAGAAACTGTCTGCTCGAACTTTCTTTGGAATCAGTGTGTTATGTATGTTGGTGGCAATGGTAGGGCTGTTCGTTTTTCATGAGATGACAATGATATATGTGTGTATCGCTCTGATTGGTTTCGGCAATTCGAATATCTTCCCGATTATTTTCTCGCAGGCGTTGCTGGCAATGCCGCAGAAGAAGAACGAGGTTAGCGGACTGATGATTATGGGTTTGTTTGGCGGTACGATATTCCCGCTTGCTATGGGTGTGGCAAGTGATGCTATCGGTCAAAGCGGTGCGGTAGCTGTAATGACGGTGGGGGTACTGTATTTGTTTTTCTATATGATGAAAATCAAACGCTGACCTTTTCCGTTCTTTTAACGATGATAATATGTAAAACTATAAAATTAATTACCATGA
>OKSM01000618.1_pt1 | contig 12344 bp, 10 predicted proteins | sample 1606281 | NCBI WGS metagenome assembly OKSM01 (sample SAMEA3879549, study PRJEB24766) | human gut metagenome | biome: human-associated habitat; feature: feces | place: USA | collected 1985/1987
CCAGCTTTGATGTACAGAAATGGCTGAAAGAAATAGGTATTAACCAATAATAAAAGAAGCAATCAATGAAACGAATTATGCTGTTTATGATGCTGATGCTCGGTGTGGTATCGGCTGTGATGGCCCAAGGGACCGATGTTCCGGCAACGGACTATGACGCAATGATTGGCACCTTTGCCGGTTTTGCAGCCGGTGTGGTGGTGCTTACCGAAGGTTTGAAGGGCTTGTTCCCTAATATGAAAGGCTGGGTGACGCAGCTGGTAAGCTGGTGTGTGGGCCTGGTATGCGTGATGCTGCTGTGGTGGCTTGATGCGGGGTTTGTGAGTGATGTGAGCTGGGACATTGCCTTGCTGTATGGCTTTGGTGCCTCGCTTGTGGCCAACGGCGTGGCTGACACGGGACTGGTGCAGTGGGTTATCGGGTTATTCCGCAAGAAACGCAAGGAAGTAGAATAAAAGGTTGACCGACTAAAAAAACGGGTGGTATGGACTTTAGTGAGATTATGAACATCATTCTTAGCGGCGGCCTTGTGGGCACTGCAGCAGCCATCGGGTCATTGCGTGCCACGGTGAGAAAAGCGAAAGCGGAAGCGATGAAGGCCGAAGCCGACGCGGAGGGTGTGCGTGTGGACAACGCGGAACATGCCACCCGCGTTTTGGTAAGCAACATTGTGGTACCCTTAAAAGAAGAACTGAATGCAACAAGAAAAGACCTGCAGGCCAACAAACGTGAGATGGCGCGACTGCGCAAGGCGATTGACACTGCCAACAGTTGCCGCCATCATGATGACTGTCCTGTGCTTGGCGGGCTGCGCAAGCAGCAGGAAGAGCACGACGGTGGAGAAGACACAGACGGAAACGGCAAGCGCCGACAGCGCGAACGGAAGCCGACGGGCGGGACTGGTGATGGCGGGGATACCGGCGAGTTCGGTGAAGCTGACTATACCGGCGGACAGCCTCCGTAAGCTTCCTGAAGGTGCCGTGTACCGTGGCAAGAGCGGACAGGCCAACCTGACCGTAGGCAGTGACGGCAAGGGAAACCTTGTGGCCGAAGCCTCGTGCGACAGTCTGCAGCAGCTGGTGCTGTGGTATGAAGAAGAGCTGACACGCATCCGGAGCGAGACCAGGAACGAAACTTCGAATGACGTTCAAACGGTAGAAAAACGCCCTCCGAACCGGATGCGGACGTTTATCACAGGTGTATTGGCCGGCTTGCTTGTCGGTATGTTATTAACAATGAAACTGAAAAAAAGATGAACAAGAATTTCATGTACGGCATAGGAGCCGTAAAGTATAAGGATTTCACAATCGGGTATATTGAAAAGAACTCGTTTGACCTGGGCGGCAAGAAACCCGAGGCCGCGAAGATCGAGGCCGAACAGGTGCAGGGTGCCCCGGTGCTGGTCATTCCACAGAGTAACGGCGGCATCGCCCCGACGTTCAATGTGATCCAGATGAACTATTCGAACCTGCACAAACTGCTTGGCGGCAGCCTGCATTATAAGAAAGAAGATTCGGAAAAGAAAACTCCGATCGGCTGGACAGCCCCGTCGGAGGTGCTTGTCATGCAGGGACCATGGGAACTCTCCCTCGTGTCCGGACAGAGCGTACTGATTCCCAACGCCACGCTGCTTTCCAATCCTGCAGGCAAGCTGACCCTTACAGAAACCTCCAAGATAGAGGTTACGCTCGAAGTGGCGATGCCGGAGGACGGTTCGCAGCCTTACGGCGTGTTCGATACGGAAGCAATACCGGACGAGTGGGGGCAGTACAAGCTGCCGCCGGCGGAAGCCGCGGCTGCAGCATCGCTCCAAAGCGAGGAGGGCTAACGTATGGCTGACCGGCTGGAACAACTGATAGAGATGGAGTGTGCGGACGCGCTGCTTGACAGCGGCGTGTCCGTACCTCTTAAAAGGTGGAAGCTTCCGTGGCTGAAACGCCCGGTGGAGGTGCGTGTGACGATGAAGCGTCCGAGGCTGCGGGGTCAGATTCTGCTGGCGCGGGAATACCTGAAGATGGGTGTCAAACCCGACTGGCAACCGAAGGACAAGACCGAGGAACTGGCCTTTGTAGCGGAACACGGTAATGCCGTGAGCCGTCTGCTGGCCTATACGGTATGCCGGGGCTACGTGTCGCGGCACGTGGGTATCGGGGTGACGGCATGGGTGCTGCGGAACTTTGTGGAGTGGCGCTATCTGACGGCCATGTTCCGGACATTCGAGCGTCTGATGGGCACGAAGGATTTTATGCGTATTATCAGCTCGACAGCGCGGGCGAACCCGATGACTCCGAGACTGAGCCAGGCAAGGAAGGGGAGTTAAGAACCCGGTATGAGGGTTCCCATAGCCCTTTCGGCTTCGTGTGGCAGATTGCATCGGCGACCGGCTGGAGCGTGGATTACATCCTTGATGGGGTGAATTACCAGACGCTGATACTGATGCTGAGCGACGCGCCGCGGTATGTGCGGAAAAAGCAAGGCGGCGGAAACGATGATTCCAGACCGGAACACAGCGCCGAGGATGAAGCGAACGATATAGTAGGATTTTTTCAAAGCAAACTGGAATGAGCAAACCTGTAGAAGTTGAATTTTTGATGAAGGACAAACTCACGCCCGGCATGAACAAGGCCGAGCGTGAGGCGCTGGAACTGCGTAATACCGTCAGGCTGCTGGAGGCTGAACTGGAAAGGCTGCGCCTTGCCGGGGAGACGGCTGCCCCCAATCTGGACCAAAGTGCCAATATTGCGCAAATACATGCGCTGGAGAAGCAGCTTGAGGAACTGCACGCCCAGTTGAAAATGTTGCAAAATGAATCGGAATCTGTACAGGTCACTCCTGCAGATATACCTAATGCACAGCGCCAGTTCAACGGGCTTCATAACAGCATCCAGCAGATGGCCCGTGAAATGCCTTCCTTGGCCATGGGACCGCAGATGTTCTTTCTGGCCATATCCAACAACCTGCCGATTTTTACGGACGAACTGGCCCGTGCCCGTAAGGAATATGATGAGCTGCAGAAGTCAGGCAAGAAAGGCACACCGGTATGGAAACAGGTCCTGTCCTCGCTCTTTTCCTGGCAGACGGCCATGACCACCGGCATCATGCTGCTGGTAATGTACGGTGATGAAATCTGGGATTGGACGAAAAACCTGTTCAGTGCCAAAAAAGGCGTGGATGAATTCAACATATCACTCAAGGAAATGACCGAGATAGAGAAGGACGGCCGTGCCCAGATGGTGCGTACCCGCTTCGAACTGAAATCGGTCATCGATGAAATAAAGAACTTCACCGGCAGCAAGGAACAGGAAAAGGCGAAGGTAGAGGAACTGAACCGCAAGTACGGGGAATCTTTCGGGTATTATAAAACACTTTCCGAATGGTATGATACCCTTATCCAAAAGAGCGAGGACTATGTACAGGTTCTGCTGCACCAGACCAATGTCCAGAACCTTGTAAAAAAAGCTGCAGAAGCCGATGAAGAGGTGAATAAAATCAAGGCGCAGAAACCGGAAGAGGCGGAAAGCGCCATGGGTTTTTTCGGGAAATGGGGACAATATATCATGCAGTCAAGCATGGCAGAATCCGGGCAGTTCTATGACGCACAGGCTGCCATCAAGAAACATGATCAGGAAGCTTATGACGTACTGTTGAAAAATGCCGAAAACAAACGTGACGGTTATCTGAAAAAAGCGGAGGAAGAGGTAAAGAAAGCCGCAGAAGCAGCCAAAAAAGGAAATATCGGTGGGCATATCGACCCCAAGCAGTCCGGGAAGAATCCGGAAGCGGAAGCCAAGCAACGGCTTGCCACAGAGCGTAGGCTGGCGCAGGATCTTGCCGCCCTGCAGGCTGAAAACCGGAAGGAAGAGATAGACCGCATGCAAGCCGGTACCGAGAAGAAACTGGCACAAATCGAATATGACTATAACGCCCGGAAAGAAGAGATAAACCGGCAGGAAGCCGACTGGAAGCGTGAGAACAAGGAAGCCGGTCTTTCCACCGGAGATAACGGACTTACCCGGGAGCAACAGGATGCACTTGAAAAAGCCCGTGCCTCAAACACCGAGTCCCGGAAAAAAGCGGAGACGGACGTGTACAGGGAAGAGGCGGAAGCCATGCGTGACTATCTGAAGGAATACGGGACCTTCCAGCAGCAGAAACTGGCCATCGCTGAAGAATATGCCGAGAAAATCCGCAAGGCACAGTCCCAGGGCGAAAGACTGACTTTGGAAAAGCAGCGTGATGCGGCTGTGCACAAAGTGGACATGGAAGCCCTTACCCAGAAGATAGACTGGGGAGCAGCGTTCGGGGATTTAACCGGCTTGCTTGCAGACCAGATGAAGAATCTGCTTGGCGAACTTAAGCAGTATGTCAAGACGGATGAGTTCAAAAAAACGGGAGCCGCAGACCAGCAGGTCGTTTACGATGCCATTGAACGTATTCAAAGCATGCTCCCCGGTGGCAACGGCACATTGGATTTTGCCCGGCTGCAAACGCAGATGCACGCTTTGGGGGATGCCGTAACACGTGTGCAAAATGCAGAACTGCAGCAGGAAGCGGCATTCGCCCGGTTGAAAGCAGCGCAGACCGATTACAACAAGGCTCTTGAAAGCGGTAACCAGGCAGAAATAGAACGTACCCAAATTGCTCTTCAAACGGCTCAATCGTCCAGCGTTTCAGCTGACGAAGAATACCTGAACGCCACCTCTGAAATGAAGGCGCTTGCCGGGGAGGTGAAAAGTGCCTCCCGGGACACGGTTGACGGATTGAACATGGTATCCAACGGGTTGCACGGCTTTGCGAGCGGAACCTTGCAGGGATCATTTGAAGGAATCCAGAACATGCTTACCGGTCTTTCAAAACTGAATATCGGAGGCAAGGTCGGTGATGCCATCAGTCAGATGTCCGAGACCCTGTCAAGTGCCGGAGTCATCGGGCAGATCATATCGGCCATTCTCTCCATACTGGATTTGCTGAAAGACGGTATTGGCCCGATTATCTCATCATTGATAGACACCATTTTCAATGCGATAACCGGAATACTCGACAATATCCTCAGCGGAGACCTGTTCAAACAGATAGGCGGTTCCCTTGTGAAAGGTATCGGGGGATTGCTGAACACGGTGTCTTTCGGAGGTTTCAACAAACTGTTCGGCATCGGCGGAAACGCCAGGGAAGTGCAGGCGGCTATAGACCGCCTTACAGACCGGAACGAGAAACTGCAGACCTCCATTGAGGACCTGACCGATACCATCAAGGCAAGCAAGGGGACTAAATCGGTGGAAGCTTACCGGGATGCTTACAAATACCAGAAAGAGACGAATGCAAACTATCTGCAGATAGCGCAGGAACAGGCACGCTACAGCAAAAGCCACCACTCGTGGAACTACTACTGGGGCGGTTTCAGCCAGGCACAGATAGACAAACTGAGCGGACAGATCGGCCGCCGGTGGGACGGGAACCTGTGGAGCCTGAGCCCGGAGGAAATGAAGGCACTGCGCAGCAACGTGGATATGTGGACGCAAATCCAGAATACCGGTAAGGGAGGCTATGGCGGGCGACTGACCGAGAAACTGGATGACTACATAGACCAGGCCGGCAAGCTGGAGGAACTGACCGACCAGCTGTATGAAGGGCTGACGGGCATTTCGTTCGACGGTATGTACAGCAGCTTCATCGACAACCTGATGAACATGAAGTACGGTGCCAAGGATGCGGCGGAGGATATATCCGAGTACTTCATGCGGGCGATGCTGAGCAACAAGATCGGTGAGATGTACAGCGACAAACTGAAAGGCTGGTGGGAGAAGTTTGGCAAGGCCATGGAGGACAACGAACTGACCGAGGCGGAACGGAACGCGCTGATGGAAGAGTACATGCAGTATATGGATGAAGCCCTTGCCCTGCGTGACAACCTGGCGGCAGCCACCGGTTATGACAAGACGCAGCAGGGCGGTACGAGCCAAAGTGCGAAAGCGGGCGGCTTTACGGCCATGACGCAGGACCAGGGCACGAAACTGGAGGGCATGTTCACCGGCGGGCTGCAGCACTGGAGCAGCATGGACGACCAGCTGGAAAGCGTGTCGGAGAAGATGGACACGGCCGAAGGTCACCTGGCCCGGATAGCCGAGAACACCGGTGTGAGCGCCGGACACCTGGGCGAACTGAAGGAAGTGATAAAGAAAATGATACGTGACGGACTAAAAGTGAAGTGATATGGGCAATATACTGAGCGGACTGGTGCTGGTGAACGGCACGGACATCTGGACGGAATACGGCGTGTTCCTGGTGGAAGACCGGCGCGGGGGCATGGAGAACCTGACGGCCATCCTGACCCCGAGCAAGGCCAAGAAGGATACGGCTGTGGACATACGGGAAGAGCACGGGGAAAAATACAGCCCCGTGCTGACCCCACGGAATGAAGCGCGTGACGTGACGCTGCATTTTGCGCTTTACAACAAGACCCAGGCAGGCTGGATGAAGCAGTACTTTGCCTTTGTGAATTTCCTGAAGCAAGGGAAGGACGGCTGGCTGGAGATCCGTTTCCCCCAGCTGGATCTGCAGCTGCGGGTGAAGTATGCCGACTGTACGAAGTTCACCCCGCTGACCTATCTGTGGACGGAAGGTGTGCATGCCGGAAAGTTCCGGGTAAAGTTCCGGGAACCGAAACCGATTATATAACCATTCAAACGCTATTAGAATATGCTTCTAACGATATATGATAAAGCCGGAACCAAGCGTGCGGATGTGGCCGTGAACGACAGCTCGACGCAAAGCAAGGAAGTGCAGGGAGACAATGTGCTTTCCCTGTCGTTCAGCTATTATGCCTTCCTGCCCCTGGACGTGAACGACTACACGGACTATCTGGGTGAACGGTACTGGCTGACGGAACGCTACACGCCGAAGCAGGTGAGCGATGGTGAATGGGAGTATAACCTGAAGCTGTACGGTATCGAGAGCCTAATCAAGCGGTTCCTGGTGCTGGAGACGACGGACGGGGACACCAACCCCCTGTTTACCCTGACGGCCACGCCCCGCGAGCATGTGGCGATGGTGGTGAAGGCTATCAATAACGGCATGGGCCACATTACTGACTGGAAGACGGGTACGGTGGAAGGTACGGAGCTGATCACGATAGACTACGAGGGGATGTACTGCGACGAAGCGCTGAAAGCCATCGCGGAAAAGGCAGGCGGCAAGGTGGAATGGTGGGTTGAGGGGCAGACTGTGAACGTGTGCCGCTGCGAACACGGGGAAGAAATCACCCTTGGCTATGGCAAGGGGCTGACCTCCCTGGAAAGAGATACGAGCAACACGGCCAAATTCTATACGCGCCTGTTCCCGGTAGGCTCGACCCGCAACATCGATGCGGAGAAATACGGCAGCCCGCGTCTGATGCTTCCCGGCGGCAGGAAGTACATCGAGCAGGGCGTGGAGGAATATGGCATCTATGACCATTACGAGCAGGATGCTTTCAGCGGCATCTTCCCCCGTCGGGTCGGTACGGTGAGCTCGGTTCGCAGCGAGGAGGTGGCAGACGATGAAGGAAACAAATTCACCGTCTATTATTTCCGGGACGGGGAACTGGACTTTGACCCTAACCTGTACGAGCTGGCCGGAGAAACCAAACGTGTGTCGTTCCAGACGGGCGACCTTGCCGGACTGGGAGAAAGCGATGACCACTACTTTGAGGTGAACTACGACAGCGCGGCACGTGAATTCGAACTGATCACCATCTGGCCCTACGATGACGACACCCAGCTGCCGGGCGGCAAGCTGGTGCCCCGAGCAGGCGACACCTATATCCTGTGGAATATCCGGATGCCGGATGAGTATTACCGGCTGGCCGAAGAGGAGTTTGCGGTTGCGGTGGACGAGTACAACCGGGACCACTGGCTGGACATTGCCGCCTACAAAGCCCCGACAGACCCGGTATACATCGAGGAGCACGGCATAGACCTGTTTGTGGGCAGACGGGTGAAGCTGGAGAGCCGGAAGTATTTCCCGGAAAAAGGCTACCGTCAGAGCCGTATCACCAAGATCAGCCGCAAGGTGAACGAACCCGGGCAGATGGACATCGAGATAAGCGATGCGCTGCAGGTGGGCAAGTTCGACAAGGTGACGGACAGCATCGGTGCGCTGAAAAGCTATACGAAATCAAAGACGGAAGGCGCTGCCCTTCCGGACATCATACGAAGCTGGGACAAGACGCTGCCCACGGACAACAACCTGTTTTCCGCCCGGCGCAGCCAGAAAGAGTTCCTGAGCAAGAACCAGCCGGACACAGCCAAAGAGTCCATCCGCTTCCTGAAGGGTGTGAGCTTTGGCGAGGCTGCTGGCGGCAAGCCCTGCGGCATCGTGGATGGTGAGGGCAATGCCGAATACTTGACTGCCGTGATCCGCGAACTGCTGCGCAGCACGGAGTTTGTGGACGGGCTGACCGGTGAGGGCTGGCAGCTGTGGATTGACCAGCTGACCGGACTGACAAACCTGACGGTGGACAAAGTGACTGCCCGGCAAAGCCTGGTGGCGCTGGAACTGCTGATCGAGAAGGTGCGCAGCGTGTGCGGCCAGCTGGTGGTGTCCGCTGCCAACGGCAAGATCAAGGACGTGGTGAAGCAGGGCGACAACTACCGCATCGTGTTTGAGCAGGAATCGGGCTTTGTGGCCCATGACCTGATGCGCTGTGCGGTTACGGGTGGTAAGAAACTAAAAGCATACTGGGTGGAGGTGGCTTCGGTGATAGCCGGCGGTGTACTGGTCCCGGTAAGCGAGTTTGGCGGGGTGAAGCCGGAGGCAGGCGATGAGTGCGTGCTGATGGGCAACACGGAAAACCCGCTCCGGCAGAACCTGATCAGCATATCGGCCACCGAGGACGGCCAGCCACGTGTTGACATACTGGATGGCGTGATGGCGAAAAACTTCAACGGCTGTTTGCGCTGCCGGGTGGGTAATCTTGACGGTATCAAGGACAGCGCTTTCCCGGCGAATAGCCAACCACACGGGAACGGTCTCTATGGCGACAACGTATATTTGAAAGGTACGTTCGTCCTCATGACCGGCGAGGATATCCTGACGAGGTTTGAGATCACGGAGGGTAAGATACAATCAGCCGTGGAGGGTCTGCGCGACGAGGTGAGGGAGGAGCAGAGCTTTTTCGATAACACCACGTTTACCGAGGGGATGAGTAAATGGATAAGCGGGTACAAGGCCGCGTTCCTGACTTTCGGCGGCAAGTGGATTCTTGCCGGTAATAAACTGTTAGCATCGAGTGAGAACGGCAACGTGGAGGTCGTAAAGACCGGCAAGGTTCCTTACGTCAGGATAACGAACAGTTATATCATGCAGAAGAACGGGGATTTCCGCACGATCCCCGATTTCAGGGAGGTGAACGGGGAGGGGCTTTTTATTCCGGGCTACGTATATCTGTCCTTCCATTACAAGGTGGTCGAGGCCGGTCATCTTCGTGTCGAGTTTGTGAACGGGGATAAGACAGGGTTCGAGAACTTCAACATGTTCGTTTATGACGGCGATTTGCCGGTCGGCGGGGAAAAGGTGTTCAACCATTCCGGGCTTTGGAACGGGACTGGCGACTTCAAGCTGTCGTTCACGGGTGTCATCCAAGTGTCCTTGTTGGTATTCTCGACAGACCGGACGGATGCCCTGGCGTACAAGTATGCCACGTTCTTCGACCAGTCGGAGAAGATGATCCGAATCGCGGCGGCGAATTTCGATAAGGACGGCAATGTGCTGGAGGCATCCTCCATCATCACGACGGCCAAATACAACAGGCTGATTTCCGTGTATTTTGATGAGAACGGGGAATTGCGGAATAAATCCGGATTGGTGACTACCGCCAATTTTTCCAAGCTGTTCGCCGAGGGGGTTACAAGCAACGGACTCGTGAAGAAGGCGGAACTGAACGTCTATGTCACCAAGGATGAGTTCGGCGATCTTGTTTCCGGTGTCACCATTAAAGCCGACCAAATCAAACTGGAGGGGCTTGTTACGGCTAACGGCTATTTCAAGGTCCTCACGGATGGGAGTATCGAGACCCGGAACGCGAACATCAGCGGTACAGTCAAGGCGAGCGGCGGTAAGATCGGCGGCTTTACCATCGATTCCGGCCGTCTGTATTGGAAGAGCCGCGATTATTTCGGAAACGATTCCCGGAGTTTGAAACTGGGAGTCTCGAGTTCCTCGACGGAGGGGATCGTGGACGTGGCCTTCAATGGCGCTACCAGTGGGCGGTTTGGCGTAAAATCAGTCGGGGCGACATCCGGTGGGGCCGCTATATACGCATCGACAGGCTCCTTAACCTACCCGGCCGGCAGTATGGCCTATGCCGGGTTCTTTGTGGGTCCGGTAGATGTAAGGGATACCGGTAACGGATTGACAAGTGATGTTTGCGCGTCGAAAGGGTTCCGGTACATCCAGAGCCGTAATTCCGACGGTACATACGTGTATAACGAGGGAGTGAACTGGGGTGGTGGCATGTCGGAAAACCCCGACCTTGACAAGATACGCCTTATCGTGAGGGGAGGTATCATCGTAGGATATAACAAAGAATAAACATTTAAAACCAAGAGATATGAAAGTTGACTTAAACAGTAGATTCAGGGGATTTGACGGGAACGAGCTTGGTGGCGACAACATCGCCACCGCCGTGGCGGAAGCCCTGTTCAATTATGGAAAAGACAAACCGGTAGGCCGTGATGAGAAGTTCAGGGCTTACGTCCTGTGCCAGCGTATTATCCAAGGCGGCGGAATTCTGGAGATAACCACCGAGGAGGGCACGCTCATCAAGGAGGTGTGCGGGGAGTGCCTGACTGCCGGCGGTTACGGTCAGGTTTATGAACTTATAGAGGGAGGGGTTTGATATGGCACTGACAGAATCGGATATCGCCCAGGTTTTGGAGGCGGTCAAGGCGGAATCGAAGAGTGTAGAGTCTTTGGAAACCGTGGGTTCGTTGAGCGGGGTCAAATCCCTGCCGGGACAGAAAGGTGACAAGCTGGTGAACGTCCCGATCACCTTATTGAGCAAGCCTGCCGATGACGCGGCGGCCCGGGCGATCAAGGCCGCTGAAAGGGTGGAGGGATTGGCTCCCGAAATGGAAGCGGCCACCCAGGAGACAAAAAAGGCCATTCAAACGGCGGGTGAATCGGCGGCAAAGGCGGAGGCGGCCGCGAAGAAGGCCGAGGATGCGATAGCCCAAGGCTACAAACATAAGGAGATGAGTGAGGAGGAGTTTGAAAGTCTCCCGGAAAAGGACGGCAAGACCATTTACCTGATTTACGAGGAGGAATAGGTATGATAAGTGTTGGAAACAAAGAGGTGACGGCCATCCGTGTAGGCGAACGGGTGGTGGCGACGGTCTATATAGGGGCCAGGCTGGTTTGGCAAGCCATCCGGAGCTGTTTCGGCGCGGGCTTTTGGCGCGGTGACAAACCCTGGAGCCGAACGGATGGCTGGAAACGGATGAAATAACTTTTAAAGAATAACGATATGGCGAAAAAAGTGTATGACGAGGACGGTCTGGATATGCAGAAGACCGATTGGTCCGGTGACGAATCCACGGGTAATCTTCCTGTGAGCGGCCGGTTGGTGGAGAACTATATCAAAAGTATTGATGACAAAGCCACCCCTACGGAGGAGCTGGCCGCCGGTGAGACGAAAGCCCCCACGAGTGGCGCGGTGTTCGCCTCGCTGGTGGGCACCGTGACGAATATCGACGTGACGGACAGCGAGGACGGCACTCAGTACGTGATGACAGTCACGCAGAAGGATGGCGAAGGCGGGGAAAGCGACAGGGAGGTGCGCTTTTCCAAGTATAGCGACGACGACAAGGTGGTGGTGAATATAGACCTGACCGATGCTTCGGGTTCCTCCTTGCCCGCTTCCCAGTATTTGTCGTTGGGTACCGGTTTCGTGGTGAGATATGCCGTTGGCGTGGGCACGGCCGGTGGCGGCGAGGTGAGTGGCTACAGCGACCTGAAGGCCAAGGTGGTCGTAAAACGTGGCTCCACGGTCCTTTCGGAATTCCAGGATGCGGAGTTTGTCGGCGTTACGGCCGGTCAGAGCTATACTTTTGACGCGTCGCCTTACCTGAAGGATGCCACGACCTACACCGTGCAGGTGGAGGCGCAGGCCGGTTATGATGGCGGTACGCTGATGAAAACCGCTACCGCCAGGGTGACGATGGTGGCTATGGAACTAAGTACCACTTATTCGGTTGGGAACGGACTGGCTGACGGGGGATACCGGAACGACGTGAACATCCCATTTACAGCTAAGGGAACGAGTGGCGAGAAGAACATCTACTACCGCGTGAACGGCGGACAGGCTTTTA
>OKSM01000619.1_pt1 | contig 12340 bp, 14 predicted proteins | sample 1606281 | NCBI WGS metagenome assembly OKSM01 (sample SAMEA3879549, study PRJEB24766) | human gut metagenome | biome: human-associated habitat; feature: feces | place: USA | collected 1985/1987
ATCAGGAGTATAGATGTATAAAAAACGGAAAATCTTATAAAAATGAGGAAAAAAATAAAAACAGTTTTATCCCACATAAATGACAACGAAGCGTTAAAAGAGTGTGACCGATTTTTTGCAGCTTATTGGCAAAATATAATTCTGGTTGCTGCACTGATCGTATTTTTATTGTTTACAGGAAAATTCATTATCGATCAGAAAGATAAATTTCCGGATTCAGACAGCGTGGCTGCCATGTCATCAAAAACAGTGACACGAAAACGGGCATATCTGACCTTTGACGACGGTCCATCCGATCAGACCGGAGAGATCCTTGATATTTTAAAAGAGCATAATGTTAAAGCTACGTTCTTTGTAATAGGAAGAAATGAACGATACTATCCCATGTACAAACGGATTGTGGAGGAAGGGCATACACTGGGGATGCATTCCTACACCCATGACTATTCCGTCATTTATGCTTCCGAGGAAGCCTTTATGGAGGATATGGAAAAACTGCAGCGTTATCTGTATGATGTGACCGGCGTGCAGAGCACGTATATCCGGTTTCCGGGTGGCAGCTCCAACAAGGTCAGCGATGTGGATATGCGCCTGCTCATTACGGATGTGCATGAGGCGGGCATGGAGTACTTCGACTGGAACGTATCCAGCCAGGATGCATCGTCAAAGCCCCTGACGAAGGAAGAGATTTTAGACAACTGCTTAAACAGCATAGAACGGTTTCAGAACTGCATCATTCTGATGCATGATGCCGGAAGCAAGGACAGCACGGTGGAGGCTCTGCCGGAGCTGATAGAGCATATACAGGCTATGGAGCATACGGAGCTGTTGCCGATTACGGAGGATACAGTACCCGTCTGGCATATAAAGATGACACAAGAAACGGAGGATTGAAAGAATGGGCTTTTTTTCTGAGTTAAAAGAAGACTTGTCCCAGGCAGTCAACGAACTGATACCTGAAGAAGAAAAAACAGAACTCGCCGCAGAAGCAGCGGAGGAAGCACAGGCGGCAGAGGCAGAGGATAGCGAAGCGGTACCGGTGTCCGCATGGGCAGAAAGTCCCGCACAGGCGGAAACGGAAAATTCCGGGCAGCCGGAAGAAAATGCAGAGCAGGAGACAGTACCGGCGGATACAGCAGAGAAAGAAGACATTGCACCGGAAGAAACACTGCCGGATGAAGCAGCCGGCGCAGAGACGGCAGGCACAGTGGATTTCCCGGCAGAGGACGTACATACAGCCGCTTATACCGGGGAAACGGAAGACAGTCAGGAAAAGAAGGATATGGCGCAGCTTACGGCATGGCTTAACGAACTGGATGAAAAGGATGCTCTCAAAGAAGAGGCACCCGCAGAAGAAATAAAAAAAGAAAATAAAGAGGGAAGGGTAAAGATGGACAATCAGACAAGAGAAGCAGCCGATGAAACATCCATTATCACCGCAGGCATGACCATCACCGGCGATATTGCATCCGAGGGCTCCGTAGAAGTCATCGGTACGGTAAACGGCAACATCAATATTTTGGGAAAATTAAACATTACCGGTAATGTGACCGGCAACTCCATGGCAGCGGAAATATTTGCGGACAATGCGCAGATTACCGGCGAAGTAGTCAGTGAAGGCACCGTCAAGGTAGGACAGAGCTCCGTTATCATCGGCAACATTACGGCAAAGAGCGCCGTCATTGCCGGAGCCGTTAAGGGTGACATTGATGTGCAGGGTCCCGTGGTACTGGATGCTTCCGCCATTGTCATGGGCAATATCAAATCCAAAGCCGTACAGATTAACAACGGTGCGGTTATCGAGGGTATGTGCTCCCAGTGCTATGCGGATGTCAATCCCAGCTCTTTCTTCGAGGACTATAAAAAAGGAAAAACCAAATAAGGAGTTAAGGTATGCGAAGAATATTATTGAAATTAAGCGGCGAAGCATTAGCCGGCGACAAGCATATGGGCTTTGACGAAGAGACCGTACGAGGCGTGGCTCTTCAGGTAAAGAAATTAGTGGATGAAGGATATGAAATCGGGATTGTAACCGGCGGCGGCAATTTCTGGCGCGGACGCTCCAGTGAAAACATTGACCGCACCAAGGCAGACCAGATCGGTATGTTGGCAACCATCATGAACTGCATCTATGTATCTGAGATCTTCCGCAACGCAGGGATGCAGACCGAGATCTTAACCCCATTCGCTGTAGGTGCCATGACCAGGTTATTTTACAAAGCTGTTTTCCAAGGACAGAGCCAATAAGTACTTTGCAAAGGGTATGGTAGTGTTCTTTGCGGGCGGTACCGGACATCCTTATTTCTCCACCGATACCGGCGTGGTGCTCCGTGCCGTGGAAGTGGAAGCGGATGTTATCCTTCTCGCCAAGAGCATTGACGGCGTATACGATGCAGATCCCGCCAAAGTGCCGGATGCAAAGAAATATGATGAGATTTCCATTGACGATGTGATTGCCAAAAACTTACAGGTTGTGGACATGACAGCCTCCATTCTGGCAAGGGACAACAGAATGCCCATGTGGGTATTCGGCCTGAACGAAAAAGACAGCATTGTAAACACCATGAGCGGAAAATTCACCGGTACCAAGGTAACGGTATAAAGTTTGATTAAAGGAGAACAGTTATGGATAAGAGAATCAGCGTATATGAAGAAAAAATGACAAAGGCGTATGAATTTTTACAGTCCGATTATGCAAGCATCCGTGCAGGACGCGCCAATCCCCATATTTTAGATAAGCTTCGTGTGGATTATTACGGAACCCCTACCCCCATCCAGCAGGTGGGCAACATCACCGTTCCCGAAGCCAGAATCATTCAGATTGCCCCCTGGGAAAAGAGCTTAATCAAAGCCATTGAAAAAGCGATCATGACTTCCGACATCGGCATTACCCCTTCAAACGACGGCAGCGTAATCCGCCTGGTATTCCCGGAGCTTACCGAGGAAAGAAGAAAGGATCTGGTTAAGGAAGTAAAGAAGAAAGCGGAAGAAGCAAAGGTTGCTGTCCGTAACATCCGCCGCGAAGGAAACGATGCCTTCAAGAAGTTAGGCAAGGAAGATGTTTCCGAAGACGAAATCAAATCCCTGGAAGAGGATTTACAGAAACTGACAGATAAATATATTAAGAATGTAGATGCACTCATGGAAGAAAAGTCCAAAGAAATCATGACTGTATAACAGAAAGAGGGCAGGTCCTGCGACCTGCCCTTTGGTTGCATCTATGACTTTCAAAAAAAGGAGTACCGGGATGGACGAATTAAAGATACCGAATCATGTAGCCATTATTTTAGACGGCAACGGAAGATGGGCGAAAGCCAAGGGAATGCCCAGAAGCTACGGACATGTGCAGGGCGCCAGAACCGTGGAGGATATCTGTGAAATCGCATACAATATGGGAATACAGTATCTGACGGTGTATGCATTTTCCACAGAAAACTGGAACCGGCCGCAGGACGAAGTGGACACTCTGATGAAGCTTCTCCGCAACTATATGAAAAACTGCATCAAGCGCGCCACGAAGAACAATATGTGCGTGCGTGTCATCGGCGACAAGACCAGACTGGACCGGGATATTCAGGACAAAATTGCGGAGTTAGAGGAAATCACAAAGGACAACACCGGCCTGCATTTCCAGATTGCCATTAACTACGGCGGCAGGGATGAAATCCGCCGGTGCATGGAGAAAATTGCGGAGAAAGTAAAGGAAGGGGCATTGAATCCCGCAGACATTACGGAAGAAACCATAAGCAGCCATCTGGATACGGCAGGGCTTCCCGACCCGGATTTGTTAATCCGTACCTGCAATGAACTGCGCACCTCCAATTTCCTGCCGTGGCAGCTTACCTATACGGAGCTTTATTTTACTCCGGTGCCGTGGCCGGATTTCTCAAAGGAAGAGTTACAAAAAGCGGTAGAGGCATATACTAAAAGAGACAGAAGATATGGCCTTGTAAAGGAGGAGTAGAGATGTTTGTAACAAGACTCATAAGCGGAATTGTACTGGTAGCCATCGCCCTGTTAGCATTTATTTTTGGCGGAGAGATACTGCTCGGCATTTCCGTGTTTATCTCCATAGCGGGCTATCTGGAGCTCTGCCGTGCGGTGGGCGTGAAAGAAAAAGATAAAAAAATAAACGCACTGGAAATCGTGGGCATTATCGGTATTCTTGCCTACTATGCGGTACTGTATTTCTTCCCGGCAGTGGAAGAGGGCAATGCAGCCATGTCCATGGGAAACGTATTATATGCGGTTATTCCCGTGATTGGCGTATTCATGCTTAGCATGCTTTTGTATGTGGTGCGCTTTCCGAAATACCGCTCCGAGCAGATTATGGCGAATGTCTTTAATTTCCTGTACGCGCCGGTGATGCTCTCCTTTATCTATCTGACAAGGGAGCAGGAAGCGGGCAAATACATTGTGTGGCTTATTTTAATCAGCTCCTGGGGCTGTGATACCTGCGCCTATGTGGTGGGAATGCTCATCGGAAAAAAGAAAATATTCCCGGTTTTAAGCCCGAAGAAATCTTTGGAGGGCTGTATCGGCGGCGTAGTGGGAGCCGGTCTTATTGCGGCGCTGTATGCTATATTTGTGGTGGAAAATGTATTTCCGGATAAAAGGGTCACGATTGTGATTACCGTTATCTGCATGGTGGGCGCCGTTATGAGCCAGGTGGGAGACCTGGCAGCTTCCGCTATCAAGAGAAACCATGAAATTAAGGACTACGGTAAGTTGATTCCGGGCCACGGCGGTATTATGGACCGGTTTGACAGTGTGATTGTCACAGCACCCATGATTTACTTTCTGACGGTACTGTTTTTATAAAGGAAAAAGGCTTTTATCGTAAAACGGTGAAGGAGAAATACAGACTATGAAAAAGATTGCAATTTTAGGCTCTACCGGGTCCATCGGCACCCAGACACTGGAAATCGTAAGAAACAATGCGGATTTATCGGTGGTGGCGCTGGCAGCGGGCAGAAATGTGGAGCTGATGGAAAAACAGATAAGGGAATTTGCCCCGAAGCTTGCGGTGATGTGGAGCAAAGAAGCGGCAGAAGATTTACGGGCAAGAATAAAGGACACCGATGTGAAGGTAGCCTGCGGCATGGAAGGCTTAATTGAAGCAGCCACCCTGCCCGAGGCGGAAGTACTGGTCACGGCGATTGTGGGTATGATTGGCATTCGCCCCACCATAGCGGCAATTAACGCCGGAAAGACCATAGCCCTTGCCAACAAGGAAACACTGGTCTGCGCCGGACACATTATCATGTCTCTGATCAAAGAAAAAAAGGTGCCACTGCTTCCCGTGGACAGCGAGCACAGCGCCATCTTCCAGTCCCTGCAGGGACAGCCGAAGGAAAGACTGGCAAAGATTTTACTGACTGCCTCCGGCGGACCTTTCCGGGGAATGAAGAGAGAGGAACTGGTAAACATAAGACCCGAGGATGCCTTAAAGCACCCCAACTGGTCCATGGGACGGAAAATCACCATCGACTCCTCCACACTGGTCAACAAGGGGCTGGAGGTTATGGAAGCCCACTGGCTGTTTGACACTCCCTACGATAAAATCCAGGTGGTGGTGCAGCCCCAGAGCATCATCCACTCCATGGTGGAATACGAGGACGGCGGCATTATGGCACAGCTCGGCACGGCGGATATGAAGCTTCCCATCCAGTACGCCCTGTTTTATCCGGATCGTAGATTTTTACCCGGAAAAAGACTCGACTTTTACGAGATTTCCGGGATTACCTTTGAAAAGCCGGATACGGATACCTTCCGGGGACTTTTACTCGGTTACCGGGCGGGAGAGACGGGCGGAAGCATGCCCACGGTTTACAACGCCGCCAACGAAATGGCAGTCAGCCTGTTTTTAGACGGAAAAATTGGGTATCTTAAGATTACGGAGCTCATAGAGGAATGTATGGAGGCTCATAAACTTATCGTAAATCCTTCCGTGGAGGAAATCCTTCAGACGGAGCAGTGGACTTACAACTATATTAAACAAAAACAGTAAGGACAGAACAGTATGCAGGTAACACTCATGACCATAGTCTGGTTCATTATTATTTTCGGAATTGTGGTGCTTTCCCACGAATTCGGACATTTTATCATAGCAAAGGCAAACGGTATCCGTGTCGTGGAATTTTCCGTGGGTATGGGACCGAAAATTTTTTCTGTAAAGCGGAAGGATACGGTATATGCCCTGCGGCTGCTTCCCATCGGCGGCGCCTGTATGTTTGAAGGCGAAGACGGCAGGGAGAGCGACGCAGAGGGAAAATCCGAAGCGGAGTCGGATGCAGGCTCCTTTAACAAAGCAGGCGTCTGGTCCAGAATTGCCACGGTAGTGGCAGGTCCGGTATTCAACTTTATCTTAGCCTTTGTGGTAGCGGTGATTTTAGTGTCCATGGCATCCCCTGCACCCAGCACCATAAGCGGTGTGGTGGAAAACAGTCCGGCGGCACAGGCGGGACTTGCGGAAGGCGACCGGATTGTAAGCATCAACGGCGAAAAGACCTACCTGTTTAAGGATATTTCCCTGATTGCCTACTTAAACGGCGGCAATCCCATGGAGATTGTATACGTAAGAAACGGCGAAAAAACAACCACAACCCTGACACCGGCGTACAATGAGGAATACGGCACCTATATGTTGGGGATTACCGGTACCTACGGTCATGCCAAAGGGCTTTCCGTATTCAAATATGCCTGGTATGAGATGCGTTACTGCGTTGTCAACACCTACAAGAGTCTGGGTATGATGCTTACCGGTAAATTCTCCAGACAGGATGTGGCGGGTCCCGTGGGCATTGCGGTAAATGTGGTGGGAAAAACCTACGAGAATACCAGAAGCTATGGCTTAAAGACCGTATTTTACAATATGTTCAACATTGTGCTGCTGCTGTCGGTGAACTTAGGTATCCTGAACCTGCTGCCCATTCCGGCGCTGGACGGCGGCAGACTGGTGTTTTTGATTGTGGAGGTATTCCGCAAAAAGCCGGTACCGCCCGAAAAAGAAGGCATCGTCCACTTTGCGGGACTGGTGTTCTTTATGGTGCTGATGGTAATTGTTTTCTTTAACGATTTAGTCAATATTTTTGCTCATTGATGGTACGGAAAGAGAGAAGGATATGAAGATACAGTGCGCAAGCTGCGGCGGCGAATACGAAAATACCGAAAAAATGTGTCCCTATTGCGGAACGGAGAACAAAGAAGCCGCCGGACGGGAAATGAAGCATATCTTAGGCAGTTACGATGCGGAAGCCAGGGAAATGGAAACCACGGTGCCGAAAAAGCACTTAAAAAGATGGTCCCGCACTCTGCTTGCCGTGGTACTTATTATCCTGATAGTGCTTGTGGTGGGAACGGTGGCTGCGGTCATAAAAGGACAGGTTGACAGTGCAGTGGAAGCCGGCAGGGGAAATAAGGCGCTTACGCAGTTAGAGGCGTATTATGAGGCGGAGGATTACGATGCCATGCGGGAATACTGCCGTAAAAATGATTTGTACGGTTATGAATACGACAAGTACTGGGAAGTCATGGATGCGGACAGAAACATCGGCTACTGCACGGAAGACATCGAAAACTATGAGAAATACGGAAACAGGGAGTTTTTGGACAACTTTACGGAACAGATCTGGATCTACGGAACAATGGCTTATGAAAAAGGTTACGAAGCCGTAAACGATAGGAACTTTTTAGGAAACGAGGACAGGATAGAAGCTCTTTTATCCGGCTTCTCGGACACCTTAAAGGAGCATGGTTTTACCGATGAAATGATTGAACTTTTGAAAACGGGAAACGAAGAGGATAAGGAACTCTTTCAAAATAAGGCAAGGGAGAATTTTTAAGGCACATGAAATGTATGTATTGTGGCGGGGAAGTGCCTGCCAAAAGCACAAAATGCCCTTACTGCGGAAGGGAAAATCAAAGCGGCATTGCCTTTGAACGGGAAGTAAGGGAAAAAGAAGCACGGAACCGGGCGCTGGGCGATGAAATCCTAAAAAAGAATTTACCGTGGCTTACCCAGAAAATGCTGACGAGAATCATTGTGGTTACGGCGGTATTGAATGTAGTGCTGTTCTTTTCCACCTTTCTCATGTTTTTATGGAGTGACAGAGCCCCTGCCGTAAAGGAGGCAAAAGCAGGCTCCGCCGCCGAACGGTACCTCCGGAATTTTGAAACGGAAGATTACTATTGCGGAAATTTTATCGAGAGCATGAACGATTACATAGGTGCAAAAACGGATGGAACGGAGATGAAAGCGTACCATATAGAGAGCATGGTAAGGCATGGCTTTTATCTGGCACAGCAGATTTACGACGATAAAATGGGAGCAGAAGAAAAAGAAGAAGCGGCAGCGCTTTTAGATGCATTTTTTGCAGAATATGTCGGACTGCCGGAGGAATACCGCTATTTTTACCGGACGGAAGAATGGAGTACCGGCGACTATGAACAGCGCACGGCATCAAGGGATGCGGCGGTTTCCTGGCTCTGTGAAAAGGAGGGCGTGGACTGATGGGATTTATCATTTTTCTTGCGGCAATCATAGCCTTTTACGTGTACGCCGGTAAAAAATGGAAGGACGAAACCAAAAGACGGTTTAAGATAATAGTCTGCGGTATTTCCCTTCTGTGCACGGTGTTTCTGCTGTTAATCTGTATCAGCGGGGCAAAAGACCTCTACGAAACCGAGAAAGACCGTTCCCTTTCCGCCAGAATGGACAGCGTGGAATACGAGCTGCGCAGGGGAGACTATATCGGCGCCATTACGTCCATGCAGGTCAACCATGATTATGAGGAGGAATTTTCCTATATCTGGGAACGCTGCGAAATGTATATGACGAGAAATTATTGCGCGTTATACAAAAAGGCGGCAGAGGAAAACGAGACATACAAGGATAAGGCGGCGGAATGGGAGCAGAAGTTAAAAGAAATCTGTGAAAATCCTGCTTTTCCCGCACAGAATGCCCAGTACGGCGAATATTTTCAAAACAGTGTGCGGTAGTTTTGACTTTTAGTGGGAAAAATATTATAATATTTATTATTTTCAGACAGGGAAAGAGAAGAAATACGAAGGAGGCAGAAGGCTTTATGAAGAAATTGGAAGAATATGTAAGAAGCATACCGGATTTTCCGGAGGAAGGGATTATTTTCAGAGATGTAACCAGTGTCCTGCAGGATGCGGACGGTCTGCAGCTTGCCATTGACACCATGCAGGATCTGATTAAGGACATTGATTATGATGTGGTAGTGGGTGCAGAATCCAGAGGATTCATATTTGGAGCCCCCATTGCTTATAATAATCATAAGCCCTTTGTACTGATTCGTAAAAAAGGAAAACTGCCCTGCGAAACCATTGAAGAAACTTACGACCTGGAGTACGGCACGGCAACCATACAGATTCACAAAGATGCCATCAAGCCCGGACAGAAGGTGCTCATCGTGGACGACTTAATTGCCACGGGCGGTACCACGGAAGCCATGATTCACCTGGTGGAAAGACTGGGCGGCGAAGTGGCAGGACTGGTATTCTTAATGGAACTGGCAGGCTTAAAGGGCAGAGAAAGACTTTCTAAGTATCGTATGGAATCTGCCATTATTTATGAAGGAAAATAAAACAGCTTACAGGTAAAGGTGCGATGACCTATGACAGAAGAAAAAAACGGATTGGTTCTTGATGATGGAAAAATAACGGCATTAAAGGAATTTATGACACCTGACGAACTTTATCAGATGTTAATTGCGCGTGTCAAAAAATACCATCCTTCCGACGATATTTCCATGATAGAAAAAGCCTACAAGGTGGCAAGCAAGGCACATGAAGGACAGTTCCGGAAGTCCGGCGAGCCTTACATCATCCACCCTCTTTATGTTGCCATCATTCTGGCAGATTTAGAGATGGATAAGGAAACCATCGTGGCAGGCATTCTGCACGATGTAGTGGAAGATACCGTCATGACGGAGGAACAGATTACCGAGGAATTCGGGGCGGAAGTGGCGCAGCTTGTGGACGGTGTTACCAAGCTTGCCAATATCCCCTTAAGCAGCGGTACCGGTTCGGAAAGCGATGCCAGACTGGAAATGCAGGCGGAAAACCTGCGTAAAATGTTCCTTGCCATGGCAAAGGATATCCGTGTCATTATCATCAAGCTGGCGGACAGACTCCACAATATGCGTACCTTAAAGTACCAGAAGCCGGAGAGTCAGCAGAGAATTGCAAAGGAAACCTTAGAGGTATATTCCCCCATTGCCCAGAGACTCGGTATTTCCAAAATCAAGGTAGAGTTAGACGACTTAGCGCTCAAATACTTAGAGCCGGAAGCCTACTACAATCTGGTGGAAAAGATTGCGGTCCGGAAGAGCGAGCGGGAAAAATACATTGAAAATATTGTGCAGGAAGTAAAGAAGCATATTGAAAATGCCGGCATCAAGGCGGAAATCGACGGCAGGGTCAAGCATTTCTTCAGCATTTACAAAAAAATGAAGAACCAGAACAAGACCATCGACCAGATTTACGATTTGTTTGCCGTGCGTATCATTGTGGACACGGTAAAGGACTGTTATGCCGCACTGGGTGTTATCCATGAAATGTATAAGCCCATTCCGGGACGTTTCAAGGACTACATTGCCATGCCCAAGGCAAATATGTACCAGTCCCTGCACACCACGGTAATCGGCAGCTCGGGACAGCCCTTCGAGGTGCAGATCCGTACCTTTGAAATGCATAAGGCGGCGGAATACGGTATTGCCGCCCACTGGAAATACAAGGAAGCCTCCGACGGCAAGAAAGTGGAAACGCAGGAAGAGGAGAAGCTTACCTGGTTACGGCAGATACTGGAGTGGCAGAGAGACACCTCCGACAACCGGGAGTTCATGAATCTGCTGAAAAACGACCTCGACCTGTTCTCCGACAATGTATACTGCTTTACCCCAAGCGGGGATGTCAAGAATCTGCCCGCAGGATCCACGCCCATTGACTTTGCGTACAGCATTCACAGCGCCGTGGGCAACCGGATGGTGGGTGCCAGAGTAAACGGTAAGTTAGTCACCATTGATTATGTGATTAAAAACGGAGACCGGGTGGAAATTATCACCTCCCAGAATTCCAAGGGTCCCAGCCGGGACTGGCTCAAAATCGTAAAGAGCACCCAGGCGAAAAATAAGATTAACCAGTGGTTCAAGAACGAATTTAAGGAAGACAATATCGGCAAGGGCAAGGAGCTTTTAGCAAACTACTGCAAGGCAAGAAGCATCCAGCTTTCCGATTTGTTAAAGCCCGAATACATGGAGGCTATCCAGCGCAAGTACGGCTTCCTGGACTGGGATGCGGTGCTGGCTGCCATCGGACACGGCGCCTTAAAGGAAGGCCAGATTGTCAATAAGATGCAGGAGTACTACGAGAGGGATCACAAGAAGGAGCTGACCAACGAAGAAGTACTGGCTTCCATTGCGGAAAATGCCCAGAAGAAGCCCTCCGAAAGAGGCTCCAAGAGCGGTATCATTGTAAAGGGTATTACCGATGTATCCGTTCGTTTTTCCAAATGCTGTTCCCCCGTACCGGGAGACGAAATTGTGGGCTTTGTCACCAGAGGCCGAGGCATTTCCATTCACCGGACGGACTGCGTGAATATATTAAGCCTGCCGGAAATGGAGCGTTACCGTCTGATTGAGGCGGACTGGCAGCAGGATGCGGAAACCGCAAATGCCGGCAAGTTCTTTGTGGATATCAAGATTTATGCCAACAACCGTAACGGCCTTTTGGCGGATGTGTCCAAGGCGTTTACGGAGAGGGATATCAACATTATTTCCGTCAATACCCGTACCAGCAAGCAGGGCATTGCCACCATGCAGCTTTCCTTCGAGGTAACAAGCAGGGAAGAGCTTACGAAAATCATTGATAAGCTGCGTATGATAGACAGTGTGATTGACATAGAAAGGACTGTGGGATAATGGCAGAGTTACAGATTGGCAGAATTGTTTTGGGAAGCTGTGCGACCAACTGTTATTACATCCATAAAGAAGGAAAAACGGAAACGGTGGTCATAGACCCGGCGGACAGAGGCACCTATATCTATGAAAAAATAAAGGAAAAAGGTCTTTCCGTGACAGCCATTCTTTTGACACACGGACATTTTGACCATATTCTCGGGGTAAAGGAGCTGCAGGCGGCAACCGGTGCAAAGACTTACCTTCTGAAGGAAGAAGTACCCCTTTCCTCCGACCCGGAAAAGAACCTTTCCGGATGGACCGGCACACAGGTAAGTCTTGTTCCCGATGTGGAGGTTTCGGACGGGGAGGAGCTTACCCTTGCCGGCATTACTTTTAAGGTACTGGCAACACCCGGC
>OKSM01000628.1_pt1 | contig 12200 bp, 10 predicted proteins | sample 1606281 | NCBI WGS metagenome assembly OKSM01 (sample SAMEA3879549, study PRJEB24766) | human gut metagenome | biome: human-associated habitat; feature: feces | place: USA | collected 1985/1987
TCCATTCTCTCCTGTGCTTCATCGTCCACAGCATTCAGATGTTCTGTCAATCTGTCTTCCAACATATACAGTGAATACATTGCCGGACGATGCTCTTTCAGATATGTTTTCCGCATCATTCCATATTTCCCATAATGCGGTTCTTCATCTGTACTGACAAGATTCGGATAGTAAATTCCGTCTGCGCCAAGTGTGTAGGTTCCACCCATTTTTTCAAATGTGCTTTTCATGTGTTATTCCTCCTTGAAATCAGCGATGTCCTTAGATCATCGCAAAATATTTCAGGGCAGCCTTGATAGCTTCTTCCTTCTCTTTCGGGCATTGTGGAACTCTTGCATTTTCTGATTTTGGAAGATTATAGTTTTCTCCCACTTCAATTCCACATTTGCGTTTTACCTGAGAAATATATAAACTTGAAACCTTCAAGCCAAATTCTTTCAGCACATAATCTTTGATTTCCTGATAGGTTGCTTTCAACTCGGCACTGGTGGCATCCAGCTCGTCCAGGTCTAAGTCGATCTCTATCGTGTCATCTGGTTTTTGTTGGGACAAAAGAACAACCGTCTCCACATGCCCCGTATTCACAAACTGATCCACCGCACATGCCTTTTTCACATAATATCCATGCTCCTGCAAGGTCACAAGATCTCTTGCGAGAGAGGTTGGCTTGCAGCTGATATAGACGATCTCATCTACACCATAGTTGATGATCTTAAGGAGAGCCTTTGGATTGATACCATCTCTCGGTGGATCGAGGATGATGAGATCCGGTTTTTCCTCAATCGTGTCGATGACCTTTAAGACATCGCCTGCGATGAATTCACAGTTATCAAGTCCGTTGCTCTTTGCATTTTCTCTTGCAGCTTCGACTGCTTCTTCTACAATCTCTACGCCGATAACCTTGGAAGCAACCGGTGATAACATCTGAGCGATCGTTCCGGTTCCGCTGTATAAGTCGAAGATCAGCTTGTCCTTGGTATCTCCGGCATATTCACGGGCTTTGCTGTACAGTCGTTCTGCACTCTTTGTATTTGTCTGGAAGAATGAGAATGGGGAGATCTGAAAATGCAGTCCCAGCACCTCTTCCTCGATATAATCTCTTCCGTATAACAGCGTTACCTTCTCCGGCACAACAGCATCCGCCAGAGAATCATTTGCCGTATGGAGAATACCACCGATCGTTCCGTCAAGCGGAAGTGCCAGAAGCCCTTCTACATATGCTTTCAGATCCAGATTCTCTAATCCGTCCGTGCTGGTTACAAGATTTACCAGAAGTCCGCCATTTGTCTTGGACTGCCGAAGCACCAGATGACGAAGCAGTCCTACATGCTGCATTTTCTTATGGTAGGACAGTCCATGCGCCCTTGCAAATTCCATCGTATAGGAAACAATCCTGTTATAATCTTCGCTTACGATCACGCAATTACAGACAGGAACGATATCATACATGCTGTTTTTCTTATGAAGCCCCAGCACCAACGGGCCATCCTTATATTCGTCGCCAAATGAATACTCCATCTTATTCCGGTATGCAGTTGTAACTGGCGAGCCAATGATGCCCTCCCAATCATATGGATGTGCCTCTGAATCGATCACACCGTCTAACAGCTTCTTCACCTGTCCTGCCTTTAATTCCAACTGATGCTCATAGCTCATGGTCTGGTATGCACAGCCGCCGCAAATGCCAAACTGTGGACATGGTGGTACTGCATCTTCGATCTCGGAGCGTTCCAGCACATCCAACAGACGTGCTTCTGCCTTATCCTTCCGCACCTTGGATACCATACAGGACACCTTTTGTCCGGGCAGTGCTCCCTTCACGATCACTTTTTTGCCATCCAGTTCAAAGCTTCCCTTATTTGGGAAATCATAGTCTTTTATAACACCTTCTATAATCTCTCGTTTCTTCACAGCCGACCTCTTTCTTGTCTCTAATAATCTCTACTCTTCCCGGTCGCCCCACATATCTTCAAATATGCTGCGCATCCGACGTTTCGGTTTCAGTTCATTTTCCGCAAAAAATGGTGTTCCATGCTGGTCAAATTCCAGCAGCATGTATTTACCATTCATGCCATCACGCGGATATGCCAGACTGCCCGGATTTACGATATAAGCACCGCCATATCGTTCCAGATTCTGGACATGCGTGTGTCCATACATCACAATATCGTAACCATCATATTTGACCAACTCCTGTAAGTAGTCTGTTCCGTAATGTACATTGTATCTGTGTCCATGTGTAATGAACACTTTATACCGACCGATCATGAATTCCTCCTGCATCGGAAGATCAGAGGTCCAGTCATTATTCCCGGCAACCATGTGGATCGGGCAGGTTACATTGTCATAAATATATTCTTCATCTCCGCAGACATCCCCCAGATGGATAAACATATCGATGTCTCCCACCGTATCTAAGACATCCCGGATCGTATTGGTTCTTCCATGTGTATCACTAATTATCAGTATTCTCATTTATAACTTCCTTTATCAAACGAAGTGCATTTCCTCTGTGGCTGATCGTATTCTTTTCTTCCGGTGACAGCTCTGCTGTGGACTTGCCATACTCCGGCAGGAAGAAAATAGGATCATAGCCAAATCCATTCTCGCCGCGTTCTTCGTATCCAATGATTCCTTCAATCGTGCCACGTCTGGTAATGGTCTTTCCATCCGGGAATGCAGCCGCGATCGCACATACGAATCTTGCAGTACGCTTCTCATCCGGAACACCGGCAAGCTTGTCAATGATTGCTTTATTCTTGATCCGGTATGAGGTGTCTTCCCCCATAAATCTTGCAGAGTAGATTCCAGGTGCTTTATCGAGATAGTCTACCTCCAGACCGGAATCGTCCGCAAGCACCAGACAATTTGTCATCTTACGGATCGCCTCTGCCTTGATGATGGCATTTTCTTCAAATGTTTTTCCATCTTCTACGATGTCAGCCTGAATTCCGGCTTCCTTCATCGACAGGATCTCATATCCACAATCCGCAAGGATCATGCGGATTTCTTTCATCTTATTCTCATTACCCGTAGCAAAAATCAATTTCTTCATCTTGTCTTCTCCTTTTCTATTCAATCCCCCACATCCGTGAAGGCTTTCAAACAGACATTACAGTCATTCTCCTGCTCCGCACTCGACCACTTCGTGCCATACAGGCTGATATAGCCCTCGCCATCCGTGATATCGAAGTTCGCCGTTTTCTCATCATTATTATATTCGATTGCGATCGGCATCGTGGAATCCTGTGTGTTCACATGCACAACCACCGCAAATTTCCGATCATCCGGAAGCGGTACTGCCTCATTTAGATTGATCGTATAATAACCCTCGTACTGCATTTCACCGGATGCCACCTTTGTCCGCTGCTGCAAGTCGGATACATCGGTAAAATCCGTCACAACATACACATCATATGTCGTTTTCGGGCCTGTCGCATAGAAAGAAACTGCCTTTAATGTCTCGTTCTTTCCAGCCGTATAGACATTTGCAAAATAGGCCTCCGGCCTGTCGTCAAATCCCATCGTTCCGACCTCGCCCATCAGATCTGACTGATAGATCTTGTCGTAGTTGTCACTATTTCCAAGCTTCGTATATACTACGCTATTCATACCGATATTGGTATCATAATAAGAGATATAAAAGAATCCCTCGTCACCAAAATCCTGCCCCCAGCTGTTCTTGCAGATAAATGCGCCGTCTCCCGCCGGTTCTGTATTAAAATATTCCTTCGGATAGTTGTCATCCCAGCCAACGATCACCACGTCATGATTCGGCGTCTGATCTCCATCATAATAATAGGAACTGCGGTTTCTGTTATAGTAATAAGAACTACTCGTTGCATTCTTCATATCACAGTAAATAACCGTTTCCACACCGCCATATTTGTATACGGATGATTTGATCGCCTCGTAATTCTTGTCCTTCAGGATGATGGCTTCTTCCAGATGCTTTACCGCCGACAATCCATTTACCGTCTGGTTATCACCATACGGATCATCTTCCTCAAGCACCGGTCCCTGCCATGCCGCAAGATAGGCTATACTCATATAATATTCGCCACCGTCAAATGGGCTGACATTAAAGCTGTTATTCATTGCCATATGATCAACAGAAAATACCAGATTTTCAGCCGGACGGATTGTACTTTCCAGTGCTGCCAGTGATGCAAATGCCCAACAGGTTCCATAGATATCCTGATCTCTGACAGGAGAAACACGATTATGCTCTCTCATATCATATGCAGCCGGAAGCTTTTCTTCCTCAGCAATCTTTTTTAACACCGCAGCATTTGTCTCCAGATTGATGTTACAGCTGTAGTTTAATGCCTCGCAGATCTCATTCACCGGCACATAGATGATATCATCCTTTCTTTCCGGCTTATCGATCGTCTGAATCGTATTTCCGTTGATGTTCACCATATCCGAATCACCATAAACTTTAACAAGGCTGTCACCTTTTGCCAGTGTGATCGTTCCGTTTTCATATACATTTACCAGACAATCCAGTTTATCGGTAAATGCTGCAATTGGAATCATTAACTGTAACCGATCACTGAAATATGCCTGATATTCAGCCTCTGTGATCTTATTGTCATTAATATATAACGTAACACCCTTTTCATTTGCACTTGTTACGATTTCTTTCATCATTGCCTCGGCCGCAGCCTCCGAACCGTCGGTCTTTTCCACGCTCACATCCGGATGCCGGAAGAAGCCCAGATAGAGCAATACACTCAAGATTGCAACTGCTACCGCTATCAAAAACTTTTTCAATTTGGTCTCACTTTCTCTTTGGCGGCTTTGGTCCCATGAACTGATAGAAATATGATTTGATCATACCATTGTAGATCTTACGATTCTTATCCGCCTTTCTTCCTATATATTTCTCCGCCTCACTGTATGACGTGATCAGAAACATCGACCAGTCATCCAGTCGTCTGAAGCTTTCCCCGATCGTCTTATATAATTCAGGAAGATCCTCCCGATCCTCGAGACGTTCACCATATGGCGGATTCGTGATGATAAAGCCATATTTTTTCGGATGCCTGAGATCCTTTACATCTCTCTGTTGGAAATGGATATGTTCATCCACTCCCGCTGCTCTGGCATTCTCCATCGCACACTTCACCATTTCATTATCCAGATCGTAGCCCTGAATATTCATCTTCACATCATGGTCGATCATGTCATTTGCTTCATCGATCGCATTGTACCACATCTTCTTATCTCCGACCTTCGCCCACTCGGAAGCCAGGAAATCCCGGTCGATGCCCGGTGCGATCCTTGCTCCGATCATAGCAGCCTCGATTGGAAATGTTCCGCTTCCACAGAATGGGTCGACCAGTACACGATCCTTGTTCCACGGTGTCAGCATGATCAGTGCCGATGCCAGGGTTTCTGATATCGGGGCCTTACCAACCAGCTTTCTGTAGCCACGTTTATGAAGAGATACTCCTGATGTATCTAACCCTATTGTAACAATATCCTTAAATATAAATACACGAACCGGATATTCTGCTCCATCTTCCGTGAACCATGATACATGGTAGGTCTGTTTCAAACGTTCTACCATAGCTTTCTTCACGATAGACTGGATATCAGATGGACTAAACAACGCACTCTTGTTTGATGTAGCCTTGGATACCCAGAATTTTGCATCACGGGTCAGATACCGCTCCCATGGAATACTCTTGGTTCCTTCAAATAATTCATCAAATGTTACAGCCTTAAAGCTTCCGCACTTGATCATGATTCGTTCAGCTGTACGAATAAACATATTTGCTCTTGCAACCGCATCTTCTTCTCCTGCAAATGTAATTCTTCCGTCTTCTACCTGAACGATCTCATATCCAAGATCCAGGATTTCTTTTTTCAATACTGACTCCAATCCAAAATGACATGGAGCGATCAATTCGATTCTGCTCATATACTTCCTTTCAATCACAAGTGCCAGATTCAGACATTTCTGTCCAAATCCAGCACTCCTTTTCTCTTATATCTTTGTTTCTGATTTTATTTTCTGCGTTTATTTATAACAACGATTCCGGCAAGCCCCAGTGAAATGATCATACCTGCAACTGCTGTCTTCATAGCAAAATCATCTCCTGTCTTTACTCCGGTGTTCTTCTGGTCATCCGGCTTATCGGCATCTGTTTTCTCTGTTGTTTGGTCCTCCGTTGATACAACTTCTTCGGATTCTGTTGTCACATCTTCCGTTTCATCCTGAGTATCATCCGTTGACTCTGTCGTTACATCTTCCGTTGTATCATCGGTACTATCTTCTGTCGTAGTTGTAGCTTCCGTTGTATCCTCTGTCGTTGCATCTGTAGAAGCTTCCGTTGTCACGTCTTCTGTTGTCACATTTTCTGTTGTTCCACCATCCGGGACAGACATTTTAACCGTTACTTTTGTTGCTCCCGATGCATAATAATTTGCTGTTTCCTTATATCTGACGTAATAATCACCGGCAGAAATGCCTGTGATCGTATTTGCTGTGATCGGCTTCCATACATTCTGGTCAACGGAATATTCCATGGATACATCAACATTTTTAATGGAACCGTCCTTTTTCCCTTTTGCACTTTCATTTTCTGTCGTAAGACCGGTTGGTGCTGTCTGTGGTGCTTTATCGATCGTATAATTTTTTACGGTTTCTCCGTGATAAGTCTTACCCTTTGCTGTTATTTTTACGCTTGCTGTTCCTGCATTGATATTATCTGTAAATGTACAGGTATAATCCGTTCCTTCTGTCAGATCTCTTCCATCGTATGTGACAGTCACTGTTGGCTCTTTTGCTTTTCCATCATATACATAAGAAGTCGGGGCAATGGATACAGAAACTGTCGCATCTGTCAGCCGGCGATAACGAAGCTCTACGCTTCTCGCCTTTGTGCCTGTTTCATCTAATATCGTATTATAGGAATTCGGCTGTCCATCCAATGTGTATCCGGCCGGAAGAAATTCCTCAATACCGCCCACAGCTTCATCTAATGAAAGCAACCCATAATTGCTTAGTCCGCTTGGCGAATTTGTAATCTTATAAACAGATGTCTGATCCATCTGCAGCTTTTCAAGCCACCATTCTGTAAATGCTGCACCATCATGTTGCTGTTCTATATTACTGTTTACCAGTTTAATGCCACCCTTTGCATACCATCCAAGCTGCGTAAGATCTGCTCTCACATTTTCAAATGTTAATGTATGTTCATTCCCTGTCGCTGCATTCCTGATATAGCCACTATATTCTCCATTTTCTATCACAAGCGAACCCATGATATCGAAATGAACAGCCTTTAACTCCTTCTTATTCAGATCAATCGTAAGATTCTTATTCCCAGCATCAATATATGTTGATGTACTCTCACAATTATATAGAAGCTTCAGTATATCACCGTTTCCGGCAGCCGCCGCTGCATCTTCCAGTTTAGAATAAGTGCCCTTTGCTGTTCCACTTGCATCCTCTACCTCGATGCATTCTACCGGATCATTACAATCCACACAGGCTCCATCCTTCACCTGTGAATGTTCACATGCCGCCTGTGTCTCTGCCAGTCCATTTGCCCCTGCAAATGCTGCTACAGCAAAAAAACCTGCCGCAATGATCGTTCCTAAAATTCTTTTTCTCATTTACCCTATATCCTTTCTTTTCTAAAAAAATAAGTACCTCCGGAATATCCTGGGATACCCGCCAATTACCCTGTCCATATTATACATACTTCCCCCTGCCACCACAAGTAAATTAAACAAAAAAATCCCGGTCATGCACTTCCTTAACAGGTTCTGTCATGTCCGGGATCGATCTATTCTGTTATTCTCATTTTCAAACCACATTTTCTTCTCTTTCATAATGGCTAGTTACACCCTCTGTCAGCGGTTTTTCGTCAATGCTCCTTTATACTGTACGATTCCCCCAACGGTATTGATCACCTTATATCCTGCCTGCGACAGCAGTCTCGCTGCCAGTGCACTGCCGCCTCCATACTGACAATATGTGAGCAGCACTTTATTTTTAGGAAGATTATAATTACCATACTGGATATCCGACAATGGTACATTGACTGCCATCGGTATGTGTCCTCTCAGGAATTCTTCTTCGGTACGAACATCCACGATCACCCCGCCATAGCGGACTGCTTCCTGCATGATATCGCGGACCGGTATGTTGTGAAATCTCATCATTTCACCCCCTGGCAAATGTTCCTGCTATATGGATTCCTATATATTCATCATATGTATCTTCCATCAAAACGTGCGGCATATTCAGCGTTTCTGCCACAATTCCAGTCTTATTTCTGTCCTTGTCCGTTGTACCCTGTCATGCCATAATCCGTACCAGTGCCATTCGACGTATAACTCTGAGAATAATTCTGTGATCCGGGATTCTCCTGCTGCCGATATGGATTAACTCCAGTTTGCGGATATTGATTCATCCCCTGCGCATAGCCATTACCCGGATACTGATTCATCCCCTGTGTATAACCACCATTGTATGGGTTGTAATTTGTATTCTGCATATATCCTCCGGCCTGACCATATGCATCACCACCCGGATAGCCCGGATAACCCGCCCGGTAATCCGGTTGATCTGGATAATAATATCCTCTGCCCGGTCTGCGAAAATCCATCCGGTACATCCCATAATCTGCAGTCTCCGGTCTGCCGTCAATTCTGCGGTCATGCGCTGAACAGTAAAAGATCAGAAAAATTGAAAGTACATACATCACTCCAAGGATCAGGAATACCCATGCCTCCGAAATATATCCATACGATGCCGCCATCACAAGATAGTCATATAAGCCATGAATAAATACCGGCACGATATATGCCCATGCCATAAATCCGATCATACCCGCACGGTCACCTGCATATGCCGCTTCTCTGCCCTTCGCATAAAGTGCACCCATGATAACACCTACCGTACAATGAAGTGGAATAGCGGTAAATGCCCGGAGGATGCCCGTTCCGATTCCGCCTGAAGCAACATATAAGATATTTTCCAATATAGCAAAGCCAAGCGATGCACAGACCATATAAATAACTCCATCATAGCTGTGCTGAAATTCTCTGCTTTTCCATGTAGTGCAGACCGTTACCAGATATTTTCCAAGCTCCTCCACAATTCCGATCACCAGAAAGCAGAGCACCAGCAGCATCGTCTGATGATCCGTATCTGTCTGTGCAACGATTAACTGCCCGATAAATTCTGCAATCGCTGCCGGAATGATCGTACCTGCACCAAGTGCCAGAAGCAATACCATTAATTTGACCGGCGGCTTCTCTTTCCGGTCTCTCATATATATAAAACCCAGCAGGATCAATGCCGGCAAGACTGCTATTATGATCAATATTCGACTCATATGCCCTCCCATTATCCTGATCCGATGTCTGTGATCACAACCATCGAATCTTTTCAACATAATATGACTTGTTTAAAATTATACCACCCAGCAGTGAAAAACTCTACTTACAGGTCTTATTTTACATATAAAATATGGGAGACGCAAAGCTTACGTCTCCCATAGCATTTATTCATATTTTTTTGAGGAAAATATATGACAATAATTATTTTACATTGAAGGCTTTCATCCCCGGATATACGGCTGAAGCACCGAGCTCTTCTTCAATTCTTAAGAGCTGATTGTACTTAGCTACACGCTCGGATCTGGATGGTGCGCCGGTCTTGATCTGGCAAGTATTTAAAGCAACTGCAAGATCTGCGATCGTTGTATCTGCTGTCTCACCGGATCTGTGCGATGAGATAGCTGTGTATCCAGCCTTGTGAGCCATCTTGATTGCTTCCAGTGTCTCTGATACAGAACCGATCTGGTTTAACTTGATCAAGATACTGTTACCACAGCCAAGTTCGATACCCTTTGCAAGTCTCTCTGTATTTGTAACGAAAAGGTCGTCACCAACTAACTGAACCTTGTCGCCAAGCTCTGCTGTAAGCTTCTTCCAGCCTTCCCAGTCTTCTTCGTCCAGACCATCTTCGATGGAGATGATCGGATACTTTTCTACCAGATCAGCCCAGTGCTGAATCAGTTCATCCGATGTGAAATCTCTACCAGACTTCGGCTGGTGATAATAGCCCTTGCCCTTTTCGCTCTTCCATTCAGAAGAAGCAGCGTCCATTGCAATCATGAAATCCTTGCCCGGTTCATAGCCAGCAGCCTTGACTGCTTCCAGAATGGTTTCAATGGTTTCATCATCGCTGGACAGGTTCGGTGCAAAGCCGCCTTCGTCACCAACGGAGGTTGCCAGACCCTTTGCCTTCAGAATCTTTGCCAGGCTGTGGAATACTTCTGCACACCATCTGAGACACTCTTTGAATGAAGGAGCACCAACCGGCATGATCATGAACTCCTGAACATCCAGACCGGATGATAATGCATGACATCCACCATTGATAATGTTCATCATAGGAACCGGAAGTCTGTTTCCGCTTACACCGCCTAAGAAACGATATAAAGGTACATCCAGTGAAATAGCTGCTGCTCTTGCAGCTGCGATTGATACAGCAAGGATTGCATTTGCACCCAGATTTGACTTGTCCTTTGTTCCGTCTGCCTGGATCATTGCCTGATCTACCGCATATGTATCAGATGCGTCCATTCCAACTAATACGTCATTAATTGTTGTGTTGATATTTTCAACAGCTTTCCGAACGCCCTTACCGCCAAAACGATTCTTATCGCCATCACGAAGCTCTAATGCTTCAAACTCACCTGTTGATGCACCACTTGGAGCTGCTCCACGTCCAACAGTACCATCTGCAAGAATAACTTCTGCTTCTACTGTAGGATTTCCTCTTGAGTCAATAATCTCTCGTCCAATTACTTTTTCGATTTCTAAATAATTCATCATTATCCAATTCCTCTATTCACAAGATTTTAGTTAGTTTTTTCTAACCAACTAAAAAATATCACGTTATAGCCACTGTCGTCAACAAAAATACGTCGAATTAATTGAGAATTTCTATCACGTATTTCGCTTGATTTTTACAAGAACACACCGTATAATGCAGCCATGAGTTAGGTGCGGCTAACCGTTGTATGAACGGCTCTGAAACGACACATACTAACACTGTCGCATTTGATGATTTAATGTTACAGGAGTTTCAGATTATGTTTGAAGAATATTTGATCACACATTGTTCGCCTACATTGGCGTCCTTAAAACCTGCCAGCCTGTTTCTTTATCGTTTTTCTTCCGGAGAAGAATTATACGAAAGTGTGGCTGTCTGGGATGCACAATTTCAGAAAAAAGGGATCCGGATCACGATCCTCCGGGAAAATGCTGAAACTGCCCTGATCTATGTCTACAGACCGGATGCTATGGGTCACGAATTATCAAGACCGGAGATCCTCTCTTTTCTTGTAAGCACAGGATATCAGGCAGGAACGATCGACCAAATGCTTGAACAGCTTCGTATACGTCTTCATGGTTCGGAAGAATTTCCGCATGAGATCGGGCTGTTTCTGAGCTATCCGCCCGAGGACGTGCAGGGCTTTATCGACCATCACGCGCGCGACTTCAAGCTTTCCGGACTCTGGAAGGTTTACGGAGACGAGGCGTATGCGCGCGCGGCATTTGCAAAATATAAAAAATGCAGAGATGTCTATGTACGTCTCTGGCAGCAGGGAAGAAGTGTTTTGCAGCTTACAGTAGCTGCCTGACATATAAAATTATCAATGAAAGAGGTAGAAAACAATGAGTAAAATTGCAGTAGTATATTGGAGTGGAACAGGTAATACAGAGGCTATGGCCAATGCTGTTGCTGAGGGAGCAAAGGAAAAAGGAGCAGAAGTAACATTATTCACTGCTTCAGAATTCTCATCAGCAAAGGTTGCAGAATTCGACGGAATAGCTTTCGGATGCCCTGCTATGGGAGCAGAAAATCTTGAAGAGTCAGAATTTGAGCCGATGTTTACAGACTGTGAAGCGGCACTTTCAGGAAAGAAGATAGTACTCTTTGGTTCTTACGGCTGGGGAAGCGGAGAATGGATGGATGACTGGGCAGAAAGAAGCAGGAATGCTGGTGCTGACCTTAGCTGTGACCCGGTAATCTGTAATGAAGCTCCTGATGATGAAGCTGTAAGTAATTGCAAGGATCTTGGTGCTTCTCTTGCATAATCAGAGTGTATGTACAATTAAGAATATGCATAGTTAATGTATGTGTATAATCAGATATGTGCATA
>OKSM01000635.1_pt1 | contig 12118 bp, 9 predicted proteins | sample 1606281 | NCBI WGS metagenome assembly OKSM01 (sample SAMEA3879549, study PRJEB24766) | human gut metagenome | biome: human-associated habitat; feature: feces | place: USA | collected 1985/1987
AAGAATTTGCCTACAAATTCTTGCGAATTAAGGAAAAAGTACTACCTTTGCATCCCTAAATCTTTTAATGGATATAACAGTATGGAAATGAACAAAGTTTTTAAGGATGGATTGTGGAGTAAGGAAATCAACGTTTCGGACTTCGTACATACCAACATTACCCCCTACGAAGGCGACGCCTCATTTTTGGCCGGCCCTACAGAGAGAACAAAGAAAGTGTGGAACGAGTGCCTTAAAGCGTTGGAAGAAGAACGCACCAACAATGGTGTCCGTTCTCTTGATAACGTAACAGTTTCTACCATCACTTCTCATAAAGCCGGATATATAGACCGTGAAAACGAGCTCATTGTCGGACTTCAAACCGACGAACTGCTACGCCGTGCCATCAAACCTTTCGGTGGTATCAAAGTAGTGGAAAAGGCCTGCCGTGAAAACGGTGTGGAAGTGGATGAAAAGGTGAAAGATATCTTCTATCATTACCGCAAGACCCACAACGATGGCGTATTTGATGCGTATACCGAAGAAATCCGTTCGTTCCGTTCACTTGGTTTTCTGACCGGATTGCCGGACAACTATGCCCGCGGACGTATCATCGGTGATTATCGCCGTTTGGCTCTTTATGGCATTGACCGCCTGATTGAAGCCAAGCAAGAAGACTTGCACAACATCGGCAGTCCGATGACCGATGCCCGTATCCGTTTGCGCGAGGAAGTGGCAGAACAAATCAAAGCCCTGAAGGAAATCAAAATAATGGGAGAATATTACGGACTGGATTTGAGTCGCCCCGCAACAAATGCACAAGAAGCCGTTCAGTGGGTATATATGGCTTATCTGGCTGCCGTAAAAGAACAAGATGGTGCAGCCATGTCACTGGGCAATGTATCCTCATTCCTCGATATCTATATTCAATACGACCTTGACAATGGCAATATTGACGAGACTTACGCACAAGAACTGATTGACCAGTTCGTCATCAAGCTGCGCATGGTACGTCATTTGCGTATGCAATCATATAATGATATCTTTGCCGGAGATCCGACATGGGTGACTGAATCCATCGGTGGACGTTTCAATGACGGACGTACCAAAGTCACCAAGACTTCTTTCCGTTTCTTACAGACATTATACAATCTCGGTCCCTCTCCCGAACCTAATATGACCGTTCTGTGGAGTCCTGAATTACCGGAAGGATTCAAAGAATTCTGTGCACAGGTTTCTATCGACACTTCTTCTATCCAGTATGAAAATGATACCCTGATGCGTGAAGTTCGTAACTGTGACGATTATGGTATCGCCTGCTGTGTGTCTTACCAAGCTATCGGCAAGCAAATCCAGTTCTTCGGTGCGCGTTGTAATTTAGCCAAGGCGCTGTTGCTGGCCATCAACGGAGGACGTTGTGAAAACACCGGTACAGTTATGGTCAAAGATATTCCTGTCTTGACAGGAGACCTTCTGAACTTTGAAGAAGTATGGTCTAACTATAAAAAAGTATTAATGCAAGTAGCCCGTGTATATAATGATGCCATGAACATCATTCATTATATGCATGACAAGTATTACTACGAAAAAGCTCAAATGGCGTTTATCGATACCGACCCGCGCATTAATCTGGCATACGGTGTAGCCGGTTTGTCTATTGCCATCGATTCACTGTCGGCCATCAAATACGGTCGTGTACATGCCAAACGCAATGATATCGGTCTGACCGAAGGTTTTGAAATTGAAGGTGAATTCCCATGTTTCGGTAACGATGACGATCGTGTAGACCATTTAGGCGTAGACCTGGTTTACTTCTTCAGCGAAGAATTGAAGAAACATCCGGTTTACAAGAATGCCCGTCCCACCTTGTCATTGCTGACTATTACCTCCAATGTGATGTATGGCAAGAAAACCGGTGCGACTCCCGACGGACGTGCCAAAGGTGTTGCTTTTGCTCCGGGCGCCAACCCCATGCACGGACGCGACAAGAATGGTGCCATCGCTTCTCTGAGTTCTGTGGCAAAACTTCGTTACCGCGATGCCCAAGATGGTATCAGCAACACATTCTCTATCGTTCCGAAATCACTCGGTGTAGATATGGAAACCCGTATTGAGAACCTGGTGACCATGATGGACGGTTACTTCACCAAAGGCGCACACCACCTGAATGTAAATGTCCTGAACCGCGAAATGCTGGAAGATGCAATGGAACACCCTGAAAAATATCCGCAGCTTACTATCCGTGTATCAGGATATGCGGTTAATTTTATCAAACTGAGCCGTGAACATCAGTTGGAAGTTATCAGCCGTTCTTTCCACGAGAGAATGTAACATCCATATTATAAATACAATTATCCTAGGGGCGGGCTTTAAACCTGCCCCTATAAGCTTAAAGACAAACCATTATTATGATTAGAGTACACTCCTATGAGTCAATGGGTACATTTGATGGGCCCGGCTTGCGTTTAGTCGTTTTCCTGCAAGGATGCAACTTCCGTTGCCTGTATTGTGCCAATCCCGATACCATAGATATAAAAGGTGAAAGTACCGAAACGCCGATAGACGAAATTATCCGTATGGCTGTCAGTCAAAAAGCATTCTTCGGGAAAAAAGGCGGAATCACCTTTAGCGGTGGCGAACCGACCTTACAGGCAAAAGCACTGATTCCCCTCTTCCGGCGATTAAAGGAGCAAGGCATTCATATTTGCGTGGATACCAATGGAAGCATCTGGAACGAAGATGTGGAAGAACTGCTGTCTGTAGATATGGGCTGTGTCGGAGAGGGTCTGGAATGCACGGATCGTCAGGTATCCATCTGCGTCAAGGACGGCCACGGACCTTATCATTATGATGTGGTCAAAGGGCTGATCCAGGCTGCAAAAGACAATCATATCGACTACGCCGCAGATGTTTACCCCTACTACGGCTCCGATGCTGATGCCGCATTAAGCGCCGGTATTGATGCCAGACACGGACTCATCGGCCCCGGTGTCTACGCTTCCCACGGCTACGAGCGTTCCCACAAGGATGCAGTTGCCGCAACGCTGGAATTGTTGAAGGCTTATCTGGCATAGCAGAGATATAGAATGCACACAAAAAGCAGTCCGAAGATCGACAGATTTTCTGCCGTCTACGGGCTGCTTTTATATTATGTTCTACTATTGATCTACTTATTTGGCTTCTTCCGCTTCCGTATCTTTTTTCTTATTGAATACGAACAGCTTACTGAATACATAGTTGCCGATGATGACCAGAACTGCGGAGATCAGGGTTGCCACCAGCAGATTTACACCGATTGCGGTCAGTACCTGCATCACTACCATATCCAGAATCAGCGTGGATACTCTGGAAAGTACAAATTTCGGTGCTTCGGACAGCATCGGAGCATTGCTCTTGAATACAAACTTACGGTTGGTAAAATATGCGAAAATGACACCCGCCGTCCAGTTGATAACACTTAATACAACATTCTGAAAGGGTGTGGGATACATTGTGTTGTCAAATAACAGGAAGTTTGCCAGGAATTTTGCTGCCCAGGATACGACCGTGGTCAGTCCGCCTACGATCAGGTATGCAATGATCTCTTCATACTTGATCCAAAGTGCCTTTATTTTTTCTACCATATTGTTCCTCATTTCTCTGTGTTAAGGTTAACAAAACTATTCAGAACCCACATTCGCAAAATCACCTCTGCGTGGCTTTCTTTTTGCTCATGTGGTTACTTCGCCCTATAAATAGTTAACTACAAATAACAAATATACACAAATATCCCCTTAAATGCAAGCATTCCAAAGACATTTGTGTATATCTTAATCACTGTTTATGAAATTCTATACCACCGTATGGCTTATAAATTTACCACGTTACGGTTCTCACCACGCATAAATGCCTTAATGTTCTCGTAGACGCCCTGTACGCAACGGGTACGTGCCTCCACGCTGGCCCATGCCAGGTGCGGTGTGATGATCAGCTTGTTACTGTCTTTTAACTGGCTTAAAGGATTAGATAACTCCAAAGGCTCCTTTTCCAGGACATCCAGACCTGCTGCCTGAATCTCTCCGGCCACCAGTGCTTCATAGAGATCAGCGTTATTTACCACGGGGCCTCTTGCCACATTGATGAGGATTGCTGTCTTTTTCATCTTACGAAGGGCTTCCTTATCAATGAAATTACGGGATAAGTCACTTAACGGACAATGCAGGGACAGGAAATCGCTCTCTTTTAACAGGGTATCCTTGTCCACCTGCGGATAATCCGTACAGGTGCTCTTGCCCGTGATGGAATAAAAGATTACCTTACAGCCGAAAGCGGTAGCGATCGCTGCGGCTCTCCTGCCGATATTCCCCATTCCTACAATGCCCCATGTCTTACCTTCTAATTCATAAAAAGGTCTGTCAAAATTAGAAAAACGATCCTGTGCACTGTAAGCGCCGGATTTTACATATTCATCATAGTAGGGCAGCTTCTGGCTCAATGCCAGCGCCAGAGTAAAAGTATGCTGTGCCACCATGGCTGTGGAATAGTCCACCACATTTGCCACCTTGATGCCTCTGGACTTGCAATATGCCAGATCACAGTTGTCGTATCCGGTGGCAAGCTCACAGATCAGCTTCACATTGGGGCAATCCTTCAGGGATTCCTCTTTCATGGGAGCCTTGTTGCAGACAATGACATCCGCATCGCCCACACGCTCTGCCACTTCCTGTGCAGTAACGGTATTCGGGTAGCTGGTCACTTCTCCCAATTCATTAAAGCAGTCCACCGGCACATCCGTGCCGGCGCTGTTTCTCTCCAGCAATACAATCTTCATCTCTTGCAATTTCTCCTGTCTTTTGTTTTCTTTTCGTAATAGTATAATAACATAGTAGAATAAACGATTTCTCCGGGCTATCGCCCTACTTACTTATTCCATCATACAGCAACAGCGTAATGAAATCAATTCATTACGCTGTCCTTTTCTGCTTTTGAAACATATTACTGCCGGGGTGATCCCGCCTCTGTGGCTTACAATCTCTTCAGCAGTTCTTCTCTCTGTGCCTCATAACCGGGCTTGCCAAGCAGAGCGAACATATTCTTCTTGTAGCTCTCTACACCGGGCTGGTTGAAAGGATTTACACCCAGCAGGTATCCGCTGACACCACATGCGAACTCGAAGAAGTAGAACAGCTCGCCAAGATAGAACTCATTTACCTCGGGAACGGTTACCATGAAGTTGGGAACCTGACCGTCGGTATGTGCCAGAATGGTTCCGTTCATAGCGCTCTTATTGACGAAATCAACGGTCTTGCCTGCCAGATAATTCAGACCATCCAGATCTACAGGCTCCTCGCCGATCGTAAGCTCCTCTCTCGGAGTGTCGATGTTGATCACGGTCTCGAACATTACACGGGAACCGTCCTGAATGAACTGACCCATGGAATGCAGATCGGTGGTCAGATCCACGCTTGCGGGGAACAGACCCTTGTTGTCCTTACCTTCGCTCTCACCGAACAGCTGCTTCCACCACTCACTTACATAGTGAACAGCGGGCTCATAGTTCGCCAGGATCTCGACACTCTTGCCCTTGCGCAGTAAGATGTTACGCAGAGCCGCATACTGCAGCGCATCGTTCTCTTCGAAATCATTCTCCAGGGCACGCTTTCTTCCGCTGGCTGCACCTTCCATCAGCTTGTCGATATCAGCACCGCTGACAGCGATCGGTAACAGACCTACCGCGGTCAGTACGGAGAAACGTCCTCCTACATCATCGGGTACTACGAAGGTCTCGTAACCTTCCTCATCGGACAGATGCTTTAAGCTTCCCTTCGCCTTATCGGTGGTAGCATAAATTCTCTCTGCCGCGCCCTTCTTGCCGTATTTAGCTTCCAGCTTCTCCTTGAATACACGGAAAGCAATAGCGGGCTCTGTGGTGGTACCGGACTTGGAGATCATGTTGATGGAGAAATCTCTGTCGCCTACTACATCCATCAGGTGCTTCAGATAGGTGGAGCTGATGGAGTTACCACAGAAGTAGATCTCCGGAGTCTTACGTACACTCTTATCCAGCACATTGTAGAAGCTGTGGCTTAAGAACTCGATAGCCGCTCTGGCTCCCAGATAAGAACCACCGATACCGATAACCAGCAGAACGTCGGAATCACTCTGGATCTTCTTCGCTGCTGCCTTGATGCGGGCGAACTCTTCCTTATCGTAATCTACGGGAAGATCGATCCATCCCAGGAAATCATTGCCTGCGCCGGTCTTGGATACCAGGGTCTCCTTCGCATCCAGGGTAAGCTTCTTCATGTAACCGATCTCTTCTTCAGAAATAAAAGAGCCGGCCTTGGAATAATCAAATGTAACTTGTCTGCTCATAATGCTCCTCCTTATATCTTGCAGATATATCACGCATTCTTGCGTTACTTACTTAAAAAATCCGTTTTTATTTTAACAAAGTTACATCTCATTTTCAAGACATATCTATAGATCCGGGGAATGTTTTCTGAATTCTTTCGGACGTCTGGCATTTTCCGCTATACTGTAAGTAATTCCTGAAGCAATGCCTGTAATTCTTCCTCCGTGACTCTGGCGGGATCCTCCGGTCTCTGCGGCAGCACTTTTTCTCCCGGCTTTTCATGTGCGGCATTTTCTACGGAAAATACTTCTCTGTCCAGACGATCTCCCGTTTCTTCCGGCTGCGCCATTCTGCTGCTGATCGGCATCAGTTCCACCGTCCGTCTGCCGGAAGTACGCTGCCTTCTTCCCGCCTTTCCGCCGGTTGCGATCTCCTCCCCCAGGCTTCCCGGTCCGTAGAGTCTTTCATAATCCTGTTCCGTGACAGAGATCCGGCCCGACAGATGATTTTCCAGATAATCAATGAGGTTCGTCTTTAATATTCTGCGTTTTCCCTTGATATCCACCATGGCTGACAAGGAAAAATAAAGATACATTCCTAAGAAGCTTACTATATAAAAAGGCAGGATTTCCCCCAGCATCCTTCCGCCCATGATCCCCTTACAGATCCCGACACCGGCAAACACAATGGAAAACAGCATGCACTGGCCGGACAAATGATACCAGGCATCAAAGGATAGGTGTCCAAACGCCAGCCGGTTGAGGAACTTGTCCACGAATACCGGAATATTCGATACTCCGCCGTTTAACTGGTAACAGTTTGCAAATTTTACTTTACACTGTTTCAACAGGCGGTTATTTGTCGTTGCCATATTATCCGTCTCTTTTATCATCGTATGGTAGAATCCTGCCAGAAGCAGACGCACCAGAATACTAAGTCCCAGAAATACCAGAATTCCGGCTGTGATCACCTTTTCTTCTTTGAAAATCGTAAACATAACCTGCGCTCCTTTCTATCGCTTCCTTAGAGTATAACGTATTGGAGACTTATTTTGTACGTTTTTTCATCGTCATTCTTCTACATTACCGCACCTGTATCTTCCTCTTCACGGGCATGACGATTTTCCTGATCGTATCCACCCTGTGGCCCAACGGACAGCACCTTCGTCCCGCTGTTATGCCGAGAGACAATATCTTCACCCGTATGGTAGCCGCTCTGTATCGGACAGACACTCCTACCAACCTGTGGCCCAGCATTCATGTATATAATTCTCTGGGTGCACACTTTGCCATTATCCGCAGCAAATGCTTTGAGAAGAAAAAAGGCATCCGCATCGGTTCCCTGATCCTGGCTGTCTCCATTATTATGGCAACCATGCTCATCAAACAGCATTCCGTATTTGATGTGCTTACTGCTTTCGTCATGGCGGCTGTGATGTACACGCTGGTATATCGTTATGATCTGCTGATCGCTGTCAGAGAGTTCCGCAATAAGAGAAAAGCAAAACCGCAGATCGGCTAAAGGTTGTTTCAAAACGTGCGCCGACGGCGCAGCTATAAAAATGCAGTGACGTTACCCACGCCACTGCATTTCTTTTGCCCTCATTTATGATCTGTTACATTACAATACTTCTTCGCTCTTCTTCAATGCCGAGGCAATGACCGCATCCATATCATAGTAGCGGTATTCCGCCAGTCTTCCGCCGAAGATCACGTTCTTTTCCGTATCTGCCAGCCTTTTATACTCTGCATACAAAGCGCCGTTCTTTTCATCATTGACTGGATAATAAGGCTCATCTCCCGGCTTCCATTCGGAACTGTACTCTCTGCTGATGACCGTCTTCGGGAGATCCTGTCCCTGTTCGTCCTTGCCAAACTCGAACCATTTGTGCTCGATGATCCGGGTCCAGGGAGTCTCACGATCCGTGTAATTCACCGCAGCATTTCCCTGGAAGTTGGGAATATCCAGCACCTCTGTCTCGAACCTGACGGAACGATATTCCAGTGCTCCCAGAGAGTAGCCGAAATAGGCATCGATGGGGCCGGTATAGACAACAGTCTCTGCCAGTTTATCCAGTTCCTCTTTCTGCTCCAGATAATCTGTGTTCAGGCGTACCTCAATGCCCTCTAACAGATGTTCCACCAGCTTCGTGTAACCGCCAATGGGAATGCCCTGATACAACGCATTGAAATAGTTGTTGTCAAAAGTCAGACGCACCGGCAGACGTTTGATAATGAAGGCCGGAAGATCTTTACAGTCACGTCCCCACTGCTTCTCGGTGTAGCCCTTTACCAGCTTTTCAAAAATATCCTTACCCACCAGAGAGATGGCCTGTTCCTCCAGATTTTTCGGTTCCGTGATCCCGGCAGCTTGCCGCTGCTCTTCAATCTTGGCCGCAGCTTCTTCGGGAGTCACCACGCCCCACATTTTATTAAAAGTGTACATGTTAAAAGGCAGTGAGTACAACTCTCCGTGATAATTGGCTACCGGAGAATTGGTGAAACGGTTGAACTCCGCAAATTGCGTAATGTATTTCCACACCTTCGTATCATTGGTATGAAAAATATGGGCACCGTATTTGTGGACATAAATTCCTTCCACGTTTTCCGTATAAATGTTTCCCGCCACATTAGGGCGTTTGTCAATGACCAGAACCTTTTTCCCTCTGTCGGCCGCTTCTCTTGCGAACACCGCTCCGTACAGGCCGGAACCAACCACCAGATAATCGTATTTCATAAGTTCTACATATTTCCTTTCTCACAGTCGCATTCCTGCGCTTACGTTATTTCCGTACGACAGCCTTCTCTCCGAAGACACGTTTCAGAACCACCAGAGTAGCCAGTGTCAGCAGAATACCGATCACCAGACAGATCACCACATTCTGTACAAAACCGGCAATGGTATAAGTCACAAAAGAGATTGCCGCCACGGTCAGTACATAAGGTACCTGGGTGGATACATGGTTGATATGATTACACTGTGCTCCCGCAGAAGCCATAATAGTCGTATCGGAGATGGGGGAACAATGGTCACCCATAACAGCACCTGCCAGACATGCAGACACACCGATGATGATCAGATGCTCGGCTCCGGGTACGATAGCTCCGGTCGTGGGATCGGTAAATACGCCGGTAACGATAGGGATCAGAATGCCGAAGGTTCCCCAGCTGGTACCGGAAGCAAAGGCCAGGAAACATGCTACCAGGAAAATGATGGCCGGAAGCATATTGGTAAGCCCCGTGGATGCTCCCTGCATCAGGCCTGCCACATAGACATCCGCACCTAACAGTCCGGTCATGGTCTTCAGAGTAACGGCAAAGGTCAGGATCAGCATGGCAGGAACCATGGCAATGAAGCCCTGGGTCAGACAGTTCATGGCCTCCTTGAAGGATACCAGTCTTCTGCACATATAGTATACAATGGCAAATAATAATGCGATCAAAGATCCCCAGGGCAGTCCCACGGAAGCGTCCGTTGCGCTGAATGCATCGATAAAGCCCACGCCTTCAAAGAAGCCGCCGACATAGATCATGCCGATGACACAGCAGACAATCAGTACGATCACCGGGATCAACAGATCGTAGACCTTGCCTCTGGTGGAACCTTTGGGTGCATTGTCTGCATTGGCCACGCGCTCTCCCTCGGTGAACAGATCACCCTTTTCTCTGGCATTGCGCTCATGCTTTGCCATGGGGCCGTAGTCGAAGCCCATCAGCGCCATACCGACGACGAATACGATGGTCAGCAGAGAATAATAGTTATAAGGAATAGCTCTTACGAACAGTTCAATACCGGAATAAACACCTTCATCCACCATACCGGATACTGCGGCCGCCCAGGAAGAGATCGGTGCGATCATACAGATGGGTGCTGCGGTGGCATCAATAATGTATGCCAGCTTTGCTCGGGAAATCTTATGTCCGTCTGTTACCGGCATCATAACAGAGCCTACAGTCAGACAGTTAAAATAGTCATCCACGAAAATCAGAACACCTAATAAAAAGGTGGAAAGCAGCGCTCCCGCTCTGGTCTTTACATGCTTTTTCGCCCATTCGCCGAAGGCTGCAGAGCCTCCTGCCTTGTTCATCAGTGCTACCATGGTACCCAACAGGATCAGGAACATGAAGATACCGATATTCCATGCATCCGCCACGGAATTGATAAATCCTTCGTTGATCACCGTATCCAGCGTTGCAATAGGAGAAAATCCGGTATAAATCAAAGCTCCCGTAACAATGCCGATAAACAGTGACGAATATACTTCTTTTGTGATCAGTGCCAATACGATTGCCACCACAGGCGGCAGCAATGCCCAAATTGTTCCGTACATAATTTTGCCCTCTCTCGTAGTTTTTTCGCAGTTTCTGCAATTATTTCACTATCTCTAACTTTATGGCAAACCTTTTGTCCTGTCAATAAAATTTTGCAAATTAACGCATTAACACGATAGCTTATTTATCATTTTTACTCTTTTTCGCTTTAAATCGCTAAATTTTCTTGCATCCTTGCACGATCTGGGCTATAATGAGCAATGACATTTAGCAGAAAGGACGTGCCCTGCGCACGATGGAATACCATGAGTTTCGAATTTATCAAAAAACTGCCCACTCCTGCGGAGATCCGCAAGGAACTGCCCCTTCCGGCAGAATTAGCCAGGATCAAAGAAGAAAGAGATGCTGAAATCCGTGACGTCCTCACCGGCAAAAGCAATAAGTTTCTGGTGATTATCGGACCCTGCTCCGCTGATAACGAAGATTCCGTATGTGATTACGTCAATCGTCTTGCCAGAGTGAATGAGAAAGTTAAGGACAAGCTGATCCTGGTGCCCAGAATCTACACCAACAAGCCCCGCACCACCGGCGAAGGCTACAAGGGTATCACCAGCCAGCCCGATCCCGAGAAGAAACCGGATTTCCTGGCAGGTCTGATGGCCATGCGTAAAATGCACATCCGCGCCATCAAAGAGACCGGTCTCACTGCCGCAGATGAAATGTTATACCCGGAGAACTGGGGTTATGTATCCGATATCCTCTCCTATGTGGCCATCGGTGCCCGTTCCGTAGAGGATCAGCAGCATCGTCTGACCGTCAGCGGCTTCGATGTAGCTGCCGGTATGAAGAATCCTACCAGCGGAGATTTCTCCGTAATGCTGAACTCCGTATATGCGGCACAGCACCCCCACTCCTTCATCTATACCGGATGGGAGGTGAATACCCACGGCAACGATCTGGCACACACCGTACTGCGCGGTGCTACCAACAAGCACGGTGCCAATATCCCCAACTACCATTACGAGGATCTGATCCGTCTGTGGGATATGTATGAAAAAATGGATCTGAAGAATCCTGCCTGCGTGATCGATGCGAACCACTCCAACTCCAACAAGCAGTTCAAGGAGCAGATCCGTATCACTAAGGAAGTCATGCACAGCCGTAAACTCAGCCCCGATCTGCACAAGCTGGTCAAGGGCGTCATGATCGAGAGCTACATCGAGGAAGGCAACCAGAAGGTGGGTGCCGGCTGCTACGGCAAGTCCATCACCGATCCCTGTCTGGGCTGGGAAGACAGTGAGCGTCTGATCTACGATATCGCTGAGTACGAATAAAAAGAACGATTTTGCAAATGGGGTGCTGAATAGTTAAAACAGTTTCAAAAAAACTGCAGGAATCCTTTTAATAACGCAGGATTCACAAAACATTCCAATAAACATCCGAAAACCAGTGCGATCCATATGAGCGCCAGTTTTCCCAATCTGCCGGGCAGGGATTTTTTTCCCTGCCCGGTTGTGTGATGGTAAAAATAAAT
>OKSM01000641.1_pt1 | contig 12084 bp, 10 predicted proteins | sample 1606281 | NCBI WGS metagenome assembly OKSM01 (sample SAMEA3879549, study PRJEB24766) | human gut metagenome | biome: human-associated habitat; feature: feces | place: USA | collected 1985/1987
AGCTTTTTCTCTTGTGTTCTGACCGTTCTTTCCGTAAAAGCTGTCATTGTTTGAGCCCTGAATTGCACTTGTCATGCCCTGCTGCTTCTGGGACTGCATAAGTGTGATGACCACAATGAAAATACTGCACAGAATCAGCACGATACCGCTGACAATTTCAATAACTCCCATTATATTTTTTCCTCCGAAATATATGTTTAAACGTTAGTCACAACTGTAACAAGTGTATTATATCATATTTTTTTCGGCTTGGCAAGGGCTTTTTATAAAAAAATCAGACAAATTTTACTGTGCGTCTTTATTTATTCTTGAAGTATCAGTCAAAAATCGTCTCGATTACCCTGTCCGAAAGCTCTGAGGTATAGCGCCAGCGCTCGATCCGGCTCACGTTCTCGGGAATGAAATATCTGGGCGGCTCGGGGCGGTCATCGCTGTCAAACACATCTACGATGATGAGCTTCACTTTCATTTTCTCGGGAATCATCGCCTTGATATACACCCCTGCATGCTGACCTGCCCGCACTCCCGCCTTAGGCTCGGCAAGTCCCGCAAGGTTTGGGGCAAGCTCCACGAATATGCCGTAATCCTCCACGGAGCGGATAATGCCCGAAACGGTCTCGCCGCAGGAAAAGCAGGCGGCGTTCTCCTCCCATGTGCCCAGCAGCTCCTTGTGGGTGAGCCATATCCTGCTGCCGTTCACGCCCTTGACCGCCGCACGTATCATCTGCCCTGCGTAAAATCTGTCCGATGGGTGGGATATCCTTGACACGGATATTGCGTCGATCGGTATCAGCGAGGGCAGACCGCAGCCGATATCCACAAATGCGCCGAACTGTTCCAGATGAGTGACCCGAGCGGGAATGATATCGCCGGGGATCAGGCGGCTTATGTATCTGTCTATGCACTCCTGCTGGGCTGCACGGCGGGAGAGAAAAATGCCCCGTTCCGATATTTCCGTGACCTTAAAGCAGACTGGCTTGTTGACTTTGGTTATCAGTGCGATATCCCTTGTGGAGCCGTCCTCGATGCCCACAGCGCCCTCATTTCGGGGAATGACCGCTCTTCCGCAGGGCAGCTCGGCGATAAGGTTACCATCCTTTCCGATTTGCATTTTGCTATAATTATATGTATGCGGAAGTGTGAGGTTTAAGTACATATGAAATGGCGATAAAAGTTATAATGGTATTATTTGCCGCTGCGCATGGTCAGAACGGTTATCACAGGCAGATTTATTATCATCAGCAGGCAGTTGAAAAGGTCGCTTATGCCGAAAACGCTTTCCGTGGCGATAAATCCCCCTGCGGCGCATGCAAGGCAGAACACCAGCCTGCACCATTTTCCGCAGTGCTTTCCCGTGATGTAGCACAGGCATTTTTCCCCATAGCAGCTCCACCCCAGCACCGAGGCGAGGGCAAACATACATATGCACAGGCACACGAACCCGCCGCCCCATCTGCCGAAGCCGTATGAGAATGCTGCGGTGATGTCGTTGGTTTTGCAGCATATTATCACCAGTGCGGTAAGGGTACAGCAGACTATCGTGTCAAGAAATACCTCAAAGGCAGCCCATGCTCCCGCAGACTGCGGTTCGCCGAAATCCGCCTCGGAGTGAACGAGGACGGAGCTTCCCATGCCAGCCTCGTTGGAGAATATCCCCCTGCGCAGCCCGACGGAAACGGCTTTTTTCACCGTAATGCCAGCTGCTCCGCCTGCTGCCGCTTTCAGTGAAAATGCCTGGGAGAATATATCCGCAAATGCGCCTGAGACATCACACTTGGATATAATGAGCAGCCCAATGCAGCCGCCCACGTACAGCAGCCCCATAACAGGCACTATCCTTGCGGAAAATTTCATTACCCCTTCCGCCGCACGGTCGGAGGAAAAAAGCACCGCAGCCGTGACTACAGCCGCAGCCAATGAGCATATGTACCGTGGCAGGGGAGTTTGCGCCGAAAGTGCGTCGGACAGCGCCCCCGACTGGCTCATGCTGCCCATGAATATTGCCGCCCCCAGGCAGCATACAGCATAAGCCGCCGCCAGCCACTTTGCCCCCATGCCCTTTTCAATGTACAGCATAGGCCCTCTGGCGGACTTGGGATATTTCTCCCCAAACTCAGCGCCTATGCGGTTTTCCGAGTAAGCAAGCGCCATTCCCCCAAGGGCGGAGAGCCACATCCAGAACACCGCCCCTGCGCCTCCCGCGGCAATGGCGGCGGCGCAGCCCGTGATATTTCCCGTTCCCAGAGATGCGGCAAGAGCGCTTGTCACAGCTCCCAGCCTGTTCTTTCCGTCCGAGGAGAAAAGGTGCTTCGGGAGCTTCAGCTGGATAAATCCGCTTTTTACCGTGTGATATATGCCGCAGCAGAGGATAAGCGCCACGGTGAACCTGCCCCACAGCAGGGAATTTGCGGTTTCGATGAGCGTATTCATAGGCATGACCGACTTTCTGTAAATATGGAAAATCATATGCCGTGAAAAGTAAAAATATGCGTCTTATTTTTAATCTGAAAACAGGTTAAATTAAGTTAAATCAAGGTTAGATAAAAAATATGTGTAAAAATTTGATGCTGAAAATAGTGCAATATCAACAAAAATGTTGGGCAAGTTCGGGAAATTTAACATTATCAGCCTCTTAAAATGCTCTGCACGGCTGGATTTGACCCGTGAAAAGCCGTTCTTAAACGGTTGAAATGGACTTTGTTGTGCAGTTTTAACAAAATTAAATGTGCCTAAATGTAAAATCAAACACTATTGACAATGAAATGAAATTTTGGTATAGTTAAATTACAGTAAAAAACGCAGTAATGCGAAACGAAAATAAATTTACATATGAAAGGCGGATTTCGTAATGAAAACACAGGTTGTAAACGGCGTATCCATGCCCAATATCCCCTGGATGGAAAAGCCCGAGGGATGCAGAGACGTTGTATGGAGATACAGTGCTAACCCTATCATTAAGAGAGATCAGATCATGGTTAAGAAGGCTAACGGCTACAGAGAGCCTTCCAACTCCATCTTCAACAGCTCCGTTGTACCTTTCGAGAACGGCGACTACAAGTTCGCAGGCGTTTTCAGAGTTGACGACAGAGAGAGAAACATGGAGCTTCACGTTGGCTTCTCCAAGGACGGTATCAACTGGGATATCAACGAGGAGAGGATCCACTTTGAGTGCGATATCCCCGAGGTTGCTCAGTGGCAGTACGGCTACGATCCCAGAGTTTGCAAGCTCGAAGACAAGTACGTTGTAACATGGTGCAACGCTTACGGCTGGAAGCCTACCATCGGTATCGCTTACACCTACGATTTCAAGACCTTCACACAGCTTGAGAACGCATACCTCCCCTTCAACAGAAACGGCGTTATGTTCCCCAGAAAGATCAACGGCAAGTACATGATGATGAGCCGTCCTTCCGACAGCGGACATACGCCCTTCGGTGATATTTTCGTCAGTGAGAGCCCCGATATGGTATTTTGGGGCAAACACAGACATGTGATGGGAAAGTCTTCCGAATGGTGGGAGTCCTTGAAGATCGGTGGCGGTGCAGCTCCCATTGAGACTTCCGAAGGATGGCTTCTGTTCTATCATGGTGTGAGCGGAACCTGTAACGGTTATGTCTATTCCATCGGTGGAGCAATCCTGGATATTGACAACCCGTCCATCGTAAAATATCGTTGTGAGAACTTCCTGCTGACACCGGAAGAGTGGTATGAGGAGAGAGGATTCGTACCGAATGTATGCTTTCCCTGCGCTACCATTCATGATTCCGAGAGCGGCAAGATCGCCATTTACTATGGCGCAGCAGACAGCTACGTAGGACTGGCATTTACGACCATCGATGAAGTGGTTGACTATATCAAAGAACACAGCGTGGTCACAACAAGCGATACAGAAGAAGGCAGAAGATAGAATCAAAGGGCCCGCGGTGAGGGGGTCCTTTGCGGTTTTGGAGACAGCGTATGATGGAAAAAGAGGAATTATATGCCAGAGTGGAGACAACGGAAAGCTTTTCGATAAAACTGGAACAGATCCTGCCCTGGCAGGACGGTCAGTATGCAGAGGTATTTCTGGGCATCCGGGATTACGATGAGATTTCCGCGAAGATGAGTGAGGAAGTGAAAAACAGCCTTCTGTACCATCTGGGGACGCACATTCAAAAGCACCTGAAGGGACAGGAAATGGTGTGCCATGTGAAAAAGGATGAGTTCCTATTGCTGTTGGACAATCATGTGGAAGCTGCCTGGGAGAAAATCGGTCATATTATGATCATGTTCGAAGCTATGATCGGAGATAAATACCCCGATGTATCGATCAACCTGTACAGCGGCATTTATTATCTGGAGTCCAGAGGATACCGCCCGGAGGAAATTTTCCGCATCGGCAAGACTCTGAAAAACAAGGCGAAACGTTATTGCACTCTGGAAAACAGCATCTATGAGAACCGCAAGAGTGCGGGGAACATCATTGATAAAGAAGCCGGAATCCTGAACCGGGGCAACCTGACCAGACTGAAAGGTTTTATGAACCGTGCAGCCAAAGGAGAGCGGCTTACGGTAGGATTTATCGGCGGTTCCATTACCCAGGGATTTTCCGCTACGGATCCGGAAAAATGTTATGCGGCAAGGACATTTGGCTGGCTGAAAAAGGTATTTCCCAATACGGAATTTGATTATGTGAACGCCGGAATCGGAGCTACCGATTCCCAGTTCGGCGCGGCGAGAGTACAGGAAGACCTGCTTCAGCGGCTACCGGATCTGGTATTTGTAGAATTTTCCGTGAACGATCACAGTACGCCGCATTTCTGTGAGACCTACGAAGGTCTGGTGAGGCAGATTTATGGCAGTGCGAGCGCACCGGCAATGGTGCTGATCCATAATGTCTATTATGATACCGGTAAAAGTGCGGCATATTATCATGCGCAGATCGGAAGACATTATGATCTGCCCTGCATCAGTATGCAGAACAGTATCTATCCCGCTGTGGCAGCCGGAAGACTGCCGGCAGAGAAGATTACGGCAGATTTTCTCCATCCCAATGATCTTGGTCATGAATTCATGGCATCTGTGATCACGAATTTCCTGGAAAAGGTAATCCATGATAAAACGCAAGAGCCGCAGGAAATTTTTCCGGCTCCGCTGACAGAAAATGCCTATGAGCATTGCGTGAGACTACAATATTTTAATTCCACACCGGAGAAGAGCGGTTTTGAAGAAGATATGACACCGCAGAGAGACATCACGGATATTTTCCGTAACGGATGGAGCGCCGGAGAAAAAGGAGCTTATCTGGAGTTCACTTTCCGGGGTACCGGTGCCGCCGTGCAATACCGCCGAGTGAAGGACGGACCTGCACCCATTGCCACGGCAGTGGTGGATGAGAACCCTGAGACGGCGTGCGTGTTGGACGGAACCTTCGATGAGACCTGGGGAGACAAAATGCAGCTGACAACGGTGGCAGAGCACCTGCCCTATGGGGAACACCGGGTGAGAATCGAGATCACGGAGACACACGAGAACGATAAGGCTGGATTTTATCTGGTGTCATTGATTGTATCCGGGGTAAGAACAGAAACAGAAGCGGAATAGGCATAGTACGGAAGTCAGGTAGACAGATCGGAATATCAGATTGAATATTTTTTCAGAAACGGACGTTGCAAAGCTAAGTAGCGGAATAACGGGAAAGATGCCGTGCAATACATAGTAAGTATCATGGGAAAGGATAGATGATCATGAACAAAGATATTATTTTTTTAACACCGGTGTGTACTCACAACATCTGGGGTGGCACCCGGCTGAACAGAGAATTCGGTTACCCCATTGAGGGAGATGACATCGGGGAGTGCTGGGGCATCAGCGCTCATCCGAGTGGAGACGGTACCGTGGCAAGCGGCGCTTATAAGGGAATGAAGCTGTCCGAACTGTGGGAGAAGCACCCCGAGCTGTTCGGAGACACGGGAATGGACCGTTTTCCTCTGCTGGTCAAGATCATTGATGCGAAGGACGACCTCAGCATCCAGGTACATCCGGATGATGCGTATGCGAAGGTTCATGAGAACGGATCCCTGGGTAAGACCGAGTGCTGGTTCATCTTAGACTGCAAGGAGAACGCCACACTGGTAGTCGGCCATAATGCGAAGACAAAAGAAGAACTGGAACAAATGATCCACGAAGGCAGATGGAAGGAATTCATCCGTGAGATCCCTATTAAACCCGGGGATTTCATCCAGATCGATCCCGGCACTGTGCATGCCATCAAGGGTGGCACACTACTCTTAGAGACGCAGCAGAGCAGTGATATCACTTACCGCGTGTATGATTACGACAGATTGAGCAACGGCAAGCCCAGACAGCTGCACATCGCACAGAGTATCGATGTGATCACGGTTCCCGCAAAATCCGCGGACAACAGTGTGGTGCATATCGAGAAGAAGGACGATGCAATACAGCAGCTGATTCAGTGCCCTTACTACACCGTATACCGCATTGATGTGGAACACCGTGTGGAGACCTGGCAGGATAAGCCCTTTGTTCTCATGAGCGTGGTAGAGGGCGAAGGCACCCTGAATGGTACTCATTTAAAGAAGGGCGATCATCTGATCCTGCCCGACGGCTACGGCAAAGTAGAATTACAGGGCAGGATGCAGATCATCGCATCTACGATCTAAGTTTACAGCAGATAAAAATCCGGTAAATGATAGCTGTCTTCAAAACTGATTTATCTTCAAACTGATTTATTTTCCAAGTACAACAGATAGCTTGATTTCTTTTTCTGTTTCGCTCAGGTCGAGATTACCGCCGTCGGAGACGGTCACGCGCAGCTCATAGAGCACGCCGTCTGTCAGCTCTGTCACATTCGCTCCGGTCTCGTCTGTGAGCGACCACAGTTCAGAGTCAACCTTTTCCAGCTTGCCGTCTGCACCATAGGCGTAGAGCGTCAGATCGGAGGCACTGCCGGACAGGTTGTTCATACGGAAGGCTACCATGGTGTTGGGATGCACGTTGCAGATGGTCGCGGTGTTGTGCCAGCTTGCAACCGTACCTTCACCGCCATCCTGTTCAAACTGATCCTGCGAAAGAACATTTCTTGCCGCCTGATCAAGATCAACCTCACGGTACGGAAGCTCGGGCAGGTACACAAAGCGATCCTGCAAACGCAGCAGTTCCAGATAGCCTGTCGGGCAGTAGAGTGCATTTCCGCTGTTGCCGGTGTACATGCCGATGGCCATATTATTGTAGCCGTATTTGTTGGACACATCCATCGTGAAGACGGTTTCGCCTGTTGCAAAGTCCAAAATAATGTACTGCCACATGCCGGTATCCAAATCCTGTACGTAACCGTAGATATAGCCTGTTGCAGTGGAGAGCTTCATGATTGCCGTGTCGCGCAAATCGTTCCGGCTCCAGACGCTCTTCATTTCATAGCCATCGGCGGTTTTTAGGGTGTCCACCCGCTCAACGCCCGGGGCGATCATAACATTACCCTTCATCAGCCAGTTCTGGTCATAAATGTTGGCGTAGCTCTGAATCGAAGAGTCATTGTCAGGGTCGGCAAGACCTGCGTTACCAGCGCCGAACCAGTTGCAGACGATCGTGCTGACGGTGCCTTCACCGTCGTCATAAACGATTGCAGAGTTCTCAACCGCCACCTGATACCCATCGGGCAGATCATCCAAAACAGGCATGCTGGCTACGACCTCTCCGGTCTTCATGTCGAGCGCAAGAAGCTTAACGGGGTCTGCGTTGTCGGTGAACAGTACAAGGTTTGGTGTCAGTGTGGGCGAGCAGCCGCCACCCCAGGCAAGGCCGCCGCCGGTAGTCTTATCGCCATCATGACTGACCTTCGCACCGACACTCTCATATGGCGTGCACCACACAACGTTCACACCTTCTTCCGCGCGCAACAGATAGCAGTTCTGGTTCGTCAGAATGACCGCACCGTCTTTGGAGGCAGCAATGCCGTTTTCTGCGCCCTCGCCAAGGGGCAGCCCGTAAACAAAGACAGCCTTTGAAAGATCGGTTTGTTCGCCATTCAGAATCGATTCTATCGCTGTGTGGGCAATGTAGCCGAGAACACCCTGCTGCTGCCGCTCGGGATAGATTCGGAAGCCGCCGGTGGCGAACCAAAGGTTTCCGTCGTAGTCAAAGACCACGGACAGAAGATTCTGTGTCAGCTCTTTGCCGAGCGCGGTCTCAGCAGCTGCCTTGATATCGATATCCAGAACCTTTTCAAATTCCGGAATGACGCTGCCATCTTCCTCTGTCGTACGCAGTATCAGTACATGGTTGTTGCTCGTCGGGCAGACGACACGGTTTTTAGAGTCAAGGAATGTGTAGGAACTCTGGATGACGTAACCGCCGCCATCATGTTGCATCGGTGAAAAATAGCCGAGCGTCTTCGTCTCTGTTGCATTCAGATCACGGATGGCGATGCCGCCGAGCAGTGGCACGACCGCGTGACCGTAGTTGTCAAAGTAAATCGCGGGTGAGGCGTTCGGGTTCGTTGTCTCAAAGGAAACATTGATTTCCGGATAGATGCCGAGCGGCAGAATTTCATCCGTTGAGTCGGTGTTGTAGCCGTCGTGATGGATGTTTGCATCACTTTTTGCCATATAAGGGTTTTCATCCACGTGTTTGGGTTGTAAAGCCTTCACGGGCAGTGCACCGGATAACGGTGCAGAAGATGTTGTTTCGTCCTCTGCCGGTGTGGGCGTTCCACCACAGGCCGCCATAGACAGGCACAGTGTTCCCGCCAGAAGAAAGCTAAATACAGAATAAATCTTTTTTCTCTTTTTCATCAATAATCCTCCTCATTGTTATGTTTGTTGTGATCCGCTCGGAATAAGGCAGACGTTTTTTTCCCATCTAACCATGTAGAAAGTCCCTGCTGAAACGCTTCTTCTGTTATTGGCTCTAACAGAAAATAGTCTACACGCAGCCGAAACGCATGCAGGGAAAAATCCAGATCGCTGCACCAGATGATGCGCATTTCGGGAAAAAGCGTCCGCAGATGCTCCACCGCATTCAACCCTGCTACCCCCGGAAGTGCGATCACAGTGCAGGTTGGCGCATTTATACGCGCCACATCAAAGAACAACTCCTGCCCACGGTAACAGTCCATTTTGGGAAACAGACCGCGTTCAAAGCAGAACCGTGAAAGCTGCTCTATATAAAAGGCTTCCTGTGTTTCACTACTTGTCAGCACGGCAATGTGGTACACGGCACTCCCTCCTTTCTGCCGTCATTGATGCTTTCTGCTTGTCAGTATACGGATATGCAAACGCTTTTCAAGCCGTTTGGCACGAAACTCTCAATTCCGTCACGAAATCTGAGTTTTTCATTGTGCCGGTGTTGGACAGGTATGATATAATTTAGTTGGAATTTTTTACAAAGGAGTCAGTCCGATATGAGAATAGCAATAGTGGATGATATCGAGACCGAACGTGCGCTGTTGAAAATGCGGCTTGAGCGACAGCTGAGCTTGTACGGTGTAGAGACGGAGATCTTAGAATTTGATAGCAGCGAGAGCTTTCTCGCAGCAGAAAAAGAACGGCACTTTACTGTGGTATTTCTGGATATTTACATGAAAGGATTAAGCGGCATGGATGCGGCAAAGGAACTTCGGAAGACGGACGCAGACTGCTTTCTGATCTTCACCACAACATCTACCGACCATGCACTGGAGGGATTTCAGGTGCGGGCATTTCACTATCTCGTGAAGCCTTTTTCCGAGGGAGAACTTGCCGGTCTGCTTGCTGAACTGCTCGCTAAACTTCCGCGTCCGGAGCCGATTCTGACAGTGAAAGTCAGTGGCAGTGACGTTCGCCTTCGCTATAGGGACATTATTTTTGCCGAGCATTTTGCTCATATGATCAACATTCGCACGACTGCCGGGAAAACGCTTGCCACGCGGCAAAGCTTTAAGGCATTTACCGAGCCGCTTAAAAAAGATCCACGCTTTTTTGTCTGCAGCCGCGGTGTGATTGTCAATTTAGAACATGCCGCTGATTTTCAGGCCGCCGCTTTCTGCATGACCGACGGCAGCCGCGTATATGTCAACCAGGAACTTTTGAAGCCTGCCAGGCAGGCATTTATGGAATTTCTGCTGCAAGGGGGTGTATGAGATGAAAGATATTCTGCGTCCGATCCTGGAGTTGTCCGTCGTACTCCCCGGTCTTTTACTTGCATATTTCCCTGTAAAATCCTATCTGAAGCAGTCCCCCGGAAAGCTTGCCACTCGGATTTTCCCACTGATGGCAGGATTGTGTATCGGCGGTGGAAGCGTCTGCTATCAGCTTCATGCATCCACTGCGTCTGCCCTGGCAGGGATCACATTGCTTGCAATTGGGCTATATACCGGAACACTCCAAATCTCCCTCTGGAAATCCGGAACAATTGCACTGACTGTCTGCGCAGTATTTGCATGCATCAACAGCTTGTCCCGGGCTATCAGTGCTGCGATTGTTCTGCATAAGCAGCTGCCATCGGACGAACCGTGGTTCTGCCTTGCAGCCTGTGTATTTTATAATATTGTTTGCTGGATTTTGGTGCTGACAGCGTTCTATCCGTCAACCCATGCAGTTCGTGTGATGGTCGAGGATGATAATTTTGCGCAAACATGGTATGTGTTCTGGGTTTTGCCGCTGGTGTTCATTTTTTTGAACCTTTTTATGATCCCGCGCTATCAGACGACGCTTAGGACCGGTCGTGTATTACAGGGATATATTGTGATAAGTATTGCACTTTTGGTGCTTTTGCTCTGGTTCAACGCAATTTTCCTGCTAATGGCCACCAGTCTCAACCGCAACGCGAGATTACAGCAGGAAAACCAGCTTCTTTTCCTGCAGCAGCAACGCTATGAGAATCTCAAAGCTTCCATCGAAGAAGTGCGGCAGGCGCGGCATGATATGCGCCATCAATTGAATCAAATTTCCGCGCTGGCTGAGACCGGCGATCTGGAGGGATTGAAAAGCTACCTTGAAAAAAACATTTCCCGCATCCCGGATCTCGGTATACACTTCTGCGAAAACCGCGCAGCAGATAGCGTCATCGGCTATTATTGTGCCCTGGCAAAGCGCGAAGACATTCCCTTTTGTGCAAAGCTCGATCTGCCGCAGACTCTTCCAATCGATGAGATCAACATGTGTCTGGTCTTGTCCAACTTGTTGGAAAATGCGCTCGAAGCCAGTATCCGCACTGCACCAGACAGACGGCAGATCAAAATCACTGCATATCTGCATGCCGAGCGGCTGCTTCTGATCGAAGTTGAGAATGCCTATGACGGCGAAATCAGGGAGAAGGACGGTGTTTTTCAATCCTCCAAACGAAAGGGAAACGGCGTCGGCATCCAGTCTATCCAACATATTGCAGAAAAAAGCGGCGGTGCAAGTACGTTTACCTATCAGAATGGTGCTTTCTGTGCTAAAGTTATGCTCTGCGGATAAATGCACATTTCTGCCGGTCGGATCGCTATGATGCATGCAGACACTGCGTGGTACACACGGAAGAAAAGGAAGATGCCATTCAACAGCTGATCAGGTGCTCCTGCTACACCGTGTACCGCATTGATGTGGAGCATCGCGTGGAGACTTGGCAGGATAAGCTCTTTGTGCTGATGAGTGTGGCAGAGGGAGAAGGTACCTTGAACGGAACCCGCCTGAGCCGCTTATTTTTCATCAATCCGTTCGAATTTAAAAACATTCAGCGTATCCACATCCGGGCAGGCAAAGATAGCGGTTCCCTTCGGATTTCCGGGGATTTCTCCACCGAACCGGAGAATGTCTACATAAGGGAATGCCACATGCATTGCCATGGGGCATAAGTTACCGCGTTCTGTGTCAAAATCGTAAGAATCGCCGATTTTATGTCCCCTGTGGCAGCCTTTTGTTCCTTTTTGGTCAATTAATGTAATCTGAATTCTGGGTCTGCTCATTCGTCCAATACCTCCAGACAGGTTTCTAAGGGAAGTCCCTTGAATTTATCTGCATTCTCGCTGCAGAAATCCGTGATCATCTGCGTCTGTTCTTTGGATACGATAAAACCGGTGGAGATGGCATCAAACTGAAAATCAAGGGCTTTCCATACACCCAA
>OKSM01000644.1_pt1 | contig 12070 bp, 9 predicted proteins | sample 1606281 | NCBI WGS metagenome assembly OKSM01 (sample SAMEA3879549, study PRJEB24766) | human gut metagenome | biome: human-associated habitat; feature: feces | place: USA | collected 1985/1987
GCACGCACGGCGGCAAATTATCTGCGGCAGTGCGGCAACGAGGTCATTTCCCCTGAGAACGAGGACGACGCCACGGCGGAGATTCTTTATAACATTCTTTGCCGCAGGGCCAGCAGTGAGCCGTTCTACCAGCGGGTGAAGTCCGTTCTGGCGGACTACATGGCCTCCGGACGGGACATCAACGCAATTCCCGTCAATGAATTCTATGCCCCTGACAGCATCGACCTTACCCATGGAAACTACCTCTGTGTAGATGGGCTGTATTATGCCTATCTTCTTGTCCCATCAGATGGTTATAAAGCGCGCGTTCCCGCCGGTTGGCTCAGCCTTTTGGTCAACGCCGGCGACGGGATCGATCTGGACGTCTTTCTCGTGCGGCAGCCAAAGGACCGCATGGTCAGAAAGCTGGGGCAGCAGCTCCGTATCAACCGCAGCAAAATCAAGGAAACCAGCGACACCAACACGGATTTTGACGACCTCGACGGTGCGATCCGCAGCGGCTATTTTCTAAAAGACGGCCTTTCCAACAATGAGGATTTTTATTATCTGAACCTGCTTATCACCGTCACAGCCAGCAGCGTGGACGACCTTGAATGGAAGGTCGCGGAAATGAAAAAACTCCTGCTTTCGCAGGACATGGATGTACAGACCTGTTCCTTTTGTCAGGAGCAGGCTTTTTTATCCTCTCTTCCTCTGGTTTCTCTGGAGCGCCAGCTCTATGAGCGGTCTAAGCGGAATGTCCTGACAACGGGAGCCGCCAGCTGTTATCCCTTCACCAGCTATGAGATGTGCGATGACAACGGTATTCTTCTCGGCGTCAATAAACACAACAATTCTCTCATCATCGTGGACATCTTTGATTCCCGCGTCTACAAGAACGCAAATATCGCCATTCTCGGAACCAGCGGAGCCGGAAAAACCTTTACGCTTCAGCTGATGGCTCTGCGTATGCGCCGCAAGGGAATTCAGGTCTTTATCATCGCGCCGCTCAAAGGGCATGAGTTTCACCGGGCCTGTTCCAATATCGGCGGTCAGTTCATTTCCATATCCCCGGCATCCCAGAACTGCATCAATATCATGGAGATCCGCAAGGCAGATAAGTCTGTGGACGATCTGCTGGATGGACCCGGCGCGGAAAAATCTCTGCTGGCGGCCAAAATTCAGCGGCTGCACACATTTTTCAGTCTCTTAATTCCGGATATGTCTCACGAGGAGCGGCAGCTTTTGGATGATGCTATGATCTGCACCTACGGGACAAAGGGCATCACACATGACAATGCTTCTCTGGAACAGCCGAAAAATCCAGGGTGCTATAAAGAAATGCCGATCCTGGGAGACCTGTATGAAATTCTCGCCGCCTCTCCGGAAACAAAGCGCCTTGCAAACATCCTGAACCGGCTGGTCAACGGCTCTGCCCGCTCCTTCAATCAGCAAACCAATGTGGCGCTGGACAACAAGTACATCGTCCTTGATATTTCTGAGCTGACCGGTGATCTGCTGACGGTGGGGATGTTTGTTGCTCTCGACTTTGTATGGGACAAGGCCAAAGAGAACCGCACGGCGGAAAAAGCCATCTTCGTGGACGAGTGCTGGCAGCTCATCGGCGCCAGCAGCAACCGGCAGGCCGCCGAATCCGTTCTGGAGCTTGCCAAGACGATCCGCGGCTATGGCGGCAGCCTTGTCTGCGCCACACAGGACCTCAATGACTTTTTTGCGCTGGACGACGGTAAATATGGCAAGGGCATCATCAACAACAGCAAAACGAAGATCCTGCTGAATCTGGAGGAGGAAGAACCCCAGCGTGTCCAAGGTGTCCTGCACCTTTCCGAAGCTGAGCTGATGGAAATTACGCACTTTGAACGCGGCAGCGCTCTCATCAGCACAAACAACAATAATATTGCCGTGGAGATCAAATGCAGTCAAATGGAAAAGGAATTGATCACTACGGATCGCCGGGAGCTGGCCGAGCTTGCTCAGCGTGCTGCGCCAAAGCAGCATCCATGCTAATCCGTACACAATACGCATTTAAGACGTATAACGCTCCACAACCAACAGCAATACGGCGATTATACGGCTTCAATACGCATAACGAGGAGATGTTTCAATGAAAACGAGGGAACATATCTATGGGCAGGAAGCCGCCGGCATCCTGCGGGATGTTTCCATGTACCGCGCTCTGACGGAGATGCAGCTTTTGAAGCTCTATCCGCACAAGGAAAGTAAAATCCGAAATCTGCTGTCCTACCTGCAAAAGCAGGGCCGCATTGTGCAGCGCGGCGAGTATTACCGCATTCCCGCTGATGCGGAGGAGAGCATCGATCACGGGCTTTCAAAGGCCGTTTGGGTTCTTACCGACTTTATGGAGCAGGTAGAATATCATTCTGTCAGTGACTATCCCGCCAAAATCATCTTTTTTGCGGATGGCGAAGTTTACGAGATCATTTACGCGGAGCCGGGTAAAGAGCAGCTTATCAACCAAATGCTCTCCGCGGTAAAAGAGGTTCCGCCCAAATACATCGTTCTGATTGAGCAGCCGGAGCAGATCGCCGAGATCCACACACCAAACACCAGCGGCTACTGTACCGTCTCTTCGGGCGGCGAAGTGCAGTATTATCAAATCGAATAAGGAGTTTTTTCTTGAACAGGGCCATCATATCACAAAGAATTACATCTATTCTGGCTGAGATCGAACGGCTGAACAATGCGCTCTATGCCATGAACACGACGGATATCCAGCGTTATCCCGACAACTACGAGGTGCTGTCCACGGATGCGGCGCTGCGGGCCGAGCGGATCACCTGCCGGCTGCGCCACCTGATCTATGCCACTACCAGCATCAAAAAAGAGGAATATCTGCGGTCTGCTGAAACCATGCAGGGTATTGAGATCAGCGAAAATGACGGCATTCTGGAGATCAAGCTCCCGTGCCTTCTGCCAAAGCGCAGGCAGCGCCAAAGCACGGAGTTCCTGTTGGATCCGTTTACCTCCGCGCTCTCCGATTACGCCGCCCACCACACTATGCCGCAATTTCAGCATTGTGTGGTCTGCTTTTCCCATATCTATGCGCAGGAGCTGCCAGAGCGACGTATCCGTGATTATGACAATCTGGAACTGAAGCAGTTTCTGGATGTTGCGGCCTCCTTCATCTTGACGGATGACAATGGGCTGCTGTGCGACGCCTACAACACCACGGAGCTGGGCGAAGAGGATTGCACACGGCTTTTTCTCATGGACAGCACGCAGTTTCCGGCCTGGCTTGCAGAGCGCCAGAATGGTGTAAAAAGCATATCGGATTTTTGACCTTTTATGGGCGTTTATTTTCCAAGGTACAAAAAGCGCCCTGAAAGCGCTGAAAATACTGCGTTTTTTCAAGGCGCTCCAGCCGCAAAATTACCCAAGCTATAAAGCCCTACGGTAAAATATCGTACAAGGAGGCAGCACGGTTTATGCCTCGAAAGCCCCGGCAGCTGCCAGCTCAAAATACGCTGCCCTATCTTCTTTTGACATTAACCGCCCTCTGCGGTGAATACCCCATCCGTCAAATCAGCCACCTGCCGGGTGGCTCCGCATACCTCGAAAGTGTCGTTACCGCTCTCCGGCGAGATGGGCTGCTGCGTACCTTCTCCAAAGACGGCCTGCGTGGACTTCGGCTCACCTCGTCAGCCAAACGGCTGCTGTTGGCTGATGCTCCCGAATGGTTTTCAGCCTACCTGACCGGCAGTTCTGAGCCAAACAAGCTCAAAAGCGAAATTTCCAGACGGCTCCGGCTTCACCGGATGGCTGAGATCCTGACCATCATGCACAACGCTGACATTCCTTCCTTTCCATGGGAAAAGGCTCCTTTTTCCGCTGCCAGCCAAAGTGCGGCAATCCCCGCCTATTACACCTCCAGAGAGGTCAAAGAGATCGGCCCGCAAGGGGCGAAAATCAAAAGTTCACGCGCAACCGGCATCCTGCTGACGGATGGCGGTATTTTTTTGACCTATAACACCGCCAAAGCGCAGATGAAATGGGAGTACAAGGCTGAACTGCGGTTCAAAGCTCTGCTGCAAACCGAAGGGGTCATGCCCGACGCGGAGATCTCCGGGATCGTGTTCGGCTCCACCATGGAACAGCTACCTGTTCTGATGCAGCCGGATGCACGCAGCTATTTCCTGCTGGACGGCAGCTTTCCGCATTTCTATTATTTGACCAATGACCGTTATGGCGAAGCGATCCTTCGCCTCTTATGCGACGCGCAGCAGCGCAGGACGCTTGATACGATCCTTGCAGACGGGCTCCATGAGGGGATACCAAATTGGCGCGTCGAGAACGACGCCATTGACAGCGAGGGGAATCCTGTTCTATTCGCCTACACCTGTGATTTTCCCCGCATCCGGCGTTTCGATACCGCGCTGGAACTGCACGGAATGACGGGGACATTGATCTGCTTCGATTACCAGGAAGAAGCCTTGCGGGAGATCTGCGGGCAGTGTGTGATGCTGCAAAGCATTGATTTTCAACAGTTTGAAAGGAGCGTGCTCTATTCCTAAAAAGAAGCTGATTCAGCTTTTCATTATTATTCCAATCGCTGCGCTGGCGCTGCTCTACGGGAGCGGCTACCTCTCGCAGCTTTTTTCCAATTACCGTGCATGGCAGGAGGCCGGCGCCGTGTTTGGGACGTCTCCCGCATTCCCGGACACCGGATTCTTTCCCTGCCTTGCGGCAGCCTTCCACTTTCCGTATGGGCTGTATGGGCTCGGCCTCTGCATCGGTGCGCTGGCGCTGCTGATCCTCATGGTCATGCGAATGGGCTACAGTGAGGGCGGCGAATACGACCGGCAGCGCAATCTGGTCTATTCCGACAAGGGAACCTACGGCACCGCAGGCTTTATGTCCCGCAAGGAGCTGACCGAGGTGCTTGACCTTGTCCCGGATATTCGCAAGCATTCCGGCACGATTCTCGGAGAGCTGGATCATCAGGTCATTTGTATTCCTCCAAAGACTCGATTTAACGGGAATCTTGCGGTTTACGGCGCCAGCGGCTCCAAGAAGACAAGAGCCTTTTGCGTCAACATGATTCTCCAATGCGCCGCACGAAAATCGAGTCTCGTAATATGTGACCCAAAATCCGAACTTTACGAAAAGACCAGCGAATATCTGCGGGATCAGGGCTACACCGTCCGTGTGTTCAATCTGGTCACACCGTCAGCCTCCGATTCATGGAATTGCCTTGCGGAGGTCGGCGGTCAGGAATTGATGGCTCAGCTTTTCTGCGATGTCATCATCAAGAATACCGGCGGCGAGGAACGCGACCACTTCTGGGACAGCGCAGAAATGAATCTGCTCAAAGCACTGGTCCTCTATGTTTCCATCAGCTACCCCAAGAAAAAGCAAAACATCGGCGAAGTGTACCAATTGCTCACCGCCAGTTCCGAAAAGGAACTGAATGCGCTTTTTGATATTCTTCCCCTCACGCATCCTGCCAAAGCGCCATACAGCATTTTCAAGCAGGCGTCGGAGGGTGTGCGCGGCGGCGTTATCATCGGGCTCGGCTCCAGACTGCAGGTTTTCCAAAACCGGGATATTCGCAACATCACATCCTACAACGAGATTGATCTGGAGCTGCCGGGAAAGCAGCCATGCGCGTATTACTGCATTACCAGCGATCAGGACAGCACCTTTGATTTCCTCTCCTCGCTGTTTCTTTCCTTTGTGTTTATCCGCCTGGTTCGCTATGCGGACGAACATTGTCCCGGCGGGGAGCTTCCGGTTCCTGTTCATGTACTTGGTGAAGAGCTGTGTGCCTGTGGAGTGATCCCAGATCTATCGAGAAAAATTTCGGTCATTCGTTCCAGAAATCTGTCCATGTCATGCGTGTTCCAGAACTTAGCTGGTCTTCAGAACCGCTATCCCTACAACCAGTGGCAGGAAATTCTGGGCAACTGCGATGTGCAGCTTTTTCTTGGCTGCACAGATGCTCTGACGGCGGAATTTATTTCTGACCGGACCGGCGAGGCCAGTATCTCTGTCACCAGTAAAGCCAAACAGCTCGGAACATGGCGCGTATCCAATTACACGCCTGAATACCGGGAAACCAGCGGTGTCGGCCGGCGCAAGCTGATGACCATGGACGAGGTGCTGCGTATGGATATTGATAAAGCCCTGATCCTCATTCGGGGCAAGAATGTACTGGAGGTGGATAAGTACGACTATTCCAAACATCCCGAGGCGAAGAAGCTGCGGCCGAGCAAGGCCGCCTCCCATGTCCCTGCATGGCGGGCAAATCAGCCGCAGGAAAAGCAAACTCCATCGGCGCCGCCATCTCAGGCAGCGGATAAGAAGCCGACGCAAAAGAAAAAGCCTGCGTCGGCTGAAAAAGTCGTTGCCGTAACCAAAGAATCCATTATGAAGAAAAAGGAGGATACTTAATGCCCAAGAAAAAAACGATCCCGCCCCCTGATGATTTCTCCTCAGAGTTCATGGAAACCGAATCCGCCAAAGAACTTTCTGAGCAGCAGGTGGAGGCCGCCGGCAGCGACAACACGGAAACTCCGCTGGCAGAACCCCCGGAAGTTGATCTCGGCTCCGGCGATGTGAGCGGCACAGCAGATGTTGAGGAAAACGAGCCGGATGCCGAAAACACCGCTGATGCCGCAGAGACTGTCCCTGTTTCCGATGAAAAGGCTGAGGACCCGGAGTACGACAGCATTTTGCAGGAGCTGAACAGCAGCACTCCGGCGCCCCTTGACAGCAGCGGCGAAAATGCTCTGGATGCGCTTTTGCTGGAAGGAAATGTGGAAAATGCTCCGCCCGCTGAAGATGAAACGGAATCCGCAGATGGTGAAACTGCTCCGCAGCCTACCGCCCCTCCCGCACCTGCCGGACGCCGTGACTCCTACATTCTGACCGTTGATGCAAAAGACCGTATCGAAACGGAAGAAGAACGCCGTGAGGTCATCTGGCATGAGATCAAGACCTCGCATATTGCCGGTCGTATTTTGACCGGAACGTTGGACGGCGTGGAGCAGACCCCTTCCGGCCGTACTATCGTTGTCGTTGACTACAAGGGTTATCGCATTGCGATCCCGCTGAAAGAAATGATGCTCTATTCCGGGCCCGTTCCGTATGGGGCGAAATACAAGCCGTTTATGGAGCGGATGAACAGTATCCTTGCAACCATGCTCACCGCGGAGATCGATTTCATCGTCCGGGGTCTGGATAACACCGCCCGCAGCGTTGTGGCAAGCCGCAAGGCCGCCATGCTCCGTAAGCGTCAGACCTTCTATCTGGACACCAACGAAGATGGCGTCCCCATGATCTATGAAGGGCGCGTCGTACAGGCGCGCGTCATTGGTGTTGCGGAAAAAGTCCTGCGTGTGGAAGTGTTCGGCGTGGAGTGTACGATTTTCGCCCGCGATCTGTCTGCCGCATGGTTCGGTGACGCCCGCGAGTATTACAGCGTCGGCGACCGTGTTCTTGTCCGTGTGCTCACCATTGACCGCGACGACATCAACCATATTTCCATCACAGCAGATATCCGCAGCGTTTCGTCCACCGCCAACCAGAGCAATCTGGATAAATGCGTCCTGCAGGGCAAATATGCCGGCAGAGTGACCGATGTGCGGCACGGCGTTGTGTTCATCCGGCTCAACAACGGTGTCAACGCGGTTGCCCACACCTGCTATGACCGGCGAATGCCCGGAAAAAAAGACGACGTCAGCTTTGCCGTTACCCGTCTGGATGAGGAACGCGGCATCGCCGTCGGCATCATCACCAGAATCATCAAACAGAATTTGTAAAAAAGGAGAGGCCACCATGAAGAGCTTATCAAAGCTGGCCCTTTGCCTGCTGCTTGCCATGTCGCTGACGGTCAGCGCCTTTGCCGCTCAGGTTCCCGATTCATTGGTAGCGGAAAACCTGAACGGCCAGCAGCGGCTTGTAAAAACCTACACGCTTTCCCCGGAGGTTGACCCAGATGAGCTGAAAGAAGAGGACTTTTCCTACGACGGCTATCTTTATACCTGGGCCTATACCACCAAGGTGGAACACCCGTATCTGGAAAGCAAAACTGTAACGGAAACCGTCACAGTCAATACCGCCAAAAATGACCTTGCGCAGATCCTCGCAGAGCTTTCGCCCAGTATGCCCTATGAAAAAGACGGATTCTCCGGCGAGTTGGCGCTGGATCATACCACGCTTTCCACAGAGGCGTCCGGCTACACCACAAAATACAGCAAAACTACCGAGACGAAGGTGATTGGCAATCTGGACCGCAACGACATGTCCTATGTGCCGGCCACGACCGTCAAAAACGGGAAAACGCTCACCCTTGCCAATGTGGAATGGCAGGTCACCGGCACAGCGCTCGTCGGCGAGGCGCTGGTTCCGGCCCAGTATCAGGCGGTCGCTACCTATTCCGCCTCCAGCAGCTATCAGGCTGCCACAGGCTATGTCACCACGGCGGAATATCACGGAACCGTTACTTCGGAAGGCGTGGACAGCATCACTTATACCGTGGTTTACACCGGAAGTGAGATCGTCCCCGTAAAAACACATATCTGGGATAACGGCAGCCTTGCCGCTCCGCTGCTGATCATCGCTGCCGTGCTGCTCTGCGCGGGCCGCCGCTGCACTCATCCTGCTGTGCCGCCGCAAAAATGTCTATGTGTATGTTCCGGACAGCAAGCCCCGAGAGTACCGGCTGATTGCAAAGTTCCGTGTGGAGCCTGACAGCGAGGTTCCCGCTATTGATGCAGGCGCTCTCACACTGAATCCGGGAGATACCGTCGCGGTTGAGGTGAAAAAATCCCTTGCCAGGCATCTGGCTGGGCGCGAGTTCACCGTTTCTTTCCCGCAGAGTGACCATACTTACACGATCCAAGCCAGCAAGCACAATGACTGGCATGAATTTACCGTTCCCGCTGAAGAAGAACAGGAGGCTCCCGTATGAAGAAGTTTTTCTCATTGACTTTGACTCTGGCTGCCATGCTTTCTGCGATGGCGGTCAGCGCACAGGCTGCCGATTATTCCTTTGAAACCGATGGCACCCCGGAATACTATCCCTCCTCTTCCTATGAGGACGTCTACGGCTCCCGCTACAATTACGGCGAAAAAAATGTGGTGGACTACCAGATCCCCAAGCTGGAGTACGGGCAGCTCAGCACCACCCAAACCGGGGTGATGGAGAAAATCATGCTGCCTGGTCTTCAGGGCATCTCTGCATCCGGCAGCGGCATTTACGGAATTTCTCCCGGCGGCGGAACTGTGGAGATCCCCGGTTTTCTGCAGGGCGGCTCCACAGCTACTCCTGCGACGCCCGCTTTCACAGAGCTGACACAGGTTTTTCTGCTCTCCAACGGCGCCATCGGAAAGATCTCCATTCCTGCCATCGGAGTTAAGAATTACTATCTCTGGGAAGGTGAAACGACTGCCAGCATGAAAAAGGGGCTGGGGCATTTCACCAGTACCAGCGTTTGGAACGGCAATGTGGCTGTCTGCGGGCATAATCGCGGCGCCAAATATGTGATCGGCAGCATCAAGAATCTGGATGTGGGTGATAAAATCACCTATACCACATCCATGGGTACCCGCACCTATCTGGTGGAGACTGTGACCAAAATCAGCAGCAGCGATTGGAGCTATTTGTCCTCTACCACGGATAACCGAATGACTCTCCTTACCTGCGTTGCCGGAGATTCCAGTCAGCGCTGGTGTGTGCAGGCTGTTCAGGCCTCTTAAAAATCTTTTGTTGAAAAAGCCGCTTTATGATCGTAAAGGAATAGTAGATCAAAAATAAGGAGGCTTTTCCATGAAGAAGCAGATCCTCACGATGTTTACGGGCCTTTTTATCGGCGCTATTATCACAGGCGGAGCTTCCGCCTATGCTGCGGGAATCCTCGCTGAACGCAGCAACCATCGTATTTTTGTCGATGGGCAGGAGGTGCAGATGGAAGCCTATGCGGTCAACGGCAACAACTATGTGAAACTCCGCGACATTGGCAAAGCGGTCGGCTTCGAGGTTTACTGGGACGGCGATGCCAAATGTGTGCAGGTAGAGAGCGGCAAGCCCTACACCGGCATCGCGTCGGCGAAAGCGGAGACCAGCGAACCTGCTTCACAGCCGGAGGTTACGACGCCTGCCGATGATGTGGATGCCATGAAACAGGATATCGCAGACCGCACCAATGCGCTGCGGCGTGAAAAAGGTGTTGCCGCGCTGCGTGTCAATGACAAGCTCATGCAGGCGGCGCAGGTCCGCGCCGATGAGATGGCTGCGCATACCGTCTATTCGCACACAAGACCGAATGGCGGAAAATTCAATACCGTCACGGATTGTCCCTACATGGCCGAAAATATCCATCGCATCGCAGATTGGGTGCTGTCTGACCAGACACTTGCCGAACGGGCCGTGGCGGATTGGAGCGCTTCGACAACCCACAACAAGAACATGGTCAACCCAAAGCTATCTGAGATTGGCGTTGGGCTGGCAAGAGGTATCAATGACACTGGTGACCCGTGCTGGTACTGTGTCCAGCTTTTCCTCTACGATGGATGCTCCGTCACTCGGGTGGATACCCCCACAAACAAATAAATCATCAACTTTCACGCAAGAGCAGGTCGTCAAGATCTGCTCTTTTTATTGCGCTTTTTGGAAAGGAGAAAGACATGAAGTCAATTAAACATCGCTTGTTGTCACTGCTTTTGACGCTGGTGACAGTCTTGAGCCTGCTGCCGACTGCGGCTTTCGCCGCGTCGAACACGGGTTCCGGCCTCAAAATTACCACCAATCAGGCATATTGGAGCACGCGCCTGCTCGCCAACGGTACCCCATACAGCTACCGCCCGCCGCTTGTGGACGGTAAGCTCGTGTACTGCATGGATAGCGGCCTCGGCTATCATTACGCAACGCCTTCGTACCTGAATTCCTTTACATGGACGTCCGGCACCGGTGCAGACGCAGATGCCGTATTGCAGTCGGCTGTCACGAACAGCGGCCTCAGTGAAATGGACGCCGCGACCGTCGAGAACGTCAAATGGATGATGACCTACCTCAACGACTGCAAGGCATCCAATGTTGGCCAGCTTTTTATGGCCGTGCAGACGTATGTGTGGGATCACCAAAGCTATAAAGGCGAGCCTGGTGGAGACGGCGACGCGGGCGGCTACGCCAACGCTGACACCTATGATCTGTATCTGAGCCTCATCGACTGGCTTTTGGAGCAGAAATCACAGGAGGACGCCGAGTTCCAGCGCCAGATTGAAGAGTACACTGCACAGGGTAAGTCTGCATCCATTGTGGAGGACGAGAGTGCGAAATGGGCGGTGTACGCAATTTCCAGTAACCGCAAAAATCAGTCATTCTTCAATTATTATGGTCCCCGCAAACTGGTCACTCAGGATAAGCCCGGAGGCGGCGGAGAAGAACCTGCACCGCCTGCTGGCGTTGGCAAGATACTGCTGAAAAAAACTGCTGGTGGAACCACAACCGGTCTCGCCGGTGCACGTTTCAGCATCTATTTCAATGGGCAGATCGTCGGCAGCGACATTACCAATGCGCAGGGTGAGATCTATGTTGAGAACGCCGCCACCGGTCTTTGGAGCTTCGTGGAAACCGCTGCACCGGACGGCTTCTGTGTTGACCACACGCCCAAAAGCGTTTATGTAGATGTTTCCGAAGGTGACCGCGAATACAGCGTTGCGGCGACTAATTATGAGCTGCCCGATATGAAGATCATCAAGCGCGACGCCATGAGCGGCAAGCCCATCGCTGGCACGGTCTTTTCCATTAAGTCCGTTACCGGAAGTTATTCAACCTCCGTCACGACTGGAACGGACGGCTCCGCAACGCTCTCGGCCATTCCTGCCGGTGTCTATGTTGTGCGTGAGGAATCCGTTCCCGAGCCGTACATCGTAACCAATACCGAGCAGACTGTGGCGCTGCGCCCCGGCAAGACCTCCGAAGTCATCTTCGTTGACTACGAAAAGCCGGGTCTTGAGATCATCAAGAAAAACATCGTCAACGGTGAACCCATTGAGGGCGTGACCTACCGTATCGAGCAGATCGACGGCAGCTTTTCTACCAGCGCCA
>OKSM01000652.1_pt1 | contig 11938 bp, 9 predicted proteins | sample 1606281 | NCBI WGS metagenome assembly OKSM01 (sample SAMEA3879549, study PRJEB24766) | human gut metagenome | biome: human-associated habitat; feature: feces | place: USA | collected 1985/1987
GTATGGGCAAGCACATAGGTTACGGCAAATAAAATTCCCGAAACCGTTAGCCCCGTCCACCAGTGTCCAATGTTTTTGGCATAAGTATCTATCTTCTCTTTCCGCATCTGCCAGATAATTCCTGCCGGAAATGCCCATACCGATATGTAAATCCAGTAACTCCATTTGAGGAAAATACCCGCAGCACAATACAGCGCCGTTCCTGCCAGAATACCCACTGTCTGCATCCGGGGCGTTTTCGCCAGACGGTAAACAATGTAAAAAATGAGATACATAAGAAGAATGGAAAAGAAAAACCAGCCGTTTGTGACAAAGGTTGGATACAGAACCGCAGAGCGGAAAATCTCCGTTGCCGTAAACCGCCTGCCGATACATAGGAAAAACAACAGGTACAGAAGCATGATAAAAAGATATTTCCCATACAGGGACAGTACCCGGTGCCTTAAGAAATGTTTCAAATAATCCTTATTTTTACGGTATTGCAGAGAAAGTCCGTAGCCTGAAAAAAAGAAAAACACGGACACGGACAGATACCCCATACTCTGCACCAGGATGTGCACATAATACGGCAGTTCCACCGGGTTAAACTGTGCAATGTGGTGCAATAGTATGGAAACCGCGAATATCCCCTTTACGCAATCTGTATTTTCTTTCGACAGGTAATCCTTTGTCCGTTCCATGTTTCTATACGCCTCTTACAATAATTCCTCTTTTATTCCCCTGAACTCCCCTACTCTATTCCGAGATAGTACAATAAAATTTCCGCCGCAATATGGTCCCCTAAAATCTGGTAACCGGTATCATTCGGATGCAGGCTGTCTGACATCAGGTTTGCCACTACCTGCGGGTCGTTGCCGTCCATAAAGCCGATATTATACAGTTCAATCAGGTGGAATCCGTTTCTCTCTGCCACTATTCTTTGCTGCTCCAGATAATCATTCAGGGTAGGAGTTCCTCCCGCAAAGCCGACCACTTCCGTTGAAGTGTCCACTGCTGCCGTAGGATATGCCGTCACCACAAAGAAATCCCACCTGAACGCCTGCATTCACCGACAAGCGTACCGAAATCTTTTTTCTCCAGAGTTGTCAGGTAGTCATTCAGCCCCGCGTACATGACAATAATCTGGCTGTTGATGTTAAAAAGCTGATCCTTATCCATAGCAATGGAATACGTGGAATCACCGGTATAGTCGGCAATCATTCTGCCTCCCTTTCCGTTATTTAACACGGTTCCGAAATGCAGGGCATCCTGCACATAATTCACGTAGCTGATGTACCTGCCGGCGCCGTCCACATTGCCGCCGATACCCTCCGTTACACTGTCACCAACAAAGGTGATCTGGATATTCGGGAAGCTACAGTCGGCAGCGCCCAAAATCAGCTTATCCAGCTCGTTGATTTTTAAGGTTTTTTCGTAGGAACTGCTCCAGCCGTACACTTCCTTCCGCTCTGCCACATATCCTCTTATGGCATCCACTTCCTCCTGTGTCAGGGAATCTGCCTGCCATAAAACATTACCGCTCACATCCGTTATGGCATGTGATCCTGCCAGTACCTCTCCGGGTACCATAGGTGCCGGTGTAACAGCCGGTTCTGTTTCTGCCGGCGTTGTTTCCTGCGGAGTCGTTTCCGGCGGTATAGTGCCGGTCTCCGGTGTTTCGCTGTTTCCGTTATCCTGCTGTTCCTTCTGTGCCATATACTCTTGAAAATCCTTGTAATTCCGACGGTAATCAATGTAATCGCCGCTAAGCACCACAACGCCTAAAAACAAAAGTACTACAACCAAAAAGGATGCTATATATTTAAAGTCTACTTTCATACATGCTCTCTCTTTCTTTTCTCCCTGTCTGCTTTTGCATCCCACTCATAGTAACACTTTTTCATAAAAAATACATCTTAATTTTTTATTGCGATTTCCGCAAAATCACCTTTTTTTTGCCATAATATGCCGCAATATTCTCATTAATCCAATAATTGGGCTCTCCCTCTTCCACAATATCCGTAAAATAAAGTACATGGGGCTTCACAGAAAAAGGCTCCACCTCCACCACGGTGACATCGGGATTTTTGTAATCCGTAAGTCGCTCCTGTGCTTCCGCATAATAGGTCTTTGCCTCCCCGTTTGCCAAAGAACGCAGCGCAGATACGGAAGAAAACGTATTTTTATCCGATGTTCCGGCAAAGACAAGCAGCACAAGCGCAAAAAAGATTCCCTGCAACACAGCCGTATACTTGCCAAGGACAGAAATCACGGTATGCATATCGCGGTAAACTTCCTTTTCTCCTTCCCCGGTTTTCCGTGCCAGCCAGCCGAGTCCGTAAAAAATATCAAAGAAAATCAGAAGATAGAACAGACTCTGGAGCTGATTTTTAATACGTCCCGAATCCACATTACCTACCCCATAGAGAGAGGGCGCAAAGCCGGCGGCAAACAGGCAGAAGGAGAAGAACCAGACAATGAGCGGATGCGCATATCTGTATTTCTTTTTGCTCTCCCTGATCATTTTTCCCATAATGGGAAGTAAAAAGAGTACAATCACAACAAAGAACGGTGTTATCCATTCTTTTGTGTATTGTACTGCCTGTACAAATGACAGCAGAATTGCTTTTACCGGCGCCATTCCCGTTGTTCCGGACTGTCGCATGCTGTTTCCCGGGGAACACATACTGATGCCAAATCCTATCATCAGAAAAACACCCGGAATAATCTGCTGCCATTTTATTTTTCTGTTTACAAAGGCAAATAAAAATACGGTTCCGATTACCGCAAGCAGTCCTGTAGTATACTGGCTGCCCCCAACTATAAGCGCCAGCAGGGAAGCTCCTATTGCATAAGCCGCTTTATTCCCGGTTTTTGCAAGCTTTCCGCTCCATATCTGCAAAGCGGTAAACACAAACAGCAGATAATGCAGCATTGTGTAGGCAATGGACCCCGCATACCAGAAAAATGCTTCCGACGGAGAGGGCATGGTTTCTATCATGAGAAAACTGAGTACCGCCCAGATCAGAATCCTTTCCTTCCTGCAGCTTCCTTTCCCGTCTCTCTCATAGAAAAAGCCAATCAGACAGCGAATTGTCACATACAAAAAAAGCAGGATGCTTCCCAGCATGAGCACCGGTGTGAGAAAGGTAAATCGTTCTCCGAACACACCCGGATTAAATACATCCAGAAAGCTTACCGAATAACAACCGATCCAGGTCTGATAGGATTTGACCACATAGGAAAAAGCATAGGAAACGATATCCCCGATTCCGCCGCCTTCTGCAATCACCTGGTGCATTTCCTTGCACATGGAATAATCATCCGCCGCCAAAACATTGTACCTGCCAATATAGAGAAGTGGAAGTACACTTCCCAGAAGAAGTAAAAAAGGAATGCTGTCTGCTATTCTTTTACTGCTTTTCTCTTTTTTCATCCGCTTTCTCCCATCCGCCTAATATATGGCTATATATAAAGTATCCCCATCAAATATCATTTGTTCTTCCGCATCAAAAGAGTCCCAGTCTTTCTGTGCAAAGTACTGCTCGTAAATTTCTTCGGGCACTTTGATTTTTTCGTAGATTCTGTTTGTAAAGCGTTTCCACACCATATCAAAAGACCAGTCTTCCGCCGTACATCTTTCGTTAATGTTATAATTGTAAAAATCTATATATTCCGTCCAGTAATGACGTACCTTTTCATCCGTACAGATGCCTACCTTTTGCACTAAGATCCCTGTTTCTCTCTCGTATTTTTCCACTTGTGCTTCCACGTTCATCACGTAATTCTGATCCAGACGGTTGCTTGTGTACAAATCCGTCACCAGAACATTGGCATTTAACGTCTCCAGGAAAAGCATTGCCGCCACAGCGCCCGTCAATATCCTGTAACCGCTGCCCTGACCGGTAAGATACAGTGCTACATACAATACCAGACTGATAAAGCTAAAGTAGCTGACCAGAACTCTTGGCGTCATATACAGATATCCCCCAAAGGTCACCGCGAATGTACAGAGATTGGATACCAGCAGCAATAAAAGCAGATAAATCCATTCATTCAATTCTGCTTTCCGGGCAATCATGCCTCGCAATATGAGGATTCCGCTTACCACCAGCAATACAAACGGAAGAAAACGCAGGAAAGAAAGGCTGTATTCATTTTTCAGAATATCAATCTGTGTAATCAGAATGGTACGCAATGTCTGACCGATTCCGGCTGTGTGTATGCTCTTTTTGGCGCTGACTATAAGATGCATTGCTCCGAGCACCTTGGTACTTACGATATCTACCGCACATAAAAGACAGGGAACAATAACCGTCAATGCACTCTTCCAGAAAGTGTTTCGGTTCAGTTTCCCTTTTTCCTGCAGATAAAGTGACAATAGGGCAAACACCATAAACATGCCCACATATGCCTGATAGTTCAAAATTGCAGCAGTCAGCCACAGACCGCACCGGATGTTGCGTTTACGGCTGTAATCCTGAACAGCCAGTGCCACAAACAGACAGGGAATGCCGGATGTCAGTGCATATGCCGAAAAAAACAGCAGTTCCGAACTGAGCAGATTTAAAAAAGCCAGTAAAACAACGCCATCATACAAAAAGAAGTCTGCCGCTCCCTTTTCCGTCTTATTCTGGCAGCAGTACAAGGCATTGGCAATGATCGTTGCCGCTGCTGCCATCATTAACAGGGCCAGGAGCACATTAATTCCCGATGTATGCCCCATGTCCCATCCCAGTCTGTATGTAATTTCCCATAACAGGGCAAACAGATACCTGCCAGCCTGCAGATAAGGACCCGTCTGCGGTAGCACTTCCGCTATCAGCGTATCCCCATTAAAGGTTCCTCTGTACATGCCTCCGTATGCCAGCAGAAGCAATACGGCATTCAGCAGAAACAGCCGCATCGTCCTTTTCGTATCCGGATTATTTCCATTCTTTTTTAAATATCTGATCATAACATTCTGTCCTCTATCGACTGCCGTCCGATGGCTTTTCCTTTCCATCCGCTTTTTTCCGTGTTTCTGTCCGGTCACTGATAATATAGCGGGGACGTTTTTTTACTTCCATATATATTTTTCCGATATATTCTCCAAGCACACCGGTACAGATCAGCTGAATTCCACCGATAAAGCAGACTACGCAGACCATACTGGCCCAGCCCACTACCGTATGTCCGGTTATATGGGCAATAATTGCCCAGATTACGCCCCCGAATCCGAACATGGAAACGATAATTCCCAGGGTTGAAATTAACCGGATGGGTTTGTTGCTCAGACTGGTGATTCCGTCAAAAGCAAGAGCCACCATTTTTCGCAACGGATAATGACTTTTTCCCGCCAGTCTTTCATGCCGTTCATAGTAAACAGAGGTACTCTTGAATCCGACCAGCGGAAACATTCCCCGCAGAAAAAGATTCACTTCTTCAAAATGGGAAAATTCCTGAAGCACCCTGCTGGATACCAGGCGGTAGTCTGCATGATTGTATACTACATTGCCACCCATGGCATTTAGAAGTTTATAGTAACTCTGGGCGGTAAAACGCTTAAAAAAGGTATCGGTATCACGGTTGCTCCTGACGCCGTACACAATTTCGCATCCGTCCTGATAGGCTTTTACCATTTCTTCCATTGCCCCGATATCATCCTGTCCGTCACAGTCTATGGAAATAGTAATGTCACACCTGTCTTTTGCCTCCATCAGTCCTGCCAGAACAGTGTTCTGATGTCCGCGGTTTCTGCTCTGACGTATTCCGGCAAAGCATTCATCCTTTTGTGCCAGATCTTCGATGATATCCCAGGTCTTATCCCGGCTTCCATCGTCCACAAAAAGTATCCTGCTGTTTGGGGATATCAGTCCCTCTTCCTGCAGGCTCCTTATTTCATCCCGAAATTGCGGCGCCGTAATGGGAATCACCTCTTCCTCGTTATAGCACGGAATAACAATCCATAAGCAACAATCTTTCATTTTTTAATTCCCTTTTCGTACATAAATTTCTGTATCTTCCCCAAATGTGCCCATTCCTCCCTAAGTTCCTCTCTGTTTGTCTGCTCCGTCAGCTCAAGCTTTCCTTCTGCAGAAAAAACAGGATTTTTCGTAGTCGGAAGAGATTCACACAATCCATGCTTCTTCAGGAACTCTTCAAAGTTTCTGAAATTAGTTTCAAATGTACGATTAAATGTCGAATAGTCTGACTCTGTATATAACTGATACAGGGTTTCTCTCTTTTTCATGTCTTTCACAACCGGCACCGCAAAAAAATCCGCCAGTTCTTTTACTCTTAAATCCGTGTTACCCTTTCTGAGATATACACACGCCGGTTTGCCGGCCAGCAGGGTAATCAGATTTCCATGAATCCGGGTTCCAAAGGAGAAGTCCACATGGCTGCTGATGTACTGCTGCCATACCCGCAGATCCGGGAAATATTTCACCCGGTCATTTATAAAAATTTCAGTTCCTATATAACCGTATTGGGAAATCAGTTCCCGAAGGGACATCTTTTTTCCATAGAATGCTTTTCCGTACTGATCCTGACATATGTACACTGCCTTTTTATCTTCAAATGCCTTCCGGTATACTCTGTCTGTAAAATCCTGTACTCTGCCGTTCAGTGCCACCCGAAAGCTTTCCTCCGGCACACGGTCTTCAGAAATATGAAGAATACCGTTTTGATACAGGGAAGGACACCCCGTAGCCGTAACCAGTTCCCCTGCCCCGGCTTTGTCCAGAAGCTCCTTGGTCATATAGCCGCGGCACCCTATGGCACCGCCGCTTTTTCCCACAATGTCCAGGAATTCCTGCACTGGTTGCTGTATATCCTGAAACAGTTCGTGTACGGTAACTCCCTCATCAAGGGTAATGCCGATGCCCAATACAAAAACCGGGATAGTGATTCCTTTGATCAGTCTGATCACATTCTGCAGATACTGGGTATTGCCCTGCAGTACATTTGCCATGGGATACAGCACACAGTCATAATTTTCGTTTATCTCTTTTTTATAAGCATCCGCATCCCCGTTCATTTTGTACCAGTCGTAAAATTCATAGGAGTTTCCGGGAAGTCCGGCTATAAATCTTGCGGCATTCATGAACATCAGGTTGCCGGTATTTCCGATGTAATTGTCAATCCATGCAGAAATATCCTGTGCATTTTTCATAGCTTCGGTATCCGTCCAGTTGCTTGTGAGCATAATCAAACATTTCAAAGCTTACATCCTCCCCTCCATTGCTCGTATTTCCGGAAGCAGTACAGATTAACGGCTGCTCTCATACTGTTTTCCTCCGCCAGTCTTAAAATTCTTTTGGTGCGTGAAGAAGTACGCTCCTGCCGGCAGTAACTTACGGTTTCCTTACCCACCGGTGTTTCTGCGAAATGCTGCAGCTGTTTTTTCAGTTTTCCCGTAACGAAAAGCTCCTTTAAGGATATGTGCGGTGTAATCATATTGTCCAGCATATAGCATAAATAACGGTACAGCTGCGGCATCAGTACTTCTTTTTCCTCCGGGAAATCCGCAAACTCCTGTGAAAGCAGTCTTCCCAGTGTCAGAATTTCATCCGTATAATAGGTTTTAATGATGGCATGGGAAATGGAACTCTCCCGCATCCGGTAAAAATAAAAAAATCCTGCTTTCAGGTAATAAATACTCTCCGCCTCCAGAACACAGGCATAACTGCAGGCGGCATCTTCTCCCAGACGGATGGAATTGTCCACCCGCATCTGGTGCTTCCGCAAAAGCTCCCTGCGGAACAACCGGCTGCAGAGGGACGGCTGGAAACCAAAGGAAAAATATTCTCCCCTGCTTAACATTTCCGGGTATACTTTCTTTTTTAAGGCTTCTTTGTCATAATACCCGCCATCCATATTCTGGGACAGTGGCTTCTCTGTTTTTCCTGCTGCCACAAAATCGGAAATAACTATATCGGCGCCGGTATCAGTAGCCTGTCCGCACAACTTTTCCATCATGCATTCCGCAATCCAGTCGTCCCCGTCCACATATGCCACATAGGTGCCCAGAGCTTCGGAAAGTCCTGCTTTCCGTGCGCTGACAAGTCCTCCGTTTTCCTTATGGATGACACGGATGCGCCGGTCTTTTCCGGCATATTCGTCGCACAGCCTTCCGGTGCTGTCCTTGGAACCGTCGTCTACCAAAAGCAGTTCAAAATCGGTAAAGGTCTGCCTTAAAATACTGTCCACACACTGCGGCAGATACTCTTCCACATTGTAAGCCGGTACCACAATGCTTAAAAAAGGAGTTCCGTTATTCATCCGCCACCTCTTTCACCCGGGTTTCTTTTTCCAGGAAGGTATATTCATACCCCATTTTAGCAAGCCATCCCAAAGCTGTCTCCAGTTTATCCGCATTCTCCTGAAAACACCATGCATGGGTAAACACCACCACCAGGCGGTCGCGTTTATGTGCGTCCAGAGCTTTGAAAATGTCATCTGTTTTTTCCAGCCGGATATCCGTTACATAGTAACTCAGTTCTCCCGGACGGATACCGTCCCTTGACTTTAAAAGAGTCTCCGCCTGTTCCTTATTCAGATTGTAGCAGGAGTTGCTTTCATTTCCGCAAAGCAGACCTTCCACGCCTTCTTTTTTCAGCACCTGCACCATCTCATCTGTGGCATACCAGTAGTGAAGGCGCAAAACATGGGCAAGGGATTCTTCGCCTGCAAAATCAAGAATTTCCTGATTAACCTTCTCTATGCCCTCTGCAAATTCCTTGGTTGTCACCCCTTCGTCTTTGGGATCTACCTCTGTCATGCTGTGAAAGCCTATTTTCAGCCAGTCTGCGTTGTCCTCAAATTCCGTCTTGTAGGTATCCGGAAAATCCGCCAGATCATAGGTATCCAGTTTTCCAAAAACATATAAGGTCGCTTTCAGACCGTATTCCTCATGAAAATCCCTTAGCTTTCCCAGTACCTCATTTTCAAAGATGCTCTCATACTCATGAAACGCAATATCCTGAAAAATCTGGGTGGCATCATCTATGCTGAAATGCGTGTATTTGGGAATGGTTCTTACCCTGTTTAAGGGTTCCTCCGGGGTCTTTTCCGCCTGCAGGGCATAGACGATATAGGTTCCCAGTGCAATTCCCAGAAACAGCAGGAGCACAAGGATAACTATCTTTATTCTGTTTCGATTTTTATTTCTCCTAACGCTACGTGTCCCCAATATCTGTGACTCCATTCCATTTTGTGGGCAAAATCCTCGCCCGCTTTAATTTCAAAACAGTAGGCATCCTTAACTCCGTCACAATTCCGGAAAGTGCCAAACTGGTTTACTTCATATAAAATAAGGCTCAGGGTATACTTACCCGGCACAATATACTGCGTATCCAGGCTGAACGTAACTTTCCTGTCTTCTCCGCATTTTGCCTCAAATGCTTCTTTTGAGGTAATCATGGTAACCGGCGTGCCGTCCGCATAATGAATAATGGCACGGATATACATGTGCAGATCCTGCTGATTGGCAGTAAGTGTCAGCTTAAAACGCATTTTGCTGTTCTGGACAAAAACACTGCTGTCCGAATCCAGCACCTCTAATTTTTTCATGAACGCCACATGGCTCTTATGCTCTTCCGCTCTGGGGAAGTCCTCCAGATTAAGCTTCAGGGGCGACTCCTTCACCGTACCCATGTAAATCCGGATGGCTTCCTCCACATTGCCGTCATAAATGATGCGGCCCTTGTCCAGTACCACGCAGCGGCTGCAAAGCTGCTGGATGGTGTTCATATTGTGGCTGACATACAAAACGGTACGTCCTTCTTTATCTGCCACATCTCCCATTTTCCCCAGACACTTTTCCTGAAATTTCATATCGCCTACCGCCAATACCTCATCCATTACAAGGATTTCGGAATCTAAGTGTGCTGCCACGGAAAACGCCAGCTTTACATACATACCGGAGGAATAACGTTTAACCGGGGTATCAATGAATTTCCGGCACTCGGAAAACTCGATGATGTCTTCCATTTTTTTATCCACTTCACTTCGGCTCATGCCTAAGATAGCGCCGTTTAAGTAAATATTTTCACGTCCCGTCAGTTCACCGTGAAAGCCGGTACCCACTTCCAGCATACTGGAAATACGGCCCTTGATTTTCACTTCCCCTTCCGTGGGCGCCGTAACGCGGGAAAGAATTTTTAACAGAGTGGATTTGCCGGCGCCGTTGGAGCCGATAATACCCAGGGTTTCCCCCGCCTTAACCTCTAAGTTCACGCCGTTTAACGCCCAGAACTCCGTACCGCTCTCTCTTTTTTCCCCGATTTTCAGATTGGGGTCGTCTTTTCCCGTTTTCTTCGCCCACCAGCTCTGTAAATCGGCGCTTAAGGTCCCGCCGCCGATGCTGCCGAGCTTATATCTTTTCTTTAAGTTTTCTATCTTAATAACCGTATCCTGCATACTGTTTCCATGCCTTTCCGTAATTCTTAGCGGGTCTTATGCTGTAGCCGCCCATACCGGGGTCTACACGGTATCCATGAAGGTTTTCTCAATCTTGCTGAACAAAAGAACGCCGATAACCATAACCACTATCGTGGTAATCCAGCTGATGCCCCAGGAGGCAAACGGAATGTAACCGGTTCCTAAGAAAGCATAGCGGAAAATTGTCACAATGGGAGACACCGGATTTAAAAGATAAATAAACCGGTACCGCTCCGGTATCTGGCTTACGGAATATACAATGGGGCTGGCATACATCCAGAGCTGCACACCGAAAGCAACTAAAATGGTTAAATCCCGGTACTTGGTGGTGAGGGAGGAAACGATAATTCCCACTCCCATGCCGAGCATAGCAAGCTGGATAACCAAAATTGGGGTTAAAAGCGCCCAGGGAGTAATACCGACAGGTGTACCTGTCAGTGCATAAATCAGTAAAATCACCGCAAACAGGCCAAACTGGATGCCTAAGTCCAAAAGTCCCGTCAGTACCGTGGAAATGGGGGCTACCAGTCTTGGGAAATACACCTTGCCGAATACCCCCGCATTGGACACAAAGGTATTGGAGGTCTGATTGACGCAGTAGGCAAAATACGTCCAGATGATATTGCCGGACATATAGAATGCCATCTGCGGCGTTCCGTCCGTGGACAGTCCCGCAATATTACCGAATACCAGCACATACATTAGGGTCGTCAGTATCGGGCTGATAATCAGCCACAACGGTCCCAATATGGTCTGCTTGTATTTGGTAACGAAATTTCTTTTTACAAACAGAAAGATTAAATCCTTATAGGAAAATAATTCTTTCAGGTTGATATCCCATAAATTATGCTTCGGTTTTAATACTGTTGTCCATTTTTCTTCCATGATTGTTCTTCCAATTTTATTTTTTGTGATTAATCAGCCATTTTTTCCAGGCAGGGTACTCTTTGTTGGATTCATTCAGCTTGCAGGAAAGAAATTCTTTTACTTCAGGCTTTAGCCAATTATTACCATCTTTATCTGTTCGTTGCCGCAATTCCGCATAAGACGGTGTATCAAGTTCCGGTATATCTCCCAAAGCCAGAAAAGAATGTCCATTGTAGCAATGATACGTCGGGCAATGACATCCCGTTGCTTCGAAGTGCAATGGTCTGTCAATGTGTTCATATATGTTATCCAACGGTTTTCCTGCGTAGCATTTTGTCATGTTCCCGGTTCCCAGATGCACATAAACGCTCCAGTCTCCTGCATAACAAAACTGCTGCTGCGGTTTTCCAAAAATACTTTTCTTGAAATCAAAAAGTGCGGAATCAAATACACCCCATTGTTTATAAAATTCCTCATCTGATAAATTCGACAAAATAGGTATGGAAGGCTGTGTATCGTTGCGGGCAATCGTTACATGGCACAGCGCTCCCAAATAATGCAATACTTCTTCTTTTAACTGAGGTATATAAGGAATTAATTCATCATGGGGAGTAACCTCTAAAGTAAAAGAACAACCGGCTTTATCCATCATCTTTATATTACTAAA